>OIEK01000074.1_pt1 | contig 69523 bp, 73 predicted proteins | sample 1581821 | NCBI WGS metagenome assembly OIEK01 (sample SAMN03281017, study PRJEB24777) | human gut metagenome | isolation source: fecal sample PR221 from 1 month old male Chinese infant, caesarean... | reverse complement strand
CAATTAATTAAAACAGAACCTGAAATTCAACGTTTACTAGAAGCTGGTAGTTGGGCTGATGTCGCTTTTGAGATTGGCTTCAAAGCAATTCAAGCAGGCGTTGCGGAACAAGAAATTGTTGCTGAAATCGAGTATCAATTAAAACGTCAAGGCATTCGCTCAATGAGTTTTGATACGTTAGTCTTAACAGGAAAAAAGCGGAGCTAGTCCTCACGGGGTACCTGGCGAAACAAAAAATTGAGCCCCATGACTTAGTGTTATTTGATTTAGGTGTCGTTCATAATGGCTATTGTAGTGATGCCACACGAACAGTCAGCTACTTGGAACCTTCTGATTTCCAAAAAGAAATTTATGACATTGTTTTAGAAGCACAATTAGCAGCAACTGAAGCGGTGAAACCTGGTGTTACAGCAGGCGAATTAGATGATATTGCCCGAGGTGTAATTACAAAAGCTGGTTATGGTGAATACTTTAACCATCGCTTAGGCCATGGCATTGGAACCACTGTCCATGAATACCCATCGCTGGTTCATGGCAATGATTTAGTCATTGAAGAAGGTATGTGTTTCTCTATTGAGCCCGGTATTTACATTCCTGGAAAAGTAGGCGTTCGTATTGAAGATTGTTTACACGTAACGAAAACAGGCTCCGAACCATTCACTAAGACAACCAAAGAATTGCAAATTATTGAATAGCATAAAAATAAAATGAGGCCATCAGTCAACCGGACTGATGGCCTCATTTCTAAATTTTAAGGTAAGCCACTGAACAAAAGCAACACGATCCGTTGCTAACTTTCATAAGCTAAACGCTTGTTACCCTTTAAATTCTTTTTTTACGTCTTTCGCTGCATCTTTAACATCTTCTTTTGCTTCTGCAGCTTTTTCAGGAACATCTTTGGTGGTTTCTTTTGCTTCATCGACACCAGCAGAAACAGTTTCTTTGGCCGCTGCCGCAGAATCTTTAACGTCAATATAGATATCTTCTGCTGCATCTTCGGCAATTTCACCTAAATCTTCTGCGTGATCTTGAGCATCGTCAGCTGCTTTTTTAAATTGATCAGATAAATCACCTGTTTGTTTTTTAAAGTTATCAAGCATGTCGCCAGAAACACCTTGTGCTTTATCCAATGAATCTTTTGTTTTTTCTTTGACAGAACCTGCCAAATCAGAGGCTTGATCTGATAAAACGCCGGCTTTTTGTTTTGCGATTTCGTTAATTCGTCCTTTTTGACAGCATAATCTGTGTTAATCTTGCGCTTTTGTTTTTTTAAAATCATCTGTTTGATTTTGATAAATCATCACGTAATTCTTTTACCTGATTTTGGTGCAAGTAATAATGCGGCAACGGCTGCTGCTGTTCCACCAATTACTGCTCCTAAGAAAAATCCGCCTTTTTTAGCCATAAAAATCTCCTCCAATTAGTTATTTGTTTTTTATTTTTTGAACGCATTGCTCTAAAAGCAGAACCGCCTACTTTACTCACTAAACCAGCTTTCGCTGTGCCTTTCCCTACGGTTCCTACCTTTGTAATCAAATGTTTACTTGAGGTGTTCAATTCAGAGACACTTTCGCTTAAATCAGCAACGGCCGTAAACAACGGATCAATCGTTGCCACTTTTTGATTCACATCTGTTAATAGTTCATTGCTTTTAACAAGCAAGCCTTCCACTTGGCGACTCAATACATTCACATCGCTAGTCACGACTTTGATTGTTGTATTTGTTTCATCAATTGTATCTTCAATTTTTGAAACAACTTGAGAAACTTTATATAACACAAGTACTAAAAAGATGACTAAAACAACAAATGCTACCGCTGCAATTAAGGCAGCAATTTCCCCACCTGACATATCATTACTCCCCTCTGAAATTTTATTTATAATCTTAGGATAACACCAACTTATATTTTTCACAACTCATAAAGCTAAGAATGACAATTTATTTTATAAAATTCTCATGCCGTTTTCTTTAAGAAAATAAGCGTAAAATTTCCTTCTAACGAATTGAAATTTTACGCTTATTTTATTTATTTTTCTTTGGTTGCTCTTTTTTCGCTAATTGAGCACCTAAATTAATAATGTATTCTCGTAAATTATCTTTTACTTCTGGATGAGTCAAACCATATTCAATGCTTGTTTTCATAAACCCAAATTTATCGCCAACATCGTAACGTTCTCCTTTAAACTCACGAGCAAAAACGCGTTGTGTTTTATTTAAAGTGTCAATCGCATCTGTTAACTGAATTTCGTTACCAGCGCCTGGTTTTTGATTTTCAAGTACATCAAAAATTTCAGGGGTTAATAAATAACGGCCGATAATCGCTAAATCACTTGGTGCTTCCTCGGGTTTTGGTTTTTCAACAAAATTCTCGACATTGTATAGTCCTTTTTCGATTTCTTTTTCTGGGTTGATAATACCATATTTTGAAGTATCTTCATGGGGTACTTTCATTACCGCAATTGTCGAAGCATGTGTTTGTTCGTAATCATCCATTAATTGTTTCGTTAATGGCACTTTATCTTCCATTAAATCGTCGCCTAACATCACGACAAAAGGTTCATTGCCAACAAATGCTTTCGCTTGTAAAACAGCGTGTCCTAAGCCTTTCGGATGGGATTGACGAATAAAATGTAAATTAACATCCGTTGTTTCTTCGACTAATTTCAATAAATCGGTTTTATTTTTTTCTTTTAAGTTATTTTCTAATTCAACATTTGAATCGAAATGATCTTCAATCGGACGTTTGGCTTTGCCTGTCACAATTAAAATATCTTCGATTCCTGAAGCTAGTGCTTCTTCTACAATAAATTGAATCGTTGGTTTATCAACAATCGGTAACATTTCTTTTGCCATCGCTTTGGTAGCCGGCAAGAAACGTGTTCCTAACCCAGCTGCTGGAATAACTGCCTTTTTAACTTTCATCTTTTTTCCTCCTAAAAATCAAGTGTAAATTCGTTTTCGGTTTTGCCATCGCGCAACATGATTTCTTTTGCTGCTTGTTGTACATCTTCGTCATTGTACAAGACATTGTAGATTGTTTCTGTGATTGGCATTTCGACTTCTAATTGTTGTGCCAATTCATAGGCTGCTTTAGTTGTTGAAACACCTTCCACAATCATACCCATGTTTTCTAAGACTTCATCTAACTTATGGCCTTTTCCTAATAAATTACCCGCACGCCAATTTCGAGAATGGACACTTGTACAAGTAACAATTAAATCCCCAACACCACTTAAACCAATAAATGTTAATGGGTTTGCTCCCATCGCAACCCCTAAACGACTAATTTCTGCTAAACCACGAGTCATAATTGCCGCTTTGGCATTATCACCAAAGCCTAAGCCATGAATCGCTCCGGCGCCCAAAGCAATAATATTTTTTAAGGCCGCCCCTGTTTCTACACCAATCACATCATCATTCGTATAAATTCTAAAGTAATCATTCATAAACAACTCTTGCACATACACAGCGTCTGCTAAATTTTCGCTTGCTGCTGTAATGGTTGTGATGTCATGAACAGCGACTTCTTCTGCATGGCTTGGACCAGATAAAACCACAATCCCTTGCCGTTTTTCTGCTGGAATCTCTTCCGCTATCACTTCTGAAATCCGCTTATGTGTACCTTGTTCGAGCCCTTTACTTGCATGAATAATAATTGGTTTTGTTTTTAAATGTTGGGCCACTTCTTGTGCTACTGAACGAATGGCTTTAGTTGGTACCACAAACAGTACCGCATCCACATCTACTAAAGCAGTGGCTAAATCAGTGGTTGCCTGAATTGAAGTAGGTAAGATTAATTCTGGTAAATAATGTTTGTTGGTGTGTTTTGTATTTATTTCATCGATTTGCTCTGGTTTATTTCCCCAAATACAGACCTCGTGTCCATTTTCGGCTAATACTTGAGCTAAAGCTGTCCCCCAGGAACCTGGACCTAAAACAGCGACTTTTTGTTTCATCGGTGAAACTCTCCTTTCGCTAAACAACGTTACTTCTTTAGTTTACCATATTCTTCGATCAAGTTGGATTAAGAAGTTGTTATTTTTTTCTTTTGTTTCTCCCGATTGTAAAATTTCAAATTGGGATTTCTTCTACGAACGATCACAATAACAATTGCTGCCACGAACATCACTAAAGACAACAATTGTGAGACACGAATGTTACTAAACGCATACAAACTGTCCATCCGTAAGCCTTCGATGAAGAAACGGCCGAAAGAATACCATATTATATAACCTAAAAAGACTTCGCCTTCTTTTAAAAAAGTGTGGCTTTTTGCGTAATAACACTAAAACGATAAAGCCTAAAACATTCCAGACAGATTCATATAAAAATGTTGGTTGATGATACGTTCCGTTGATATTCATGTTATCAATGATAAACGTTGGTAAATGGAGATTTTCTAAAAATTGTCTGGTGGTCGCTGGCCCATAGGCTTCATGATTCATAAAGTTGCCCCAGCGACCAATTCCTTGCGCTAAAATCACACTTGGTGCAGCAATATCTAAAAAAGTCCATGTAGAAATGAAACGATGACGCGTAAAGAAAAACAGCGCCAGTCCCCCACCAATAAGACCACCATAAATCGCTAAGCCACCATTTCGAGTAAAGAAAATTTCAATCGGATTGTCTACATAGTCTTGCCATTGAAAAGCGACGTAATACAAGCGCGCGCCAACAATTGCTGCAGGTAATCCCCAGAGCATAAAGTCAAAGACATCATCTTCTTTTAAACCAACACGAACGGCTTCACGACTACTTAGCCAAACAGCTAAAGCAATCCCTGAAACAATAATAATTGCATACCAATAGACGGGAATACCGAAAAGGCGAAATGCAATTGAATTTACTTGAGCTAACATCATCACATCTTCTCCTTCTATTCTCCTGAATTTTCTTCAATCAAACGGGTTAAGCGCTCTTCGAACGTTTTTGTTGCATCATAGCCCATTGTTTTCGCGCGGAAGTTCATTGCTGCTACTTCAATGATAATGGCCACATTTCGGCCGGTCTTAACAGGAATACGAATCTGAGGGACATCAACGTTAGCTATTTCAACCATTGCATCATCACTACCAAGACGATCATATTTCTTGTCTTTTTCCCATGCCTCTAAATAAACGACCAATTGAACTTGCATAAAGCCGCGGACCGCACTAGCTCCAAACAGATTCATGACGTCAATAATTCCGATACCACGAATTTCAATTAAATGCTGCAAAATTTTTGGTGGCTCTCCAACCACGGTTAATTCATCTTGCTGATAAACATCGACACGATCGTCTGCGATTAGCCGATGTCCACGTTTAATAAGCTCTAAAGCTGTTTCACTTTTACCAATACCGCTATCTCCTTGAATCAAAACACCAAGTCCATAAACATCAACTAAAACTCCGTGGACACTTGTCCGAACAGCTAAACGGCCATCTAAATAACTGGATAGTTCCCCTAGTAAACGGGAAGTTGAAATCGGTGAACGTAATACAGAAACCCCATTTTCTTTTGCTGCTGTAATTAATTCTTCGGGGATTTCTAGTCCTCTGGATACTATAAAGGCTGGAGTATCTTTCGCACATAAACGGCGCATCACTAATAAACGCTCTTCAGGCATCATTCGTTCCGCAAAGGTAATTTCTTTGCTCCCAAATAATTGTAAACGGTCATGGGAATAATAATTAAAATACCCAGTTAATTCTAAGCCTGGCCGGGAAATTTCACCAGTTTTAATTGTTCTATTTAAGCTTTCTTCATCTCCGTATACTACTTCTAAAGAAAGATTTTCTACCAGTTGATAAATCTTTACCACTTCTGTCATATCGAATGTCAGTCCTTTCTGCTACTTGTTATATTTTATCATTTAAAAATACAAGTTTCTAGCTATTCACTAGATAATTCCTAGAATTATCATATTTCAAAAAAAATGAAACTATTTTTCTTTGAAATTATCTATGCTATTTCTGTCACTTGACTATTTCAGAAAACTTTGTATACTTGAAGCCGATCCTTTTAAGAAAAGAGGAAACTTATGAAAGAATATTTAAAGGAAAAAGCCCATCAATTACCGTTAACACCGGGTGTTTATTTAATGAAAGACGCAACCGACACAATTATTTATGTGGGTAAAGCCAAAAAATTAAAAAATCGCGTGTCGAGCTATTTTATTAATAGTAATCAACATTCTCGAAAGACGATGCGTTTAGTCAAACAAATTATAGACTTCGATGTTCTCCATACTGACACAGAATTGGATGCGCTCCTCCTAGAATGTCAACTGATTCAACAGTATCGACCGCGTTACAATCGCCAAATGAATGCTTATGAACAATATTCTTATGTATCGGTAGCCGTTAAATGAGCGGCAATTAGAGATTAAACTCTTAAATATTCCCACTAAAAAGAACTGTTTTGGTCCTTATTCGATTCGTCGAAAATTAAACCGTTTAAAAATAATTTTGGATAGTATCTACGATCTCGTCCCAACCAACTATTGGCATCAAACCTTTCAAAAAGAGAGTGCCATTCCGACCGAACTATTTCAACAAGAATTGTTCGACTTTTTCCATAATCAAGGACGAGAACCAATCAAACGAATTGCTCAACAAATGCAAGAAGCTGCTGAAAAACAAGCCTTCGAAAAAGCGGCAAAACTCAAAGAAGATTGGCTCTTTCTGACGCGCTTTGCAAACCAAAATCAACGAATTAGTCAAGCTAACCAACGAGATTGGCAACTGATGTGGTTACCTTGTCAGAAAAAAATCAAATACTATTTAATTTACCAAGGCTTGGTGGTAGCAACACGTGTTGTAACTAAACAAACGTTTCAAAAATATTCACCGCTTGAACTAGCAAAAAAAATCATGCCCAAAAAATCACCGAAAACAATTGAGCATTACTCGAAGCAACAAGTTGATTTTTTAAACATTTTATATGGCTATATCAGCCGTCATCCAGAATGTCACCTAGAAAATTTAACCATCGAAAAAGCCTGAAGAACGCATTTTATGCTACGTTCTTCAGGCTTTTTTATTCATATTTAGATAAATTGTGATCCGTAACGATCGTATTGACAATTGACATAATTACAGCCATTAGCACCGCTGCCCAAAAACTTGAGAAGCCAAAGTTCATTTCCCCCACAAAAAACGAGGTCATTTGTAAAATCGCTGCATTGACAACAAAGCTAAATAGACCAAACGTTAATAAAGTAAATGGGAGCGACAAGATTGTTAAGACTGGTTTCACCAACATATTTAGGATTGAGAGAACAAAGGCGGCAATAATTGCAGGCATTATGCCTCTCACATGAATCATGCCAGGAAAAACAACTGATAAAGAAATGAATGTCAGTGTATTAACAACCAATCGCTGAAAATATGTCATTAAAAGTCACTCCATTCGTCATCATCAATTTTTTCCGCTTCTTTACGTTGCTTTTTATTGGCAGCATAAGGATTTTCATTGCGAACATTTCTATTATAAGGATTTTGATGGCCGTAGCCGCGATCGCTTCCTGTTCTTCCAGAAGGGATCAAGACTGCTAAGGCAATGTATAAGAGAATGCCTGGAAATCCTGCTGAGAAAAAGCTGAGCAAGACATAAACGACACGAATAATTGTTGGGTCAATTCCTAGCCAATCAGCAATCCCAGCTAAGCTTCCTGTTAAAACCACGTTATTCGGAGATTTTGTTAGTTTTCTTTTCATATGTTTTCACCTCGTCTACTAAATTTTACACTATGAAAGGCTGATTCGTCAGCCCATCTAGCTTAAAATTATTAATTATTTATCCGTATCTTTTAGGAAAATACTTCCCGTTGTTGTAGAAGCATTAATTTGAGCCATTGATTCTTCCAGTACACGTCTAAAATGTAATTGTTGATTGCCGCGATCTTTCTTTTCACGAACAACTTCAATATCTGTTAAACGGCTGTTAATACTACCTAAATTCGTTTTCACTTGCCCTTCAACGCCTAAGTCATTTGGCAAGGCCAACTTGATATTCCCATTTGCAGAGCTTGCTTCAACACGGCGAAGCGTTTTTTCTTTAGCTGTAATGCGGATATCTCCATTAATCAGAGAGACACTTAGACTTTCTGGTGCCGCGGAAATAGACACATCACCATTGACTGTTTCAATAATGTTATCTAAAATCGTTCCTTCTAGGACTTTAATTTCACCATTCACGCCTTCAATTTCTAACATAGTTGCATCAATTTTTTTAAACGTAATCGTCCCATTCGTTGATTTTGTGTAAACATCTTTCGCTGTTAACTCTTCTACTAAGACATTTCCGTTTAATAATTTAACAGATACATGATCGTAAGTGCGTTTTGGTAAATAGAACGTTAAATCTGCTTTCACCCGTTTGTTTGGCACTTGGAAAGAAATCGTTTCATCATCCACATCAATGTCACTTCGTTCTAAGAAAGCTTCCATTGGTGAATCTCCTGCCATTTTACCATATAATTTGATTTTTGCTTCGACTTTCACATCTTCTTGATCCCAAGTTTTGAAAACCACGGTACCATTTGCTACCTTGACATCAATTAAACTTGCTTGTGGATTTGGATAATTAAACTCATGTTCAAACTTAGTTGTTGCCACACCAGGAACTTTCATTTTAATGTCTTTCCATTCCACATTATCATTCATGGTGTCACTGAAAGAATTAAATGTTTTTTTCAAGAATTCTCCCACTTGGCCGCCAACTTCGGCAACTTTGCCGCCGACTTGGTTAAAGGTGTCTGTGGCTTGATCTTTCCACTCTTCAGAGAATTGAGAAGAAACTTTTTCTTTTGTATCATTCCATTGACCTTTCCATTGTTCTTTACGAATGTTTTTTAGTTCTTCTTCCAGTGCTGTTTTTCAGTACTTTGAGTCGCTAATTTTTCTTCTAATTGTGCAAGTAAAACGTGCAAGTCTTTTCGTTGAACTTGTTCATCTTCTGTTAATGCATCTAATTCTTCTTTTGTATCTAATGTTCCAATTTCTTCAGCGACTTCTTTAATTTCTTCTTTGATGCCGGCAATTTCTGCGTTGACTTCGTCCAATTCAGCCGAAGCACGATTGGCTTTTGTTGCTAACTCATCAAGAATTCTTTCTAAGTTTTCACGATCTTTTTCTGCACTGTCCTGTTTATTTTCTTCAAACGAATCAACAGTAGGTCCTTCTGATTCGCCTTTTTCTAATGCATCCATTAAATCTGCGACTTGATCTTCTTTATTTGTTGTTCCAATATTTTGTGTATCAACTTTTTCAGCAGCTTTTTCGATTTGTTTTTCATCTTTTTCAGTTGCCATATTTTCTAATAAAATTAACGCTTCTTCTGACGTTAGAATACCTTTTTTCACTAATTCTAATACGCGTTCTCTTTCTTTCATGGATATTGCCTCCTTAGCAAATTTTTCACTCAATAGTGTTTTCCTTACATGCATTATTATGCCTTGTTTTTGATCATTTGTCATAGGACTTAAGAACGATTTCTTCTCATTAGTAAGGACTAGTTTTATAAAATCAGCTCATTTTACGCTAAAAAAACTAGGAATTGGTCTAAAAAAGGCCGTCTCCTAGTTTTTTTATTTGTTTTTCTTAAAATTGTTCGTCACGATTACTATTCAATTCGGTAATTTTACCAGTTGCCAAGTAAACAATCCACTCACAAATATTTGTGACATAGTCGCCAATTCTTTCCAAGTATTGTGCCACATGTAGATAATCAGTTCCGCTAATGACCGTTTCTGGATTAGCTTTCATTGCTTCTACGGCATGTTTGTAAATACTATCGAAATATTCATTAGTACGATCATCCATTTGTGCAATCATTCGTGCATCTTTTTGATCCGTTTTAACATAGGCGATTAAAACATTATCCACCATTTTTTTCACATAATCAGACATATCTGAAATTTCTTTTTCGATTTCAGGAATACGTGTTTCTCCTTTTAAGCGAATCGTTGATTTAGCAATTGAAACGGCATGGTCCGCCATTCTTTCTAAATCCGAACTAGCTTTCATAACAGTGATAATCATACGTAAGTCTGTTGTCACTGGTTGTTGTAACGCAATCATTTCAAAACTCTTTTTCTCAAGTTTGACTTCCATATCATTAATTTCAATATCGCGATCAATCACTTCTTGAGCCAATTTTTTATCATGATTAATATATGCCTTCACGGATTTATGGACGGCACTACTAACCATCATACCCATTTCATAAAATTGATTGTGCAGATTCAATAGTTCTTCTTCAAATTGTGTCCGTAACATTCTTTTTCCCCCTTTTAACCAAATTTACCAGAAATGTAATCTTCTGTTTGTTTTTCTTTTGGATTTAAAAATACTTTTTTCGTGTCATTAAATTCAATTAAATCACCTTGTAAAAAGAAGGCCGTTTTTATCAGAGATCCGTGATGCTTGTGACATATTATGTGTCACCATAATCATGGTATATTTCTCTTTTAATGTTAACAGCATGTTTTCAATTTTACCACTAGAAACTGGGTCCAAGGCGCTAGTTGGTTCATCTAATAAAATAATATCTGGTTCCACAGCTAAAACACGAGCGATACAAACCCGCTGTTGTTGTCCACCAGAAAGTGAAAGTGCACTTTTGTGAAGTTTATCTTTGACATCCTCCCAAACGGCAGCAGCTTTCAAACTGGTTTCAACTGCTTCATCTAAGACTTGCTTGTCTTTGACTCCTTTTAGGCGCAAGCCATAAATCACATTTTCATAAACTGAAAATGGAAATGGATTAGGTTGTTGGAAAACCATCCCAATTTCTTTACGTAATTCAACGTTATCTGTTTTCGGTCCATAAATATCTTTTCCTTTATAGACGACACTTCCAGTAATAGTTACGTCTGGGATTAAATCATTCATACGATTCAAGCAACGTAAATACGTTGACTTCCCGCAACCAGAAGGACCAATCATGGCAGTTAATTCTCCTTGATTAAAAGTTAAATCAATGCCTTTCAATGCTTCTTTTTTCCCGTAATATAAATGTAAATCTTTTGATGAAATAATTTCTTTGCCCATCTTGCTCCTCCTAACCAAAATGTCCTGAAACGTAGTCTTCCGTTGCTTGAATTTTTGGTCGTGTAAAGATTTTTCTTGTATGGTCGTATTCAATGACTTTACCCATATAGAAGAAAGCTGTATAGTCACTAATCCGCGCCGCTTGTTGCATGTTATGTGTCACAATGATGATCGTGTAATCATCTTTTAAATTCACTAACGTTTCTTCAACCGTTCCTGTTGAAATCGGATCTAACGCGCTTGCCGGTTCATCTAACAACAGAATATCTGGTTTCATCGCAATTGCCCGAGCGATACACAAACGTTGTTGTTGCCCACCAGACAGAGCTAAGGCGCTTTTGTTTAAGTTATCTTTCACTTGATCCCAAAGTGCGGCTTGCTTCAAACTTGTTTCAACGATTTCATCTAATTTTTTCTTATCCTTTTCACCATGCTGTTTCAATGCGAATGTGATATTTTCATAGATAGATTTACTAAATGGATTGGGCCGCTGAAAAACCATGCCAATGCGTTTTCTCATTTCGTAGACGTCAACTTCTTTCGTATTGACATCGACATCTTTATACATGATTTTTCCAGTAACACGTGAATTGGCAATGCCATCGTTCATACGATTTAGCGAACGTAAATACGTGGATTTACCGCAACCAGAAGGTCCAATTAAGGCGGTTATTTTGTTCTTTTCAAATTGCAAATCAACACCTTTGATAGCCTCATTGTCCCCGTAAAAGACATGTAAGTCTTCCGTGTGTAACGCAATCGGGTCTTTTTGGCTATCTAGTTGAAGTAAATGGGTATCATTTAAATTGTATTCTTTCATGCTAATTCCCCTAACATTAAGCTGATGTCATTCTCTTATAAAGACGGTTGCCGATAAAACGAGCGCCGAAATTGAAAAGTAAAACTACTAAAATTAACACAGCGGAGGCACCTGCTGAGACCGCAGCGCCATCTGGCATCGTTCCTTCGGTATTAATTTTCCAAATATGCACAGCCAACGTTTCCGCTTGACGGAAAATACTAATCGGACTTGAAACGCTCAATGGATTCCAATTACTGAAATCTAAGGCAGGTGCGCTTTGTCCTGCTGTATAAATTAACGCAGCGGCTTCACCGAAAATCCGACCAGAACTCAAAATAACACCTGTCAAAATTCCTGGTAACGCTTCTGGCAAAATAACTTTTTTAACTGTTTCCCAACGTGAAAGACCTAAGGCTAACCCCGCTTCACGCTGTGTATAATGAATGGCTTTCAAAGATTCTTCAACATTTCTAGTCAATAATGGTAAGTTAAAAAATGTTAATGCTAACGCACCTGATAAGATTGAAAAGCCATATCCGATTTGTACAACGAAAATCAAGAAGCCGAACAGCCCCACAACAACGGAAGGCAATGAACTTAAAATTTCAATCGAGGTACGAATTAAATCAGTTAACCAATTCTTTTTCGCATATTCCGATAAGTAAATTCCAGCACCCAATGAAATTGGAATACTAATAATCATTGTAATCAATAGTAAATATAGTGAGTTAAACAGCTGAATACCAATCCCACCACCAACTTGATAGGCTCTGGATGGTTGTGTTAAAAATTCCCACGAAATATGTGGAATTCCTCTAGCTAAAATGTAAATCAGTAAGGCCGCCAAAATTAAAACAATGACGCCAGATACGGCATATAAGATACCTGTTGCGATTTTATCTGCTTTTTTTGCATTCATTATTTTAAGGCTCCTCTCTTACCGATAATTCGGATAACAATGTTGAATAGTAAAGACATCAACAATAGAATCAAGGCTAAAGACCAAAGAACGTTGTTTTCAACTGTTCCCATAATTGTATTCCCAATCCCCATTGTCAAAATACTTGTTAGTGTCGAAGCTGGTGTTGTCAAACTAGTTGGCATCACAGCTGCATTTCCGATTACCATTTGGATTGCTAAGGCTTCACCAAACGCACGAGCCATACCAAAGACAACCGCAGTTAAAATACCAGGCACAGCTGCCCGCAAGACAACTTTATAAATCGTTTGCCAACGCGTAGCACCAAGCGCCAACGACGCTTCACGATAATGTCGAGGCACAGCTTTTAATGCATCTACGGTCATCGTAGTAACCGTTGGTAAAATCATGACAAATAGCACAAACGTACCAGCTAAAATACCGAAGCCAGTTCCGCCAAAGATTGAACGGACAAAAGGAACAATGACAGATAAACCAATAAATCCATAAACAACAGAGGGAATCCCTACAAGTAATTCAATAACTGGTTGTAAAAATTTCGCTCCTTTTTTAGGTGAAATTTCTGTCATAAAAACAGCCGCTCCAATCGCAAATGGCGTCGCAACAATCGCTGACAAAAACGTTACAATAAAGGAACCCGCAATCATCGGTAAAGCCCCAACCATGGGTTTACCGTCTGCGCCGATATCACTTGGGTTCCAGTTTGTTCCAAATAAGAAATCAAACACATTAATCTTATCTTTAAAGAATGTAGCAAGTCCTTTACTTGCAACAAAATAGAAAATTGAAACAACCACTGCTACAATTAAGGCAATACATAGGAAACTAATAAATTTCCCTCGTTGCTCCATCTTGGCTCTTTTCGATTTTGTTAATAATTTTTTCTGTACATCTTCCAAGAATATTTCCTCCTCAAACAATCCAACTTTTACAGATAAAAATAGTGTACCTTTTTTACATCAATTTGTTTTTAATAACATGTAAATTTTATGTTAAGTTTGTAAATTTTGTGTTAAGAGAATTATTTAATGACATTTCCTTGCCAATCCCGTTCAATTTCCATTTTCGAAACAGGAATATACCCTAATTGACCAATCACACGTTCTTGGATATCATCTGACAACATAAAGTCTAAAAACTCTTTGGTTAAATCACTTGGATTTTTACGAGTGTACATGTGTTCATAAGACCAAATAATCCATTTATTGTTCATTACATTTTCATCTGTTGGCTGAACACCATCAATACTTAACGTAGCTACTTCATCAGTAACATATGAAAATGCGGTATAACTAATCGCCCCTGGTGTATCAGAAACAATGGAACGAACCATGCCGCTGGAATCTTGTTCTTGCGCACGAATGGCTGTTTTATCTCCCAAGACCCATTTTTCAAAAGTCGCACGCGTACCACTACCGGCCGCTCTGTTCAAAATAACAATTTTTTGGTCTTTCCCGCCAAGTTCTTTCCAGTTTGTTACTTCACCTAAAAAGATTTTCTTTAAATTTTCCATTGAGATATCTTTGACACCGACATTTTTGTTAACGATTGGTGTAATCCCAACAACAGCAACTTTATGATCAATTAAGTCTTCCGCTTTGATGCCCTTTTTCTCTTCTGCAAATAAATCAGAATTACCAATGTCTACCGCGCCAGATTGGACTTGACTCAGACCTGTTCCGCTTCCGCCACCTTGGACATTAATAAATCTTCCCGGATTTTGGCTTTGATATTCCTCACTCGCTGTCTCTACTAATGGTTGTAAAGCTGATGAGCCTACTGCTGTGATGGATTCACCACGATCAATCCATTTTGCACATCCTGTCAAAGTAAGTATACTTGCCAAACCAATAAATAATAGCAATCTTTTTTTCATCGATTCATTATTCCTCCAATTAATTTCAATCCATTCTATTTTACCATTATATGTAGGACTTGAAAATTATAAGTTATCAATTTGTTGGTACAACTGAGAAAACTCTTAAATTAAATAACAAGTATTTTTAAAACTAAATCGGAAAAAAAGCTCATCCAAAATGGAGAAGCTTTTTTTTCGTTTAAATTTTCAAGAAACGACGCATTGAAATAACTGAACCTAGTGATCCAATAATCATTCCTGTTGCAATCATTAATAGATTAACTTTCCAGATAAAATCTTCTGGACGAATTAATGAATAATTCGAACGCAATAACTGCGGGTTAAACATGTTATAAACTTGATGGTAGCCTAACGTCATAATGATGACTGGCACGATTGCGCCAATCAACCCAATCCAAGCACCTTCTAAGAAGAACGGCCAACGAATGAAACTGTTTTTCGCTCCTACAAGACGCATAATTTGGATTTCTTTTTGACGAGATAAAATCGTAATCCGAATGGTGTTGGAAATTAAGAACACTGCAACGAATAAAAGTAATGCAGCAGCTGCTAAGCCCCAAGTTCGAACGGTTTGAGCGATTTTAAAGATTTTGTCTGAGTTTACACCACCGTAATCGGCTTTAAAAACACTTGGGAATTTAGCTGCTTGTTTCGCAATATCTTTCGTGTCTTCTGGTGTTTTTGCACGGACATAATACACGTCGTATAATGGGTTACTGTCGCCTTCGAAAAGATTCCAGGCATCCCCCATTTGTTCTTGGATTTTTTTCAATTGTTGATCTTTGTTTGAATAAGAAATATCTTCAACATTGTCTAATCCTTTAAGTTGTTTTTCTAATGTTTTCATTTCATTTTGTTTTGTACCAATATCGACAAAAACTGACACTGTCACGTTTTTTTCGACATCATCAGCAAGTTTCGTTGCATTAAAAATAACGCCCATAAAAATACCAACTAAAACTAATGTAATTGTAACCGCACTTGCTGAGGCAACAGTCATCCAACCGTTCCGTTTTAAACTTTTGATACTTTCAAATAAATGAGAAAAGAATGTTCTAATCATCGTAGCCGTATTCTCCTTCCACTTGGTCACGGATAATGCGACCATTTTCAATGGCAATAACACGGTGACGAATCGTATTTACAATTGTACTATTATGCGTTGCCATCACGACTGTTGTTCCTTGTGCGTTAATCCGGTCCAACAATTTCATGATTTCCCATGAATTCTCTGGATCTAAGTTCCCAGTTGGTTCATCGGCAATTAAAACTTTCGGTGTATTTACGATTGCTCGTGCAATGGATACCCGTTGCTGTTCCCCACCAGAAAGTTCGCTTGGAAAAACACGTACCTTATGTTTTAGACCGACTAAATCTAAAACTTCCATCACGCGTTTTTTGATTTCGCGAGGACGCCGTCCGATAACTTGCATCGCATAGGCCACGTTCTCATACACAGTTTTCTTTGGTAATAGTTTATAGTCTTGGAAAACGATGCCGATTTCACGACGTAAATAAGGAACTTCTTTATTTTTTATTTTCATTAAATCATGACCTGCAACTGTCAAATTACCTTTTGTTGCTTTTTCTTCACGATACATTAATCTAATAAAGGTTGATTTCCCTGCACCTGAGGGACCAACCACATAGACGAACTCGCCTTGGTCAATCTCTACTGAAATATTTCGAATCGCTGTTGTACCATTCGAATATTTCTTCATTACATCTTTCATTTCAATCATGGCGTTCTCTCCATCTCTTTTTTCTTCAATCCTACTCATTATAACATGTCAATATTGCAAACTTCTTGCATTAAGTTACATTTTTATTTCAATTTAATGAAGAGCTTAACTTAAGCGCTGTTTTAAGTAGGCATCAATGAAACCATCAAGGTCTCCATCCATCACAGCTTGTACATTGCCGGTTTCGTAATTTGTCCGATGGTCTTTGACCATTGAATACGGATGGAACACGTAAGAACGGATTTGTGAGCCCCAACCAATTTCCATTTGTTCACCACGTAAACTTGCTGCTTCTTGAGCTTTCTTTTCCATTTCCAATTGATATAATTTGGCTTTTAACATACTCATTGCTTGCTCACGGTTTTTTAATTGAGAACGTTGTGCTTGGCTTGCGACAACGGTGCCTGTTGGAATATGTGTAATTCGAACAGCCGATTCTGTTTTATTAATATGCTGACCACCAGCACCACTTGCTCGATAGGTATCAATTTTTAAGTCATCTGGATTGATCGCAATCTCTATTGTATCGTCTAATTCAGGCATTACATCAACTGAACAAAACGAAGTATGACGGCGTTTGGCGGAATCAAAGGGCGAAATCCGCACAAGACGATGGACACCTTTTTCAGATTTTAGGTAACCATAAGCATTGTAACCTTTGATTAATAAGGTGACACTTTTAATCCCTGCTTCATCTCCAGCTTGGTAATCCAACGTTTCAACTTGGAAACCGTGACTTTCTGCCCAACGTGTGTACATTCGTAAAAGCATACTTCCCCAATCTTGTGATTCAGTACCACCGGCACCAGGGTGTAATTCAATTAGGGCGTTATTATGATCATATGGCTCATTTAGTAGTAAGGATAGCTCATACGTTGTTAAACGTTCTTGCAAGAGATGAATTCTTTCTTCCAATTCTTCTTGAATCTCTGCATCATATTCTTCTTGTTGTAATTCAAACATCACCGTTAATTCGTCAAGTTCCTCAGAGAGCTGATGAAATTGTTGATATTTTTCTTTCAAACTATTGGTTTCGTTAATTAGCTTTTGAGCCGTTTCTGTGTTGTCCCAAAAACCAGGTTCTCCCATCCGATTTTCCGCCTCGGCAATGTCTTCTTCTAACTGGTCTAAGTCAAAGAGACCTCCTGAAGCTAGTAATTTTTTGTGTCATTTCGTCTAATAATGTACGAATTTCTGGGTTTTCCAAAATGATTCCTTCTTTCTCTTTATTGTAAAAAGAGCAAAGGCGGGACAAATTGCCCCACCCTGCGTTTTTTCTTTAATTAAGCGTTTCTTCCATGACAATTTTTGAATTTTTTGCCACTTCCGCATGGGCATAAATCATTACGGCCCACTTTTTTATCTACACGCACAGGTTGACGCTTCGCACTTGTGTTGCTTTGTGCAGCTGCATCTTGTTCTGTTTCTGGATGTTCCGCTTGTCCTTGAGCTACTTGCTCACGTTGGACATTTTGGCGAATTTCCGATTTCATGAATAAACGTGTTACTTCATATTCGATTGAACCCACCATATTGTTATACATAGAATAACCTTCTGTTTGATATTCTACTAATGGGTTGTTTTGACCGTACGCACGTAAGCCGACAGATTGGCGTAATTGATCCATTGCATCAATGTGATCTGTCCATTTAGTATCGACAACACGCAAGATGACTACTTTTTCAAATTCTAGCAATTGTTCTTGGCCATTCAATTGTTGAGATTTTTCTTCAAATACTTCTTGCGCACGTGCCACTAAGTAGTCTTTGATTTCTTCAGCTGATTTATTTTCTAAATCTTTTTTAGAAATCGTATCTTCATGGACAAGTGTTGAGGCTGCAAAATCGACAATCCCATCTAAATTCCATTCTTCTTTTTCTAATTGTGTATGGCTATCCACCACTCGGCCAATCGTCCGTTTTACCATGCCCATCAATACATCAGACAAGTCATTTTCTTCCATAATTACTTCTTGTCGTTGCGCATAAATAACTTCACGTTGCTCGCGCATCACGTCATCGTATTGTAAGACATTTTTACGTGTGTCATAGTTATTTCCTTCCACACGTTTTTGAGCAGACTCTACTTGGCGAGTAAACATTTTACTTTGAATAACTGCATCTTCTTCTTGCACATTCATTCGTTCTAAGAATGTTTTAATTCGTTCTGAACCAAAGCGTTTCATTAAGTCATCTTCTAAAGATAAATAAAATTGTGAAACCCCTGGATCCCCTTGACGTCCTGCACGTCCACGCAACTGATTATCAATACGACGTGACTCATGACGTTCTGTCCCGATAACCGCTAGACCACCTAGTTCAAGTACACCTAAACCAAGTTTAATATCCGTTCCACGACCAGCCATATTTGTTGCAATTGTAACTGCGCCTTTTTGACCAGCATTCATAATGATTTCGGCTTCTTTAAAGTGATTTTTCGCATTTAATACTTCATGAGGAATTTTAGCTGCGTTTAATTTATCAGAAAGTAATTCTGACGTTTCTACCGCAACAGTCCCCACCAACACTGGTTGTCCTTTGTGGTAACGTTCTTTAATATCTTCCACCACTGCATTAAATTTACTTTCTAAGGTTGGATAAAGTAAATCTGGACGATCGTCACGGATAATTGGACGATTGGTTGGAATTTGAATGACTTGAATATTGTAAATTTCACGGAATTCTTCTTCTTCTGTTTTAGCAGTACCAGTCATCCCGGCTAGTTTTTTGTACATCCGGAAGTAGTTTTGGAACGTAATCGTCGCCATTGTTTTTGTTTCATCTTCAATTTCGACGCCTTCTTTTGCTTCAATCGCTTGATGCAAGCCATCAGAATAACGACGACCATCCATGATACGACCAGTAAATTGGTCAACAATTAAGACTTTATTGTCTTGAACCACGTAATCAATGTCTAATAACATGATATAGTTTGCCCGTAACGCTTGATCTAAATGGTGCGTTAATGCTGTATTTTCAATATCGTACAGGTTATCCAATCCGAAAGTTTGTTCAGCTTTTTCAATCCCTGCTTCTGTTAAACCAATTGTTTTAGACTGAATATCAATTTTGTAATCTTCGTCTTCTTTTAAGCGTTTGACAAAATTATCGGCACGCGTATAGAGTGCTGTCGATTTTTCAGCTTGTCCAGAAATAATTAATGGGGTTCTTGCTTCATCAATTAAGATTGAATCCACTTCATCGACAATTGCATAGTTTAATGGACGTTGAACCATTTGGCTGCGATAAACAACCATGTTATCACGCAAATAGTCAAATCCTAATTCGTTATTTGTACTATAAGTGATATCACAGTTATACGCTTCACGTTTTTCATCAGAAGATTTAGAGTTAATGTTTAAGCCAACGCTTAAGCCTAAGAAATTATATAATTCTCCCATTTCGTTAGAGTCACGGGTTGCTAAGTATTCATTAACTGTAACAACGTGTACTCCTTCGCCAGATAGTGCATTCAAGTATACAGGCATTGTGGCAGTCAAGGTTTTCCCTTCACCTGTTCTCATTTCAGGAATGTTCCCGTCATGAAGCACAATCCCACCCATTAATTGGACACGGTATGGGAATAAACCTAGTACACGTTTAGCAGCTTCACGGACAACCGCAAACGCTTCTGGTAATAGTTCGTCTAAGGTTTCCCCTTTTTGATAACGGGCTTTAAATTCATCTGTTTTTTCACGTAATTGTTCATCGCTTAGTTGTTCCATTGCACTTGCATGTGCATCAATTTTATCGGCGATTTTTTCTAATCGTCTTAATTCTTTTTTATCGTTTTCGATCATTTTTTTCAAAAAATTTGCCATTGGTATCTGTGTTCCTTTCAATTACCTCTTTTTATTTTTGTATCCTTTTTGTACAAGAAGCACAATCTATCCGTTTTATTTTATCATTACTTGACGAGAAAGAAAACCATTTCTCTCTATTTTACAGACATTTTCCTTTAAAAGAGGAACTTTTAAAGTTATTTTATGTATTTCTTTATTTTTTCTTTACTCCGTGCTTTAAAGATGTTTAAAGAGCTGAAATGCACGAAGGCATTTCAGCTCTTATTTTAAGCTTTAGTCTGTTTCAATCAAGCCATATTTGCCATCTTTACGACGGTAAACAATGCTTGTTCCATTTGTTTCAGCATCTTCAAAAATGAAGAAGTTGTGTCCTAACATGTTCATTTGTAAAACAGCTTCTTCACTGTCCATCGGTTTTAATGATAGACGTTTTGTACGAACGATGTCTAATTCTGAAGGTGTTTCTTCTGTTTCTTCACCAACTAAGAAGACAGCGGCTTTTGTATTGTTACGTCCTGTTTCACGAGATTTTCTGTTGATTTTTGTTTTAAATTTACGAATTTGTCGTTCTAATTTATCGACAACCAAATCAATACTTGCGTATAAATCAGGTGACGTTTCTTCAGCTCGTAAAACTAGATAAGGAAGAGGAATAGTAACCTCGACTTTGGCTGTTTTTTCAGTGTACACTTTCAAATTCACGTGAACCGTTGCTTCAGGTGAATCGCTGAAATATCTTTCTAATTTACCGACTTTTTTCTCAACATAGTCTCGAATCGCTTCGGTTACCTCGATATTTTCTCCACGTACATTATATCTAAACATAACAATTACCCCTTTCATCTACCAGTAAAGAAAAGATTAAAGGACCACTCTTTAATTCCCTTCTTCTTAATTTCATTATATCGAATAATCTGGGTTTTGCCAACAAAATAGTCATCAAATTTATGAATTCTTTTCTTTTTACCGCGCGAGAGTAAACGTATTCAAACTTTTAGGATAACAGTCATTGATAACAGCAGCTGCGTGGAAAAGAGTTCGTCCAGTGGTATAGATGTCATCCACCAAAATAACAGAACAATTTTTTAATTTTTTTTGGTTTTCTTTTTGGATGGCAAATGGTTGTTGCAACCGCATCCTTTCCTTTCTAGTTTTCTTAGATTGCGGAACATTTTCCTCTTTTCTAATTAAAAAAGGGCTGTACGGAACATCAGCCGCTTCTAGTAAGCCAATTACTTGGTTGAAGCCTCGTTCTTGCATTCGTTTTTCGGATAAGGGCACCGGAATAATATAGTCCGCAGATTGTTGCCGAAAGTAAGAGTTGATTTCCTCATTAAAACACGTTCTTAAGCGATAGTCTCCTTGAAATTTATAGCGTTCCATCCACTCTTGCATTCCTTCATCATAATGGAACAACGCTGCATTATGAAAAGAATACTCGGGATAAAGCAGCTGCCACCTTTGACAATCAAAACAATAGCGCTCTTGGCTGACGCGACTACAGCCAAAACAAGTGCCTGTCATTGGCAGTTTCTGGAACTTTGCTTGGCAGTGCTGGCAAAGTGAAGGCCTCGCCCATTTTTTAAAACGTAAGAGCATTTTTAATGTTATCTCCAAACGAATGGGGCTTGCGCAATTTTTACAATCCATCTAACATCCCTCGTTTGCTAGCCAAGCGATTCATTTGCTTTATTTGCCGAATTGCCTCTTTCATGTCTCTTGTTTCCCCATCATGTAAAAATAAAACTTCGCCGTAATTGAATTCTTGTCTTCGATCGACTCGGCCCGCAATTTGGACAAGTGTTGAAGAAGTGAAGACTCGATGATTGGCACCATAAACAATAACTGAGACTGCATCAAAAGTCACACCACGTTCTAAAATGGTTGTAGTGATCAAAATATCCGTTTTCTGCTGACGCATTGCTTGAACTTTTTCTAGGCGAAGCTCATCACTACCATAAACGGCGACAACTTCTTTGTCGAAAAATCGCTCAGCTATTAATGCATGCAATTGGTGAATTAATGAAATGCTTGGGCAAAATAGTAAAACTGAATTACGCACCAATAAACGTTTCAAATGATGTGCAATGATTTTAATATTTTTGCTAGAAAGACGTTGCCACGACTGAACCCAAAATCGGCGTGGCACAGGTAATGGCCTACGATGATATCTTGCTGGCAAAATACTGGCTGCTAACTTCTTTTGCTGTAAAAGCTTCCGTAATTCTTTCGTAGGGGTTGCTGTTAAGTACACCAAACTACTTCTTTTTTTTCGTGCGTTACGCACTCCATAATAAAGATGCTCGTTATTAACAAAAGGAAAAGAGTCGACTTCATCAACGATAAGTAAATCAAACGCTTGATGGAATTTCAATAATTGATGGGTGGTGCAAATCACTAGTTTCGTATAACGATACGGTTCTTGACTGTTTCCATGAAGTAAAGCAATTGCTTCATGAGGAAAAACCGCTTGGATTCTGGGAAACAGTTCTAAGCAAACATCGACACGCGGCGAAGCCAGCGCAATCCGCCCCCCTTCTTGTAAGGTTTGGTGTAAAACAGCAAATAACATTTCTGTTTTGCCTGCACCTGTAACTGCCCACACTAAGCGATTCTCTCTTATTTTTGCTGTCTCACAAAGTTCAACCGAGATCGCTTGCTGTCCCTTTGTTAATTGTCCAGACCACTCAAAAAAGACAGTTCTTGGGCTATTGAGCCTTTCTGGTAAATGACAAAATTTTTGACAAGAAGTCACACGGCCTAATTGAATGCACGCATGACAGTAGTATACATTTGTCGCCAGTCTGTTTTCTTTTTTGGATACGACTTCCCCGCACCGCTGACATTGAATTGTTAGGGGTGAACGCTCTAACATTGTTGGTAAATAAACCAGTTTTGTCTGTAATGAACGTTCTGTTTCTTCAATAATTATTTTACGTCCATGCAAATCTTCCATGTTAACCACCTCATTTATAAAATACGCATTTCTCTAGCTTTTTTACGAAAAAGGAAATCTCCCACCGTTATCTTTCTATTCTTATCTAGTCGTTACCTACTAAACAAACTCTTGATACGCTTTATTGTTTACACGAATCTTCCACTTTCGACTTACCTATATGCAGATTTTTTATAACAAATTTATCTACCTTTAAAGAAAAATTAATGTTAAAGTATATCTAGTAATTCAAGCTTTAATTTGAAAAGACTAGAGAGGAGCAAGCTTTATCATGGAAAATATTTTTTTAAAAAGACTAGAACTCAAAGCTTTTGAAGAAGATTCTGTTTTTTCAAAAATTGAAGGGCTGAATAAATTTAATTCACTAAATTTTAAAAAACCTATTACTTTTTTTTCAGGTGAAAATGGAACTGGAAAATCCACTTTATTAGAAGCAATCGCAGTCAATTGGGGATTTAATCCTGAAGGCGGTAGTATTAATTTTAATTTCTCTACAAACGATACTCACTTGGATTTACATAATTATTTAACTGTTGGAAAAAGTGTAAAGCGTGCTAAGGATGGCTTCTTTTTAAGAGCTGAAAGTTTCTACAATGTTGCTACATATGCAGAAAATATAGACTTAGATTTTTCTGAATATGGCGATAAATCCCTACATCATCAATCACACGGCGAAAGTTTTTTGAATCTGGTGAACCATCGGTTTAGAGGAAATGGTCTGTACCTGTTAGATGAACCTGAAGCGGCTCTCTCACCTCAACGCCAACTAGCCTTAATGATATCTATAAAAAAACTAATTGATGAGGGGTCTCAGTTTATTATTGTCTCTCATTCACCTATATTACTTGCAATGCCTGACTCACAAATTATTTCTTTTGATAAAGATAGTCCTTTAGAAATCACGTATGAAGAAAGTATGCCTTATGAAATAACCTCATTATTTTTAAACAACAAAAACAGAATTCTCTCTCATTTATTTGCTGAATAAGTCTGTTATTCGAATTGCTTATGCCATACTATAATGACTCGTATATAAAAATATTGTTAATCATTCTTTGAATTACTACTTTTAGACTACGGAAAAAGGCGTTTATTATTCAGAAAATAGATTGTTAAGTATGTTTTTTTAGTATCTAGATTAAAGTAAAAAATTAAAGACAGTTGTCTTTCTCTAGCTCACAGGACTAATTTCGGCTCTATAATTTATGGAACTGATAAACCAGAATGACTGCCTCAGCTCAATTCCAATTAACTAAAATCATAAAAAAAGACAAGTTGCTTTTTCGAAGATTCTCGAAAAAACAACTTGTTTTTACTCTTTTTTATCTGCTTGTGCTAACAAATCCAAGGCTTGTTCCAACACTTTTTCCCCGTTCATTAAGCCGTAATCAGACATGCTAATGACATCTGTTGGGATACCTTTTGGTGATAGACGCTTTTCAAAATCACTCTTCATATAACGAACTTGTGGACCTAACAATAACACATCGACTGGATTATTTTCTAAATTTGTGTCTGCTTCCGATGCAGAAGCCGCAAATATATGGGCATCTAAGCCTTGATTAAATGCTGCTTTTTGCATTTTTGTAACAAGTAAACTAGTACTCATTCCTGCGGAGCAAACTAACATAATTGTTTTTTTTGGCATTTTAACAGCCCCTTTTACCATTGCCTTTTTCAATTTTCAACATTATCTATTAAAAATATTATAGTGTAAAGTTAATTTTTGTCAATCATTCTTGTTTTTTAAAGCGGATACAATCTTGGTTTAAACGTACCATGCTGATTTCAGTAATTTATTAAATACCACATATTCTTTTTCCAAATTCACTTGAACTACTTGGTAACTCGCATTCAACCAACCATAAGCGCCCTTTTCTGGATGCTTATAATCGTTTGCCCACCAATCGACATCTGTCTTAGCAGTTTTTGGTAAACCAGAATGAGGGAATAACAATTCATCAAACTGGGTAAAGGTCAAGGTAACTTGGGAACCGCCATTCGTTTTCAAATAATGAGTAATTGTATCATATTTTTTCTGTCGTGTATGTACCATTTTCCAGCGCCTCCCTTTTCTCTATCATACCTTATTATAACGTTTTTTTCCAAAAATCTCACAAAAAAGATGAGAGAAAAAGTTGCTATTCAGTTGATTCTTTTTTATACTGACTTTATTACGAGAGAAAAGGATACCCATATGTTAGAAAGCTATATTACAGTCAAACAAGATGGTTTCAGCGAGATTGAAATCAAGAAATCGCGATTTATCTGTTCTGTAAAGCGCGTAACATCAGAAGAAGAAGCAAAAGCCTTTATCGCCGCAATAAAAAAAGAACATTGGAAAGCCAATCATAATTGTAGTGCTTTTGTGATCGGCGAAAAAAATGACATTCAGCGGAGCAGCGATGACGGCGAACCTAGTGGCACTGCTGGTGTTCCAATGCTGGAAGTCTTAAAGAAAAAAGAGTTAATCAACGTAGTGGCTGTTGTCACTCGTTATTTTGGCGGAATAAAATTAGGCACTGGTGGTTTAATCCGAGCATATAGTCATGCTCTTTCCCACACTTTAGATGAAATTGGTTTAGTCATTGGCAAATTGCAACAAGAGCTATTGATTACGATCGCCTATCCTTTATTAGGAAAAGCCCAGGCCTTTTTAGAACATAGTCCCTACACGCTTAAAGAAACTATTTACACAGAGTCTATTCAGTTAATTTGTTTAGTAGATGAACAAGCAACAGAAACATTTATAGCTGAAATGACGGATTTACTTAACGGTCAGTTGACAATTGAAAAAGGCGCAACGAGCTATCACGAACTACCATTTAACGAAAAAGGAGCACAAGCAAATGACATTTGAAGAAGTATTGCCACAGATTAAAGCAGGAAAAAAAGCCGTACGTAAAGGCTGGAGCGGTTTTGAACTTTTTATTGAATTACGTGATGAAATTGGCACCTCCGAAGGTGAATTTTTACAAGTTACCCCGTAGTTTTTTAATCAAAAACTTCTGATGAAGGCTACAGCATGTTTTCACCAACACCTTGTGATGTCTTAGCAGAAGATTGGGTGATTGTTGAAGCATAACTACACACATAAGGTCTGGCAGATTACGGCGATTGCTCGTTCTTCCAGACCTTAATTTTTAAATGTTTAAAGGAGTTTTTCTTATGCCAAAAGAATTTGAAACAAAACGGGTGCTTGTAACCGGTGCAGCTTCAGGGATTGGCCAAGCACAAGCAATTGCCTTTGCTGAGCAAGGTGCTGAAGTTATTGGCATCGACCTAGACGAAACGGGGTTAAAGCAGACAGCCGCACTGGTTAACCTAGATTCTACTAAGCCATTTACTTATTTTGTCGGTGATGTGTCTTCTCCCTCATTTGTGCAAGCCACGATGAAACAAATTGTGAAAGACAACGGCCAAATTGATATTTTATTAAATACGGCAGGTATTTTAGATGATTATCGTCCTTCTCTAGAAACTTCGGAAGCTTTATGGGATCAAATTTTAGCAACCAATTTAAAAAGTGTCTTTTTAGTGACCAATGCCATATTACCTTATTTCCTCCAACAAAAAAAAGGAGTAATCGTTAATATGGCATCTATCGCTGGCTTAGTAGCTGGGGGCGGCGGCGCAGCGTACACTGCCTCCAAACACGCAATCATCGGGTATACAAAACAACTTTCCTACGATTATGCCAAATTAGGCATTCGAGCAAATGCGATTGCGCCAGGTGCCATCCAAACACCCATGAACGCAGCTGATTTTGCAGGAGAAGGTGAAATGGCTACTTGGGTAGCAAGTGAAACACCTGCGGGCCGTTGGGCACAGCCACAAGAGGTGGCAAAACTTTCATTATTTCTAGCTAGTGATGACGCTGATTATATCCATGGCACAGTTATGACCATTGATGGTGGTTGGACCATGAAATAAAAAGACTTTACAGAGTGTCTGTTCTTCAGTAACATGTAACACAGTGAGGCAACTCACACCATAACACTTCAGTTGGCTTTGCTGCCCTTCCTTTGGTTATGGTTATCACTAAAACACGTCGTTGTTTTATAAAGGAGAATCTTAAATGAATCATTCATCAAATCCACAAACCAGTACGTGGTCAGCTACGGCGTTGGCTAAAATGGCGCTGGTTACCGCTTTGTATGTCGTTGTCACTGTACTTCTCGCTCCGCTTAGTTTTGGTCCGATACAGCTTCGTCTTGCCGAATTATTTAATTATTTAGGCGTTTTTAACAAGCGATATATCTGGTCCATTACGTTAGGGGTTGCGATTGCCAACACCGCTTCGCCTCTTGGTATCATCGATATAGTCATCGGTAGCGCTGGAACGTGCGCAGTCTTATGGATTGCCTATTTTGCGACAAAAAATCAGCAAAATTTATTGATTAAACTAATGCTGACGGCCATTCTTTTTGCTTTGTCCATGTTCACTGTCGCCGGACCCTTAACGTTCTTTTATCAGTTACCTTTTTGGTACACATGGTTGACCGTTGGACTTGGTGAACTTCTTTCAATGACAGTCGGCGGCATCCTGATTTACGTATTAAATAAAAAAATACAGCTTGTAAAACGCATCGAAGAATAAAAAAGCTGGATCATGGCATTAACCAGCGCTTTTTAGCACTATCCTTTAGGTTGAATGAAGTCTCCTTGCCATTTTCCAAGAGATGGATTGTAATCAAAATACCAAAGTTGTGAAAAATATTGTTTTTGATGCTTGTATCCCGATAAAACACGACCGCTTTGAGTATCTTCCTCGTAGTCAATACAAGAAAAATGAAGCATCAGTGAAAAACTGGTTTCACTAATATGATGATAATTCGAAGCTGGCGCTACTTTCACTTTTTTTACATGATTTCTGATGCCCGCTTGTTGATTTTCTTGTAATACTGCAAGATGTTTTTGATAAAGTTTTTCTGTATAGTTATCTTTGACTACAGACAAATTTTCTTGATCCCACGCTTGTTGTATTTCTAAAAACGTTTGTTGTATTTCTTTTAAGAGTGCCTTTTTTTCTTTTGATGTTCCAGGTAATGCTGCCCACATTTCTTGAAAAGCGTCTTCATCGACTGGTTGATTTCTACGGCGTCTTTGCCAAATCATCGCGCCCCCAAAAAGAACAAAAAACACTGTTGAAATTAAGCCTTCCAGTGGCGTTGTGTTGCTGTTCCCGGTCTCGTTATGATGAACATAACTTCTTGATCCATCACCGCTTGGCGAAAAACCATTCGAGGGATTACCTCCGCTTGGACTTTCTACACGTCCGCCGCCATAGCCACCAGCTACAGCCGCCGCTTGATTAGGCCATAAACAAAAGGCCATGGCACAACCCACAAAAACTAAAATTAACTTTCTCATTTTCTCACCTTTCGACCCCTTCAAACCAACAAATGAATAAATAGACGCAGAATACTAAACAAAGCGCCAAGATTAACAATGATTAATAATACCTTCAGCCATCTGCCATATGGTTGTACTGATTGATAACTTCGTTGATAAATACTCAAGCCAAACAGGACCGCTGGCCACATAAATATACTAGATCTTGGGCCAAACGAATTACCCTCGCCCAAAAAATTCACATGAATGGGCACATGAGCTGGTAAATCAGGATAAACCACCACACTTAATAACAGTAAACTGACTGCCAAGACACTTGTAACAATAAACAACCGTTGACTAACTTTTTCAATCTGCTTGTTTCTCATTATCTTAGTTTTCTCCTCTATTTAATGATAGATATACTTTCAGTTTATGCCTCCCTATCTGAATTTGCAATAAAAAAAGACAAGGAAACATTCGATTAAATGTCCTTGCCTCTGTTTTTAAAAACCTTAAATCAAGCCTTTCACACCTATATCTTTTCGATAGTACATTCCAGGAAATGAGTAATTATCCAATGTTTGATAAACCTTTTTTTGCGGGCTTCTTCAAGAGTCGAAGCAGTTGCTTCTGCTAAAAAGATTCGTCCGCCAGCCGAAACCAGAGCCTGTTCTGAACGAGTTACCCCTGCATAATAGATGGTTTCACCAGACATTTCTGGCAATGGTAGATTTGTCTTGTATTGATTAGGATAGCCTTCTGCTGCTACAACAACACCAACACTCGCTAACTCATTCCATGCAATCGTTGGTTGCTCTTTCACCAGCAATGAAGAAATTATTTCTGAAAGGGGACTCTCTAAACGTGCCAACACAACTTGTGTTTCTGGATCCCCAAATCGAGCATTAAATTCAATAACCTTGGGGCCAGTTGCTGTTTGGATTAAACCAGCATATAAAATCCCTTGAAACGGACGTTTTTCAGCCACCATTCCTTTAGCAGTCGGTTTCAGGACTTGGCTAATGGCTTGCTGAACCGCTTCTTCTGGGATCTGAGGCACTGGTGTGTAAGCACCCATCCCCCCTGTATTCGGACCAGCATCCCCATCGAAAATCCGCTTATGATCTTGAGCAATCACCATCGGATATAACCCTTCTCATTAGAAAACAAAAGCCATTAAGGAAAATTCTTCTCCTTGCCAAAAATTCTTCGATTACAACCGTTTGACCGCTTACTCCAAATTGTTGATCCTCCATCATCGCAACTAGCCGCCCTGTTTTGCGGCTGATTTTTGTTTCGGCAACTACTACTCCTTTTCCAGCTGCCAAACCATCCGCCTTAATAACAATTGGTACTCCTTGCTGTTCAATATATTCTAAGGCAGGTGCCAAACGTCGAAAGACCCGATATTCCGCCGTTGGAATCTGGTATTTTTGCATAAAATCTTTCGCAAAACTTTTTGAACCTTCAATTATTGCAGCTGCTTTTGTCGGGCCAAAAATCAGTAATCCCGCTGCTTGAAAGGCATCTACAATCCCTTCAATTAATGGCGTTTCTGGTCCGACGAATGTCCAATCAATCTGATTATCCTTCGCAAATTGAATTAGTTCCGTTTGCTGCTCTTCACTGATAGGTACGGTCCGAATATTATCACCACTCATACCAGGATTACCTGGTGCACAATAAACAGTCTTGACTTTGTCTTCTCGCTGTAATTTTTTGGCGATTGCATGTTCACGACCACCACGCCCAATCACTAATATATTCATCGGTTTCTCCTTTAAAAATTAATGTTTGAAATGACGAGTCCCAGTAAAAATCATCGCAATACCATAATGATTAGCTAGATCAATTGATGCTTGGTCTTTAATGCTCCCGCCTGGCTGAATAATTGCTTGAATGCCATGTTGTGCAGCATATTCCACGCTATCTGCCATGGGGAAAAAGGCATCACTTGCTAAGACGGCCCCTTGTAATTTTCCAGCTGCTTGGGCTTGATCAACTGCAATTTTTACTGAACCAATTCGATTCATTTGACCAGCGCCAATCCCCACCGTTTGGCTTTCATTGGCTAAAACAATAGCGTTTGATTTTACATGCTTGACTGCTTTCCAAGCAAAGTTCAATGCGTCTCTTTCAGCTGGTGTGGGTTGGCGCTCTGTAACAACTTGCCATGCTTGGTCATTTTCAACAACTGTATCCTGTTCTTGAATTAATAACCCGCCCATAACAGAAACTAATTCCACCGCTTTTTTTTCTTGAGCATGAAAATCTAACGTTAACAAACGAAGATTCTTTTTCTGAGATAACAGTGCCAAAGCTTCTTCCTCAAAACTAGGCGCAATAATTATCTCTAAAAAGATTTGATGCATTTCAGCCGCAGTCGCTTGGTCCACTGGACGATTCAAAACAACAATGCCACCAAAAATTGAAACTGGATCTGCTTCAAATGCCTGACGATAGGCTGCCAAAATCGTTTTTCCTGTTCCAATTCCACATGGGTTCATATGTTTAACAGCGACGACCGTAGGTTCTGTAAACTCGCTAGCAATCCGGAGTGCTGCATCAGCATCTCGAATATTGTTATATGACAGTTCTTTGCCATGAAGTTGTCGAGCGGAAGCAACGGATAATGATACAGGTACAACGGATTGATAAAAGGTGGCCTGTTGATGGCTATTTTCGCCATAGCGCAATGTTTGCTTACGTTCATAAGTAAGCGCCTGTTTCTCTGGTTCAGATTCACCCACTTGCGTCGTTAAATAGTCAGCGATAAGCGCGTCATAAGCAGCGGTATGACGAAAGACTTTTGCTGCTAATCTTTTTCTAGTGGCTAACTGGCTAGTTCCAGTGCTGCTAATTTCACTTAATACCTGTTCATAATCACTAGGATCAACCACTGCTGTTACGTCTTGATAATTTTTTGCCGCTGAACGTAACATGCTAGGACCGCCAATATCAATCATTTCAATCGCTTCTGCTTCAGAGATCGCTGGTTTTAAAATTGTTTCTTTAAATGGATAAAGATTCACTACTACAAGGTCAATAAATTGAATGCCTTGTTCAGTCAGTGCTTTTTGATGCGCTTGGTTTCCCCTTTTTGCCAAAAGTCCGCCATGGATATTCGGATGTAACGTTTTGACACGACCATCTAACATTTCTGGAAAGCCAGTGATGTCGTCAATAGCAAGTGTCGGTACCCCCGCTTCTTCTAAGACACCCCTTGTACCCCCAGTGGAGATAATTTCAAAGCCATTTGCAACTAAGCCTGCTGCAAATGTTGTCACTCCTGTTTTGTCTGAAACGCTAATCAATGCTCTTTTGGTCATTTCATTGTCTCCTTTACAATTTGTGAAATTATTTTTGGGTACCATTCGTGCTCAAGAGCATGAATTTTCTCTGCTAATGTGTCCAATGTATCTTCAGTATCAATCTTGGTGGTTGTTTGGAAAATAATCGGTCCTGTATCAACCCCAGAGTCAACATAATGGATAGTGATTCCTGTTATTTTCACTCCATAATGAAATGCCTCTTCAATTCCGTGAAGACCTGGAAAACTAGGTAACAGAGAAGGATGAATATTGACGATTCTCTTTGGATAAGCCTCCAGTAAAGTCTTGCCGATAATTCTCAAATAACCAGCTAACACGATTAAATCGATCTGATGCTCTTTTAAATGTTTCAATACTTGTTCTTCATACTGCCCACGAGATGGAAAATCAGATGGTGAAAAGCAAACAACGGGAATCTTGCGTTTTTTGGCACGGGTCAATACATAGGCTTCAGGCTGGTCACAAAAGACTAAGCTCAACTGCCCTGCGATTTTTTTCTGGGAAAAAGCTGCAGCAATCGCCTCAAAATTGCTACCATTGCCAGATGCAAAACAGCTATCTTCATAAGGCTTCCTTAAAAATAACGGCTTTCGTTTTCCTAGGTACCAAACGACCAATTTCAAAAGCTTCTGGCAAAAGCTCCTGAACTTTTTCAACATGCTCTGGACTCACCGCTAAAATCATCCCTAAGCCCATATTGAAAATTTCATACATTTCTTCAGGTGGAATTTCACCGTATTTTTGAATCAATTTAAAAATTGGTAGCACTGGCCAACTATTTAATTGAATCTCTGCAGCTAATGAGGAAGAAAACATTCTTGGTAGATTTTCTAAAAACCCGCCGCCAGTAATATGCGCAGCCCCATGCACGAGTCCTGCTTTTAACAATGGCAATAATTCCTTCACATAAATTTTTGTTGGTGTTAATAATTCTTCCCCTAACGTTTTGGGTGCCAATTCTGGAAGCTTGTCCGTTGTTTTAAACGAATGTTTCTTAAAAAAAACATTTCTTACTAAAGAGTAACCATTAGAATGAAGACCACTTGAAGGAAGACCAATCAAGAAATCGCCTTCTTTTACGTTACTTGGAGTCAAGAGTTGACTTTTCTCAGCAATACCCACGGCAAAACCAGCCACGTCATAAGCATCTGCTTCATACATATCAGGCATTTCAGCTGTTTCGCCCCCAATTAAGGCTGCATTCGCCTCACAACAGCCAGTCGCAACACCCGCAACAATTGCTTCAACTTTAGCTGGATTAACGGTCCCTAACGCTAAATAATCTAAAAAATATAACGGTTCGGCGCCTTGTGCGACGACATCATTGACACACATTGCTACACAATCAATTCCGATTGTCTCGTGTTTCTGTTCTTCAATTGCCAAGAGTAACTTTGTGCCTACGCCATCCGTTCCTGATACCAAAACTGGTTCTTTAAGCTTGTAACTACTTAAATCAAAACAACCACCAAAACCACCAAGCATGCCCAACGTTCCCGTCCGTTGTGTCTTTTGGCTATGCTTTTGAATTCGTTCCACTACTTCGTATCCTGCCTCAACATTTACGCCAGCTTTTGAATAGGCATTTTCCATGTCAATTCCTCCTAGTTTCTTTTTTCAAGGATGCTTGATATTGTTCTTCATAATCATACAAAGGCGTTGGATAGTCTCCATTAAAGTAAGCCATACACAGCCCAGAATAAGGAGCATCATAATTTAATTGAATCCCATCAATCAGCCCTGCTTCACTCAAAAAAGCCAGCGAATCTGCGCCAATCTGCTCTTTGATCTCTTCAATTGAATAGTTTGCCGCAATTAGTTCGTCCCTCGTCTGTATATCAATGCCATAAAAACACGGATATTTTAATGGCGGTGAAGCAATTCTGACATGAACTTCTTGCGCTTCTGCTTCTTTTAATAAATGGATAATGCGCCGAATAGTGGTTCCGCGAACAATCGAATCATCTACTAAAACGACTTTTTTTCCTTTGACCACGCCACGAACTGCCGATAGTTTCATACGGACACCTTGTTCTCTTAATTCTTGTGTCGGCTGGATGAATGTTCGAGCGACATATTGATTTTTTACTAAACCTAGTTCGTAAGGTATCTGTGCTTCTTCTGCATAGCCGCTAGCTGCAGACAATGACGAGTTCGGTACCCCAACTACCATATCAGCTGCGACTGGACTTTCGATCGCCAAGTTCTTCCCCATTCTTTTACGAGCTGTATGCACATTAACTCCAGCAATATTTGAATCTGGTCGTGCAAAATAAATATATTCCATTGCACAAATTGCCGGTTGGACTTCCGTAGTGAAAACCTCTATTTTCAAGCCTTCATCAGAAATGATGACTACTTCACCAGGCGCCACATCTTGAATAAAGCGAGCCCCAACTGTTTCTAATGCACACGTTTCGGATGCCACAACGTACGCCCCATTGTTCATTTGTCCGATGGAGAGAGGGCGAAAGCCGTTGGGATCCAGTGCAGCAATCATCATCGTTTCTGTTAATAAAAGATAAGCAAAGCCCCCCTTAACCAAATTCAAGCTCTCTTTTAGTTTATCGAGAAACGAGACAGCAGTGCTTTTTCGAATCAAGTGCATTAAAATTTCAGTGTCTGAATTGGAATGAAAAATAGCTCCTTCTCTTTCTAGTTGTTTTCGTAAACGCTTGGCATTTGTCAAATTGCCATTGTGTGCTAACCCAATTTGACTATCATAAAATTTAAATAAAAATGGCTGAATATTATCCACGCTACCCGTACCAGCGGTTGCATAGCGTACATGACCAATAGCCGCCGTTCCTTCTAACGCATTCAGTTGTTCTTGCTTTTGGAATACTTCTGCTAATAAACCTAAATCACGGTGGCCATCTAATTTCCCAGAATTGTTCGCCACAATTCCCGCGCCTTCTTGGCCTCGATGCTGTAAGCTGTGTAAACCAAAATAGGTCACTTGTGCCGCATCAGGATGACCCCAAATACCAAAAATACCACACTCTTCATTTAAGCTTTTTGCTTCATAAGACATGGAATCGCATCCTCCCATAAGGCTTTGGCTTCTTTTGTTGAACAATTGATCACATCATCTAACGCATGAATGATCAAACCAGTTTCAGTCACTTTCCCAATATGTTGAGCTTTTCTTCCGATAAGTGTTTCAAATGCTTCTTGATGCTGGGGACTAACTGAAAGAATAAAACGGGATTGCGTCTCCGCAAATAGATATTCTTTTGCTAATGGCAGTGTCACCTGTAACCCCAGTTCGTTAGCAAAAGCCGACTCGGCTAAAGCAACGGCAACGCCGCCTTCAGCGCAATCATGCGCGCTAGCAACTAGGCCTGCTTGAATTGCTTTTAAAACTAATTCTTGGTTTGCTTTTTCCTCTTTTAAATCAAATGAGCGTAATTGCCCTTCAATTCGACCCAGTTGCATTTTTTGAATTTCTGAGCCGTTAAAATCTGCGTGGGTTTCACCGATGAGATAAATTAAGTCATCCACTTGTTTAAACGCTTGTGTGGTAATTTGTGAAACATCTTCAATCACGCCCACCATGCCGATCATTGGCGTTGGATAAATGGCTTGACCATCTGTTTCATTGTAAAGAGAGACGTTCCCTGAAATCACGGGTGTTCCTAGCTGACGGCAGGCTGCGGCGATTCCATCCGCTGACGTCCATAATTCCCAAAAACTTTCTGGTTTATCAGGGGAACCATAATTCAAACAATCAGTGATAGCCAAAGGTTGTGCTCCACTTGCTACAATATTACGGGCTGCTTCTGCAACCGCAATTTGCCCACCTATTTCAGGATTTAAATACAAATAACGGCTATTACAATCTGTCGTCATCGCTAAGGCTTTATTGGTGCCCCGCACTCTTAAAACAGCTGCATCACTTCCTGGTTGCACCACTGTATTCGTTTGTACTTGACTATCATAGGTTTCGTAAACTGATTTTTTCGATGCAATCGTTGGCTGTTGCAATAGGCGTTTTAATAATTCCGTACTATTCGTAATTTCTGGAATGAAGGGCGCTAATTTTTTAAAAGCACGCATCCGCTCTGGTTCTTGATAGGCTTTCTGGTAGACAGGGGCTTCTTCTGCCAAAGCATCTACTGGTACATCTGCGACTATTTTGCCACCGTGAAAGACACGATACTGTCCATCATCTGTTACGGAGCCAATCGCTACCGCTTCTAAGTCATACGTTTGAAACAATTCACAAACTTGCTGTTCTGCTCCTTTTTCCACACAGATTAACATCCGTTCTTGGGACTCAGACAAGAGCATTTCATAGGGGCTCATCTGCGTCTCTCTCTGCGGAACTTTATCTAGCTCTAGAATCAAGCCTGAACCTGCTTTTGATGCCATTTCAGCACTTGAAGAAACCAAGCCAGCCGCCCCCATATCTTGGATGCCGATTAAAATATCTTGATGATTTTTGATTAAATCAAGACAAGCTTCCAATAATAATTTTTCCATAAACGGATCACCTACTTGTACCGCAGATCGTTGCTGTTCTTCACCTTCACTAAATTCTTCTGAAGCAAAGGTCGCACCATGAATTCCATCTCGTCCTGTTTTCGCACCTACGTAAAGAATGCTATTTCCGACGCCTTTTGCTTGGCCTTTTTGAATCTCATCATGACGAATCAATCCCACACACATAGCATTAACAAGTGGGTTTCCTTGATAACATGGCTCAAAAGCAATTTCGCCGCCAACGGTTGGAATACCAATACAATTTCCATAACCGCTAATCCCCGCCACAACTTCTTGAAACAAATAACGTGTTCGTGCATCCGTCAGTTCGCCAAATCTTAACGAATCCAGTAAAGCAATCGGCCGCGCCCCCATACTGAAAATATCGCGAATAATTCCACCAACGCCTGTAGCTGCTCCTTCGTAAGGTTCTACTGCAGAAGGATGATTATGGCTCTCTGCTTTAAAAACAACAGCTAATCCGTCACCAATATCGACAATCCCAGCTCCTTCACCAGGGCCTTGAAGCACTTGTGGCCCTTCCGTCGGAAACTTTTTTAAAACGGGCTTGGAATTTTTGTAAGAGCAATGTTCACTCCACATCACGGAGAATAAGCCAGTTTCTGTATAATTAGGTTCTCTTTGCAAAATGGTCTCAATCTGATGATATTCTTCATCTGTTAGTCCCCATTCTGCATACAACCGTGTCTCCTTGATTTCTTTTGGTGTTGGTTCATTCATCATTGGCTTAATTCCTTTCCAAAGTTTTTAATGATTGAAGCAAAAAAGCTGCGTCCATCTGTTGAACCTAACAATTCTTCCATCGCTCGTTCCGGATGAGGCATCATTCCTAGAACATTGCCCTGTTCATTACAAATACCAGCAATATTCGCAAGACTCCCGTTCACCTTTTCTTGATACGTAAAAACAATTTGGTTCTTTTCTTTCAGCTCTTGCAACGTTTTTTCATCACAATAGTAATTCCCTTCGCCATGTGCTACTGGTAAATGTATCGAAACATTTTCAGGATACTCGCTTGTAAACTTTGTGTGCGTATTCACTTTCAATGGGACACTTTTACAAATAAAACGAAGCGAATCATTTCTTAGCAACGTGCCAGGAAGTAAGCCAATTTCTGTTAAAATTTGAAAGCCATTACAAGTGCCAAAAACCATTTTGCCTTCTGTAGCAAAGCGAATCACCTCATTGATAATTGGCGAAAACCGAGCAATTGCACCACAACGTAAGTAATCGCCATAAGAAAAACCACCAGGCAATAACACGCCATCAAATTTTGCTAAAGAAGTGGCATCGTGTCGGACAAATTCTGCATCGACGCCCATCACCTCTTTGACAGCCCACAATAAGTCTGCATCACAATTGGATCCTGGAAAAACAATCACTGCCAATTTCATTTAAATTTCCTCCAAAGATAAAATTTCAAAACGATAGGATTCCATATTTACATTGGCTAATAGTTGATCACAAATTTGTTCAATTTTCTCTTCAATTGCTTCTGTCTGCTGGACGTGCATTTCAAAATACTTACCGACACGGATTTCGGCTACTTCTGTAAAACCAAGCCGATGGACTGCTTCCTTAACCGCTTCACCTTGGGGATCCAAAATTGATTCTTTATACGTAACATAGACTTTGACAAAATACATACGCGCTTCCTCCTCAATTAGCTGTTAGTAAACGTTGTAAAACTTCTTCATATACAGGAACTATTTCTCCTAATTCACGGCGATAAACATCTTTATCCAGATGTTCGTTTGTGTTTAAATCCCATAAACGACAGGTGTCTGGAGAAATTTCATCTGCCAGTAACAATTGATTGGCCTTCGTCCGACCAATCTCGATTTTAAAATCGATCAAACAAATATTGAGGCGTTGAAAGAGTTGACTAAGCGCCTGATTAATTTGTAAAGCCAATGCTTTGATCTCCACAATTTCAGCAGGAGTGGCTACTTTTAGAAATTGAATATGGTCTTCGTTAATAAAAGGATCATCCAGACGATCTTCTTTGTAATAAAATTCAATAATGGGCGTCACTAATTTAGTGCCCTCTTCAATCGCTAAACGTTTTGAAAAACTTCCTGCCGCATAATTACGTACGACAACTTCCAAAGGAATCATTTCTACGGCCTGAATTAATTGTTCGTGTTCAGATACTTTTTTGATAAAATGATTGGGAATCTTCTGTTGCTGTAAATGTTCAAAAATTAGACTAGTGATTTGATTATTTAAAGCGCCTTTCCCAAGAACTTTGTCTTTTTTTTGACCGTTTAAAGCTGTTGCTTGATCAAGATATTCCACAAAAAGAACCGCTGCATTTTCTGTTTGATACAACTTCTTCGCTTTTCCTGTATACACAAGTGCTTTCTTTTCCATTCTTTCCCTCTTCTCGTTAGCTTCATGAACGCTATTCTTTCTATGTCAGCTGATTCACATCAGTTAAAAACTTACATTAGTTACAAAAAAAACAACAATCGTTCGTGTTTGTTGAATGTAAAAATAAAAAACTTGCTTGGAGCAAGCATTTATTAAGTTACATTCCAAATACCAACAGTCTCAATTTCCTTTAACGTTTCTGATAAACAAGGTGTTGTAATGGTGACGTGGCCCATTTTTCTGCCAACTTTTGATTCGGCTTTTCCATAGTAATGGACTTGCCAAGTGGGTTTTGACGTGCATAACTGGTAGCTTTTTTCTAAGTGTTCACCTAAGAGATTCACCATAACCACTGGTTGAAGTAACTGGGGTAACCCAATGCCCCAATTGCTAATCCCTCGAATATGCGCATCAAATTGACTAAATGAGCAAGCTTCAATAGAGTAATGACCTGAGTTATGAGGCCGTGGCGCTAATTCATTGACGTACAACTCTTCTGAATCCGTTAAAAACAGTTCGATAGCTAAAACCCCAGATAAATTTAATTCCTCAGCAATGTGTTGCGCCAATTCCGCTGCTTTTTGTTGCACATTCTCAGAAATTCGAGCTGGCACAATTGATTCATGCAAGATATTCTTTCGATGAATGTTTTCAGATACAGGAAAGCTTTGGTAACCATGCTTATTCCCTGCAACGATGATTGAAAGTTCTTTAGTGAAAGGCACCCACTTTTCTAATTCACAAGTAGCGTTAGCTAATAATTCAGTCGCTTGGGAGAAATCCTCTTCGCATTTTAAGACGACCTGTCCTTTTCCATCGTATCCACCTTGAATAGTTTTTAAGACACATGGAAAACCAATCTTTTCTGTTGCTTGTGGCAGCTCTTTCTGACTTTTCACTTCCGCAAAAGGGGCAATCTTACAGCCAATCGATTGAAGAAACGTTTTTTCAAGCAATCGATTTTGAGTAATTTTTAACAATTCTGTTCCTTGTGGCAACTTTTCTAGTGGAATGGCCTTTTCTAGGGAGGCCACTTCAATATTTTCAAATTCATAGGTGATCACATCGCATAACTCTGCTAGTTCAGTTAAAGCAGATATCTGATCAAAGGCTGCCACAATTTGACGGTCAGCTACTTGACCAGCTGGACTATTGAGCGTTGGGTCCAACACAATCATTTGGAAACCCATTTTTTTACCACTCATGACTAGCATTCGCCCTAACTGTCCCCCACCTATAATGCCAATAGTTGCTCCGACTTTTAAAGGTTTATTCAAGTTGTTCCCCACTTTCCACAACCGCTTTTTCCAATGATTGTCGTCTTGCTTGGATTCTTTCTGCCAACTGTAAATCATCAATACTTAGTATTTCTGCAGCTAATAACCCAGCATTGGTAGCACCTGCTGAGCCAATCGCAGTTGTTGCTACAGGAACTCCCCCTGGCATCTGCACAATAGACAACAGTGAATCAATACCGTTTAATGTTCGTGTTTTAACTGGAACACCAATGACAGGTAAGGTTGTCTTTGCAGCTACCATCCCTGGTAAATGAGCCGCTCCGCCTGCGCCAGCAATAATAACCTTCAATCCTTTTATTCGTGATTCCTCTGCAAAACGAAACATCAAGTCAGGGGTCCTATGTGCTGATATCACTCGTTTTTCATAAGAAATTCCCAACTCTTCCAACACAAGACAAGCAGCTTTCATCGTTGCCCAGTCTGAGGTACTTCCCATAATCACAGCGACTAATGGTTTCATGAATGTAATAACTCCTTCCGCCTTTTTTCACTGTTATTCTAACAATGAGAAAAAGAGATGTCAAAGAAAAACCGAAATATTATAGATTAAAATTATATAATGTTCGTGTTTATCAAAAAAAAGAGTCATCGGAAAGATGACTCTTTTTTTGCTATTTTTAGCGTTGCTTCCTCTTTAAGAAGAAACGTCGCCTGTATTAATAACTGGTTGTGTGCCCTTATCAGTAATGATTGAGACTAGTAAATTATTAATAAGTTGTACTTTTCGTTCATCGGTAAAATTAATTTCTTGCCCTTCTTCAATCTGTTCTAAGGCCATTTGTGTCATGCTTACCGCACCTTCAACAATTGTTTGTCGAGCCGCTAAGATTGCTTTTGCTTGCTGTCTTTGCAACATGGAGCTAGCAATTTCAGTTGCATAAGCTAAATGATTCAACCGTGTTTCGATAACCTCTACACCAGCCACTGCTAAGCGTTCTTGCAATTCTTTGGTTAACTCCTCGGAAATTTGTTCGGTATTTCCTCGCAGAGTTACATCATTATCTGAAAAAGTGTCATAAGGATATTGTGTTGCTACATGCCGGATTGCCGTTTCGCTTTGAATTTCCACAAAGTCTTGATAATAATCGACATTAAATAACGCCTTAGCTGTATCGACTACCCGAAAAACGATGACCGCAGAGATTTCGATTGGATTCCCGTCAGAGTCATTGACTTTTAATAGAGAACTATTGAAATTTCGTACTTTCAAAGAAATGTTCATTTTTTGCGTAAATGGAATGGTAATAAACAACCCATTTTCTTTAATCGTACCTAAGTAGCGACCAAAAAATAAAATAGCTTTCGCCTGATTGGGACTAACAATGGTTAAGGAACTTAAAAATAAAATAGCCCCAACTAACAAAATAATACCTAAAACAACAAGAACACCATTAGTATGACTCGCTCCATAAATAAATAAACCAATTCCCGCAATTAAAATAACTAATAAGCTCGCAATTCCTACGTAGCCACTCATATAAAATGTTTTTTTCTCTTCCATCTGTTTCACTCTCCTAACTCATTTATCTGGTCCTTATTATACACCTCATTGCCTTCAATAGAGTAACTTTTAACATTAAATAAACTGATTTTTTTCGGGGCTCTTGTAGTATACTGAGAACAAAGAAATCCCAAGAAAAGGAGTGATAGAATGCGCTATTTAAGCAAGGATATTTTAGAGGAAGTCATCACTCAACGCCCCTCCGACTCTTATAAAAGTAATTTTGGGCGTGTTGTATTAATCGGAGGAAACCGACAATATGGCGGAGCCATCATCATGAGTACCGAAGCGTGTATCAATAGTGGCGCTGGTCTCACCACTGTGATTACTGATGTTAAAAATCACGGGCCTTTACATGCAAGATGCCCAGAAGCGATGGTCGTGGGCTTTGAAGAAACAGTCCTTCTGACGAACGTCGTAGAGCAAGCGGAGGTTATTTTAATTGGTCCAGGTTTAGGCTTAGATGCTACTGCACAACAAATATTAAAGATGGTACTCGCCCAACATCCAAAAAACAATGGTTAATTATCGATGGCTCAGCAATTACCCTGTTTAGCCAAGGCAATTTTTCCCTTACCTATCCTGAAAAAGTTGTTTTCACACCTCATCAAATGGAATGGCAACGTTTGAGTCACTTACCTATCGAGCAACAAACACTGGCAAATAACCAGCGTCAACAAGCAAAATTAGGCAGTACGATTGTTTTAAAAAGTCATCGCACCACAATTTTCCACTCAGGAGAACCTTTTCAAAATAAAGGTGGCAACCCTGGGATGGCTACTGGCGGAACTGGGGATACCTTGGCTGGCATCATTGCTGGTTTTTTAGCTCAGTTTAAGCCGACAATTGAAACCATTGCTAGCGCCGTTTACTTACACAGTCTCATTGGTGATGATTTGGCCAAAACCGACTATGTTGTTTTACCAACGAAGATTAGTCAAGCCTTGCCGACATATATGAAAAAATATGCCCAGCCACACACTGCACCTGATTCTGAACTATTAGAACAGAAGCGTTCGAGATAAAACCCGAAAAGGCTAAATGGTGACAAATTTTGGGTTAAAAAGCAGGATTTAAGCCTGGGCCGAAAATCAAAAGCGATTTTCAGCCCAGGCTCTCTTTTTATTTTTCCTTATAAACATTTTTTAACGTTAATGGATGCGCCAAAGGTATGAAAATTCAAGCCTTTGACTTTATCATTTTGCAGGACTGTTTGTTCATTTTGGCTAAGTGGAATCATGCCAGCAGTCGTTTCAATCACTTCTTTTTCAGCTGCAATCAGTGTCGCCCATCTTTTTTCTGGCTCTAAGGCATAGGTTGTGGCTGCTTCATCTAATAATTTGTCATAGACAGGGTTCTGATAATTGCGATCATTGCCCTTGTATAAAGTCATCAGGGTAGAAATAGGATCTTGATAGTCTGGTGTCCAGTAAATTAAGAATAAATCATAGTCACTTTCTCGCCCAAAGTTCAATGCAGCTTCGGTCGGCAATGCGGTTAGCTCTATTGTCAAACCAGGAAACAGTTCTTGTAGCGAGCCTTGCAAACTTTCACCAATTTTTTTGTAAGAACCATCATCTGTTACCATCAATTCAACGTTAACCTTTTCTCCTAATTCTGCTTGTGCTTTTTTCCAATAACTTTGCGCTTTTTCTTTGTTATAAACCATTAAATTACCTGCTTCTTGACGAAAATCGAGGCCCGTTGTGGGATTCGCCACAAAGCCTTCCGTAATCGCACCATGTAGCGCTTTAGAACCATCTGCAATAATATTATTGACTAGATTTTCTTTATCTATGCCTAAAGCCAACGCTTTACGCAGGTTTTCGTTTGCAAGCGGCGTTGCTTGCCCTTTCCGTTTTTGATTTAAGCGCAAATAGTTCATTGTCGCTGTTGGGTACGAATGATACAACGTATTATTTTTATTCTGTTGCGCCAATTCACCACTTAGTGTAGCCACATCTAATTGTCCATCTTCAAAAAGATTCAATGCGGTAGATGTTTCTTTGATAACCGTATAATTGATAATGTCTGAGCGCACGTTCTGGTGATCCCAATAGCGATTATTTTTTGCTAGTTGCCAGTCCATCTTTGTTTGCTGCCAATCTTTTACCACAAACGGACCATTATAGACGACTTTATCACTAGCAGTTCCATAGTCCGCACCAAATTGTTCGACTACTTTTTGATTTTGCGGGAAAAATGTAGGGAAAGCTAACAAGGACGTAAAGTACGGTTTTGGCTCTTTGAGCGTCACTTTTAATGTATAATCATCCACAGCTATGACACCAAGTTCATTGGGTGCTAATTTCCCAGCTGAGATTTCTGCACCATTTTGAATTGTTTCAACGATGAGGAAGCTATAAACAAAGCCATTTTTAGGATCAATCATTTTTTTCCAAGCATATTCAAAATCATGCGCTGTGACAGGATCATCGTTACTCCAAACCGCTTCTTTTCTCAAAGAAATCGTGTAGGTTTTTCCATCTTCTGAAATCATCGGCAATGCTTTTGCTACGGCTGGTACCAATTGGTCTTGTTCATCTAAACTATATAACCCTTCAAACGCTGCAGTTTGGACAATAGCATCTGGAAAATCCAATAATACAGAGGTGTTGAGCGTTGTTAATTCCGAGGGTGACATCAGTTGAACGGCTTCTTTGGTATTTTTCTGTTTCTTTTTATTTTCATTTTTATTGGTACACCCAGCTAAAAATCCTACCAATAAAATACAAACCATTGTGATTTTTAAATACTTTTTCATCTTCTTTCTCCTATAACTCTTCATTTTTTTATACTCTTACTTACAGAAAGACAGCTTCCCGTTTTATTCTGTTCTTTCCACAAGCATCCAGACAACGACCGCTGGCTCCAACCCATCATTATAATTAATGTGCCCCTCACCAGCTTCAATTAATTGGGCTTGTCCAGCTTTTCCGACTAAGTCTTGACCATCTTCTAAAATCGTATGTGCTTCGCCAGAAATCACATAAGAATATTCATCCTGTTCATGGCGAGCATATCCAGCTAAAGGCCGCTTTTCACCAGGTTGTAATGTAATAATGCCCATTTGAACTTGTGCATTTGGTTGGTTTTCTTTATCAAAAAAATCGTCATTTCTTCTGATTCTTGCTGATTTAATAAGCAATAGCTTTCCCTCCTTTTTTAAATCTTATATCTTCCATTATTCCTTTAAATAGAATCAAAGTCAATATTTTTATAGAAAAATTCTGAATATTCTACACAAAAAAAAGAGAGCATGAATTCTCTCTTTTTTGTCTCTTTAAACTTTTACAATCCAGCCTTCTGGCGCTTCTTTGTCACCAAACTGTATGCCAACCAGTTCATCATATAGTTGCTTAGTCACTGGTCCAACTTCCGTTTCACTATAAAATACATGGAAATCTGTGCCGTTTTGAATCCCACCAATAGGAGAAATAATCGCCGCTGTGCCACAAGCACCCGCTTCGGAGAAGTCCGCTAATTGATCAATGTAAACGTCTCCTTCAAGCGCCGTCATCCCTAAACGTTCTTTTGCTAGCGTCAATAATGAATATTTAGTAATACTTGGTAAAATAGACGCTGATTTCGGCGTAATAAAAGTACCCTCTTTGGTTATGCCAAAGAAATTAGCTGCACCAACTTCTTCAATTTTCGTATGCGTATACGGATCTAAATAAATGCAATCACTAAATTCTTTCTCATGTGCTTCTGCACCTGGTAAAAGACTAGCTGCATAATTGCCACCCACTTTAGCGGCCCCGGTTCCTCGACCGGCCGCTCGATCATATTCAGAAACGATAAAGTTGGTTGGTGCTAAACCATTTTTAAAATAGGAACCAACCGGCACGCAAAAAATAGAAAAAATGTATTCTTTGGCAGGTGCTACGCCAATATTATCGCCGACACCAATCATATAAGGGCGAAGATACAACGTGCCACCCGTTCCATATGGCGGTAAATAAGCAAGGTTGGCTTTCACCACTTCTTGGCATGCAGAAACAAAGGTTTCTACTGGCACTTGTGGCATCAGTAGACGCGCACAACTTTTTTGTAGCCGTTTGGCATTTTCATCTGGACGAAACAAATTGACAGAACCATCTGCACATTGATACGCTTTTAATCCTTCAAAACATTGTTGGCCATAATGTAGAGCAGGCGAACCTTCACTAATCGTTAACTGATTGTTATCTGTTAGCGTGCCTTCTTCCCACTTGCCATCTCGCCAATAACTAATATAACGAAAGGGCGTTTTAATGTAAGAAAATCCTAAATTATTCCAATCAAGATTGGCTTTTTCCATTGTCGTAGCACCTCAATTATTTTGATTTTTTATCTTAATTAGTGTAATTGTACCCACCAAAAACTAGAAAAGCAAGTCTTATTCTCATTCTTAACTTTCTTAACTTTTGTTATTTTTTCTTACTTGTCCATTTCTCCCTCGCAAAAAAACCTTGATAACCGTTTCTTGAATTGCAACGGAATATCAAGGTGTCGAAAAATTATTCAGTATACTCTTTGGTTTCTTGTAACGTACCATCTTGCTTATAGATTTTCAGCTTTGTTTGCTTATTCCGAGCAATTTCTTGAGCTCGTTTAACCGCCTCTTGTTTGTGGGTAAATGTATTACTTGCTTTTTCAGCGCTATCTGAAATCACCAACCATTGGTCGTCTTTATATTTAACGTTGACAGCCGCCGTTAATAATTTTCCCGCATGTTTATCCTGTTTATGCGAATCTTGTTTCGTAGGATTTGCTTCTTGTTCAAATGCCTTTTTGTCTGCTGCACTTGCCTCTTGATACCATTTCTCCGCTTGACTAATCGCAATTGGAATGGCGCGATCATCAGGGTAGCCATCCGCAAGCAACGCATTGCCAATATCTATCGCTTTTTTCCGAATCAAAGGTGCTAAATTTTTCATTGATGTAGGATAATCATTCATATTCCAAGGCATCAAAATCTCCTCCTTAAATTCTGTCTATTACTAGCTTACTACAGAAAAGGAACATTTGAAAAAGAAATGATTACTTTGAATATTTCCTGAACCTTCTTGAGAGAATAAGCCTAATTTCCCATTAGCCAAACTTCTCAATCTTTGAGTGTATAATTACTCATTTCCCTTTGAATCAGTTATGATAAAGGAAGAAATAAATAAATTTTTTGGAGGGATTTTCATGAAAATGTCTAAAGTACTCACCACTGTTTTGACGGCAACTGCTGCTCTTGTGCTGCTTAGTGCTTGTTCATCTGATAAAAAAACAGATAGTAGTTCTAGTAGCAAAGAAACAGCTAATTCAAGTACAGAAGTAGTCTCTGGTGCTTCAATTAGTGCCAAGCCTGAAGAGCTCGAAATGGCGTTAAGTGATAAAGGAAATTGGATTGTCGCAGCTACTGACAATGTCACTTTTGATAACGAGGTAACAGTTGCTGGTACTTTCCATGATAAGGGGAAAGATTCCAACGATGTCTATCGTAAATTAGCGCTTTATTCTCAAGATGATAATAAAAAAGTAACTGCTGAATATGAAATCACAGTTCCTAAGCTAATCGTTTCTTCTGAAAATTTCAACATCGTTCACGGGACTGTCAAAGGTGATATTGAGGTGAAAGCAAATGGCTTTACTTTAAATGGTACCAAAGTTAATGGCAATATTACTTTTGATAAACAAGAATACAAAGATTCTGCTGACTTAGAAAAAGATGGTGCCACTGTTACTGGTGAAGTCACCGTAGCCAATAATTAAGTTATTACCAGACAATTTTAACTAGTAAAAAACCAATGACAAATGTTCAATCAAATTTGTCATTGGTTTTAGTTTGTAAACACAGTGCCAGCATTGGTAGATAATTACAAAATGAACTCACTCTTTGCCATAAGCCTAAATAATTAAATGGTTTTACCTGTTGCAACTGTGGAATCCTTGCTAAGCCATATAAGCCGGCTGCAAGCATACATAAAATAAACAAAAAGCCAAAAAGGTTTTTATTTTTTTGCGAACCGTATTTACTGTAGATAATGGTTAAGACGCCTGATAACAACAAAAAGCCTGTATAACCGACTGCTGATCCTCCGTTATGAAGCGCGGCAGCAACTGTGCCAGCGGTTGAAGTGTCTACGCTGAAGAGTCCACTGAAAATACAATCAAATAAACCATAAGCGCCAATCATTGCCACTACTAACCAAGCACCTTTTTTCGTTTTTCTGGAAAAAATAGAATATATCCTAGGTAAACTTGCTAACATCAACATTCCCGCAATGATAGTTAACCGATTAAAGTTTTCCCTAACTGGACTATTCACATCACCTAATAAGCTAATTACTTCTGTCAATTGATTGTAACCTTGATCTTTGAATCCGACATAATAAGGTGTAAAAAAATCAAGTAAGACCCCTAAAACTAAAAAATAGCCGCCATATTTTTTTAAAAACTGCATCTATTCACCTCAATTTTGATTTTCTATTTACTTCAAGTATAGCATATCAAAAATTCCAAATAATGAAACTTTCTTTTCCACTAAAAAACTTTTCGTCAGCGCGAGACGAAAAGTTTTACTTTAGGATTCAATAGAATCTACAATCTTATCATTTTCTTTTGATTCATTTAGCCACTCCGAGACAATAATTTTAATGATTGCAGCAACAGGAACTGCTAAAAACATCCCTAAGACGCCGAAGTACGCTCCCCCAATCGTGATTGAAACAATAATTAAAATCGGATTGACATTTAGGGCATCTCCCATAATTCGAGGACCAATAATATTGCCGTCAATTTGTTGTAAAATTAATAAAACTAGTAACACCGTAATTGCTTGAGTAACACCACCTGTGAAAAGCGTAATCACACCAGCAACAATTGACGCAAAAATCGAACCAAAATAAGGAATCATATTACAAATACCTAATAAAATCCCCAAAGTCACAGCAAATTTCACATTCAAAATACTTAACAAAATCGTTGATGAAACGCCAATTATACAAGCATCAAGAAATTGGCAACTGATAAATTTATAGAAAATTTTATTCGTTGTATTTAACCAGGTTTGTGTTTGCTTGTACACTTTTTCAGACAGCAATTTGTGGGCAGCCTTTTCAACAAATGTCAAAATAGATTGCTTAAATACCAGCGCATATATTGAGATAATCAACGTTAAAAATGCATTTAAAAAGAATGAGGAAACATTTTTAGTCAACGTTCCTAATGAAAATAACGCTTGTGTCCATTGATTTAAAAAACGTTCCGGCGACAAATCTTTAAGGACACTATTTAAATATTTTTCAATCGCGGCTGTTTTTAAAATCCCTTTATCTTCTAAACTCATCACAAACTGAACCATGTGATCATAAAAAGTAGGTAAAGAGTTTGCTAAATCTACTAAATTACTAATGAGTAGCGGAACGATATAGTTTAATGTCAAGACAAAAATAAACAAAATAATCAGGTATAAAAGGAGTACACTCAAGCCGTGTTTCGCATTTTTTAACGACTGGTAAAGGTACTCTTTCTAGTAATCCCTCGACTTTTTTTTTGACTTCCACTCAATAAATAAGCAATCACGAACCCAGTAATGAATGGGGATAAGATGCCTAATAAACCCGAAACACTATGGACAAAGTGCTGATAATTCGTGATTAATAAATAGCCAACAATCAGCGCCATTACAAATAAAAAGCGGACAACCCAGTAATTCCAATCAACATTGTATTTCTTCAATCACTTCACCTCTAAATAAATTATGCCTATCATTGTAATTGTAAACGATTTGTGGCAAAAGGCAAGTTTGTCCATTCGTTCTTGATGAAATACACAAAGAAGCCTGACACTTTAAAAATGTGTCTGTTTATTCTGCAGTATAAAAATGAGGCACTAGGCCTTGCTTCTTTTCATAAAAGAAGCAACTTGGGCTACAAGTACGTTTAACTTGTAGACCAAGTTGCTTAGATAGACTAAATTTATTTTTTTGATTCCACTGTGACCGTAAAGTTATCCATAATGAAATCTTTATCGGCACCTGTTGTAAAAATACCAAACGTAGTGTTTCCTGAAGCATCCCCAATTATTTCTGCTTCATAATGCTTGGTTTGACCATCTGCTGCTGTCGAAGTCAACTCACCGACTGGCTTAAAGTCATTGTTATTTTTCAACTCCCCATTAATGGTCCCAGCAGTAAAGACATTTTCACCATCAGTTTGATAATCAAATTGGACCGTATATTTCTTGTTCGGTTCAAATTTAATATTTTGCGGAATTGTTTGAAGCATCAATCCTGCTCCTTGTTTATGGGCTTTCAAGGACCAGTTGCCTTCTAATACATCTGAAACAAGATTTCCATTCCAACCATATTGTGTGTAAGGTTCATTTCTTTCTGATAAATGAATCCGTGGATCTTCTACACCACCAGCTGAGCCTTTAACGAAAGGATATAATCCAACTGCTTGTGTGTCTTCAAAATCTTGCTTAATAACTGTTTGTTTGTCTGGGTTCATGATATCCGTTTGACGCTCAACAATTCGTAAATCATCAAATTTTGTAACGGAATTGCCTTTATCAACCGCTAACGTCACCGAGCCTTTTTTGGCATTATCTGGGATTTCAAAATCAATTCGCATATTTTGCATATACTGCGGATTTTTCCTGCTTGTATGGTTAATATCTGCCTGAATGTAGTTTTGGGCAACCGAATTATTCACTGTCCGCGTATATTTTTTACCACCAATTTTAACAGTTACTGTGGCTTTGCGATCATGTGTTTCTGTGTTTAAATACAAACTATATTTTCCTGGTTTAGGAAGATTGATGTCTTGTTTGATTTCGGTTCTTTCTTTTTCTGAACTAAAGACATAATCACCGTTAGCATCTTTTTTAACCTCTCCATCACCTCGGAAAACTTTCCAGTTATTTTTTAAGGTATTGGCTTCATTAAATCCAGGATCTTTAAATGGTGTTCCTGTTCCAAATGTCATCGGTTCAATACTGTCAGGTTCAGCAATGACATACGGTGTATTAGCCTCGGCTTGGATGGTCACTTGGTTATTTGTAGTGGCAATTGCGCCTTTGTCAATACGCCCTTGATCTGTTAATTCATATAAATGTAAATTCGTTTTTCCTTGCATTTTCTTATCCAATGACCAAGTGCTGGTACCGCCTTTTGGATTCCAGTGATATAGTTTGTCTTGACCATTGACATTCCAAGGCAGTAGATACGCATCACCTTTTAGAACTTCTGTCTCATTTAACGTAATGCTTCTTGGCGAATTAGCATCTGCTTGAGTAACGGTCACTTTTTCAGCACCGTTCGCTAATTTAATTGTGCCATAGATTTGACCATCTGCTGCTGTTGTAGTTTCCCAGTTTGTAATTTGGTAATGTTGTAAGAACTTAGTTGGGACATTAATGGCAAAAGTTTTTTGGCGATAGGTATTAAAATTGGTTTTACCCACCCAACCTTCATAGGCTTCAAATTCAGCTCCACCTAACAAAGGGTTGTCGGAAATAATCCAAGTGTCTTTTTGATGATTCCGAATAAAACGAACGATTGTACTGTTAAAGCCTTTCGTTGTTGTACCGCCGTAATCTTTTTCTGCAGACCAATGGTTCCAAACCGAGTCATACTCTAAAGCATTCGGAAATTCATTGGTTGTAAACCAACCGAGTGAATTAATTTCTTTACTTAGTTGACGACTTGCCCAACCTGATTCGCCTTGGTTGCCCCAAACATCAACATAAATATAATCTAGATTCGGTGCTTTTTGTTTTAATTCTTTAAAGCGCTCATAGCGACGACCACTCAATGCATCGGGTCTTTGTTTAATAAAATAAGACGGATCTAACCAATCCCAGCCACGCTTCGTTGGATCAACTAATTCCTCATTAAATCCTTTTGCTTCTGGGTAAGACTCGGTGTCATTAATATGCACACCGAAAACGGCATTTAATTTATGTCCTTCATCAATTAATTGATTCAACGCTTGTTCCCCACCAGGTCGCTGACCAATAGCACCGTAATCTGGATGCGCAGAATCATGTCCTTCATTTTGATACCCTTTTAGTAAATTCATTTGTCCTAATCCATCTGTTAAATTGTAAATACGTTTTGATTCGTCTAACGTCACTAAGAATGGATTTGTCGCCTGACTAGCAAAGTTAAAAGGAATCCGTTGGTTGACTAATTCAGGGACTTTTTCCGCGCCCATTGGGTTATTCATAATTGAACGGAACCCAATTGCCGCATCTTGCCAATCCACCCGATTGTCGTCGTTGCTATCTTTTGAGAATTTAACTTTCACTTCTGGTGTTTCTCCAGTTGTGTAATCTTCCGGTGCATCAAATGGTCGATAGGTCCATGCCCCACTTGACAAGGTTGTTACAAAACCAGTCGCCGCTTCTTTTGTTTGTTTATGGATTCGATTGTTGTCACTACCATCGACAGAGCCGTCTCCATAGGCGTTCGTCCAAAAACTTGCAGCATAATTCGCCGTATTTAAGAAACCATACATATATTTTTTCGTTTCTTCTTGGCTTGTTGTAGTTAAATCTTGGATAGTATCACCATTTTTATTTCCGTTATTTGCATTTGTCCCAGTATTCATCACAACGCCAGCAAAAGTCGCCCCTTCATCTGTACTATTGACAGAAATCAAGCCTTGATTTGGAATTGAAATTGTGTGTATTTTGATTCCTTCTTCACGAATATCTGAGAGTTTCATAGCTAATTCTTGGCCTTCGGAAACAGTCAATGTCGTTGTGAAATGCAAACCAATTTCTGGGACAGCTACGTTATAAACGGCTTGATTTGCTTCACTCTTTTGTTTTTCAGCAGTTGCTTTATATGCTTTGCCATCAATCATTACTTGGTCAATTTTCTCGTGTTGGCCATTAAAAATCACTTGATTACTCTGAGGGTCTTCGTAGCGAATAATTCGTGGAAATTGTGGATCAACCACGGCTGTTAAATCTGCGGAAGAGATTTTGTCGCCTTTTTCAGCTTCATTGTCTTTAGCAACAACAATGCTGGCTTTTGCTTTGATGTTTGTATTTTCCAAAGTACCGTCGACTTCAAAAGTTCCTGGTTCTTTGTATGCAGCAGGATCGATTTCATCCCAACGGACTGCTTCATTGGCTTCTTTACCAGTATTATAGGTCACTTTTACTTGTTTCGGTAATTTTGGTGCGACACCAATTTTTGTAAAAACTTTGACTGGCGCAATTTGGGTCACTTCTGGCACAATTTCTGGAATGCTATCTACGGGGCCATTTTTAAAATAGTCATAATTGACAATTTTTTTGTCGTACCACAAACGGACACCCACATGTCCGGCTTCTGTTGGAATTTTGTCTCCGTTGGCCAAAACAGGTTCTCCTTCGTAAATCAACGTGGTGTTAAGCCAGATAGTAATTTTTTCACCAACATAACGTACTTTCAACAAATAATTCGTATCTTCATTTAACGTTGGCCCAGAAATTGAATCATTCCACGAATTAGGGCTTTCAACTAACCATTTGCCATTCGCGTTATAGCCTACAAAAACCCAGCTATCTTTGGTATTACCACGAATAATCACACCCGTTCGACCGCTTCCAGCAGTGTATTTAAACTTTGTTTCTACTTCACCATCAGCTAATTTAGGGGAATCTAAATTTAAAGATACGGCATTATTACCTGCTGCTGCATCTCGTGAAATCGCCAATGACTCTCCTGCTAATTCTCGATTTGTTTTACCAATCACATCTTGCCACTCACCAATTTTCCCTCCTGGAAAATCAGATTGCCACAATTTTTCTTCTGTTGCGGTAGGTTCCACCATTGATGAGCTTGTTTCAGTGCTGCTGTTTGTTGTTTCTTCTGCAGACGTACTTAATGGTACTAAAATCGTTGCGCTTGCCAATAGTGTCAATGTACTAAATCGTTTTATTTTTCCATGTTTCATCTGATAAATCAGCCCCCTAACATTTTTGAACACGCTTTCATTATTAACAATTAAAGGGGCGTTCCAAAAATAAATTCTTTTATTTTTGGAACGTCCATTTCTAAATCATTCTCTTAAAAACTTTAATTACTTACGACAACAAGTCAGAATTATTCATCCTCATCATCTACTGCAACATTTAGCAGCAATTCGTTGACTTTCACAATACTTTCTGCTGATTCCTTAACATAGTCACCTTCGATCGCTAATAAACTTGCATTTACATAGCTGATAACCATCGGTAAATTCATCCCAGTATATAAGTCAAACGAAGCACCTTGCATAATTTTTTTCGATAAAATATTACAAGGTGTCCCCCCTAATAGATCAGCAAAGACAACAAAATCTTCTAGCGATTCCGTAATCGCTTCAAATTTTTCTAAAAAGTCAGCTTCACCTTCTTCTGGTAATAAAGTAACAGTGGAAATTGTTTCTTGCGGTCCTATAATCATCTCCGCACTTTTTTTCAATTCCTCGCAAAAACGGCCATGACTTACTAAAACTAAATGTTCACTCATCGATTTTCTCCTGTCTTACTTATTTTGAAATAACACCTAACGCAGACAATGCGACACAGACAATTAATACGATAAAAATGGCTTTAGTAGACGTCATATTCTTTTTACCTAGCATCCAATAAACGCCACCGACAATTCCTGCAGGAAGTAGACGTGGTAAAATCATATCCAAGTTATTTTGCATGTTAAGTGTTACATCCCCAATACTTGGTGCCCATGATAGTTTCACATTAACCATCGTTGCCACTAAAGCGCCAACCATGAAGACCCCTAGTAAAGTTGCAGCGTCTGTTAAGGCAGTTAAGCGGTGTTGCATAGTTGTTACCAAAGAAATTCCTTCGCGATACGCAAATTCCAATTGTTTCCAACGGAAGACCATCACGGCAATTTGAGCAACAATCCAGATAAAGATACCAGTTGGGTTGCCATTAATCGCCATGTTGGCAGCTAGCGCCCCAAAAATAGTTGGAATTAAAGCTGCGAAAATTGAATCCCCAATTGCTGCAAACGGTCCCATTAAACCAGTTTTCAAACCTGAAACTGTTTGTTTTCCAGCAATGCCTTCTTTTTCTTCAATGGCCAAATCGATCCCTGTAATAATCGTATTAAAGAAGTTTGAAGTATTGAAAAAATTGCGTGTGTGTTTTTCATCACTTCTTTTAATTCAGGCGTATCATCCCCATAAATTTTACGCAATTGTGGCAAAATCGTATACAAGTAACCTGATCCTTGCATTCTTTCGTAGTTCCAACCTAATTGGAAAGTAAACAAGCTTCTGCGATTAATTTGTTTAAAATCTTCTTTCGTCAATTTATAATTAGATTTCGTCATCTTCAATCTCTCCTTCGTCTGAATCATTCGCTGCATGTTCTTTTTTGGCTGCTGGCCCACTCGGAATCATTTGGCCATTTTTGTAGCTAATTGCGGCTAAAGCGAAACCAATTAAAGCAACTGCTAACATTGGTAGTGCGTTAAATACACCACTGAAGTCTTTCACAACGCTCGCAACAGATGTTCCTAAAAGTTGCATGTTTGTAAAGATTGTTCCTAGTAAAGCAGTTACAGTGAAACCAAGAATTAAATAAGGGAAATGTTTTTTCACTGGTAAGTAACGTAGTAAAATTGCAAAACCGACCGCTGGTAAGACCGCCCCAGCAACAGACAAGCCATCACCTAACCATTTCAAATCGCCATTTAGGACAGATACAACTTTTTGTACTAAACCACCACCAAAAGCAAGTGCTAAGAAGACTGGAATCATTCGAGAAAGAGACCATGGTAAAGCACCCATTAAGAAGTTACGTTCAATTCCTTTGTAGTTCATATCTTCGACCATTTTATCAATCCGATGTGCAAAGTAGGTATTCGCAAAGCGAGCCAAAATGTCTAATTGAATCATTAAACTAGCAACTGGTACTGCAATAGCAGCGATTGCTTGTTCAGGATTCATTCCTAAAGACACAGAAAATGCTGTGGCAAGAATCGTGCCTGAGTTAGCATCAATTTTGGAGGCACCCCCGAAAGTCCCAACTCCTAATACAGTTAATTGCATACTTCCACCAATAATAAGTCCTGCTTTAATATCCCCCATCACTAATCCTGCAAAAAGACCTGCAAACACTGGCGCACTTAATGAAGAATAAATTTGTAATTCATCTAAAATTTGGTATCCTGCATATAATGTTAATAATAAGATCTGCCACCATAAGATATTCATTTTTTGTTCCCTCCTATTTTGTTATCAAACTCATAAAGTCTTCCGCTTTGTCACTTGGCACCATTTGAGCAATCAGATGGACACCTTTAGCATTTAACTCTTTAAAAACATCAATATCTTGATCGACCACATTGATTGACTTAGTAATCGACCGTGTTTCGTTTGTTTGAGACATGTTCCCAACATTGATTTCTTTAATCGGCACCCCAAGTTCTACTAGTTTTAATAAACGATCTGGTTTCCGTACCACAATTAGTAAACGTTGTGAGTCGTATTTTCCTGCTAAAATATTTTGAGCAGCTTTTTCAACTGGTAACACGCTTAGTTTCACGCCAGCTGGTGTTGCTAATTTTAAGCCACTTTTTTCAATGGCATTCCCTGCAACCTCATCATCAACGACCATAATTCTGGAAATATTCAATTTTGTCGCCCATAAATTTGCCACTTGTCCATGAATCAAACGTCCATCAATTCTTACGCCAATAATACTCATTGTAATCCCTCTTTCATTTCTTTATATAGTGGTTCTTTTACTAACTGAATTTCTGGTTGGTACGTTCCTTCCGTTTCAAAAATGACGATCTCATTTTGCCCTTCTTTTAATAATCCTTTGGGAATATATAAGGAAAGCGTCGGACCAACATTCCAGAAACGACCAAGATTGGTTTGGTTAACAAAAACAATTCCTTTGCCGAATTTAGAAACATCAATAAATGTATCTTTCACTTCTGCTAACTCCATATGATACTGGTAAAAGCTTGGTTGATCAGGTTGCCATTCTCTTGAATAGTCTACCTGTTCACAGCTTGTCATAGGTAAACAATATTGTTGCCATTGTGTCATAAAATGTAAATCTGCCATGACACCCGTTCGAATCCCTTTTTTCTGAGTATCTGCAAATAGTTTGTGCCCGTAATTGACACGACCCATATTTTCCATTAAAACATCGATTTGATTATTCTCTTGCGGCAGTGTAACGTAAATATCTTCGCCAATTTCCGTTTGATATTGCGTTGCTTGATGTACCTGATTGACAAATAATTGCAGACGATCACGACCGTCAATCACTCTTAGCTTTTCTTCTGCAGCATCTTTTTCAATGCTTGTTCGGTAAAGAAGATAGCCGGTATTTTGTCCTAATTGTTCCATGGTTTGCGGATAAACGCTGACCACTGGCTGACTAATCGTTTCTAAAGTCGCAAACAAACTCACTTTGTTTGTTAAAGGAATTGCTGTTTGCGCAAAAGAATCTTTTACTAATGGTTCAGCTTGTGGTAACGCAGGGTACTCTTCGTGAAGCATTTTTTGTAACGCAAAATACTTTTCGGTTGGGTTCCCTTGTTCATCAAGTGGCGCATCATAATCATAGGAAGTGATTTGTGGTAAATCAATGGTTCCTCGTGCGGAGCAGCCATTCATAAACCCAAAATTGGTGCCGCCATGAAACATATATAAGTTGATACTGCCTAATGCTAATGCTTCTCTAACTGATTCAGCCAATTCTTGCGGATCTCGTTTAATAATTGGCTCTTTCCAACGATTAAACCAGCCATCCCAAAATTCCATACACATTAGCGGCCATTTTTTACCATGTTCTTCAAAAAAGGCTTGCATCATACCGAAATTTTCTTTGGCTTTTGAGCCAAAATTCCCAGTTACTAAAATATCATCTTCAATCATGCTGCCTGCCCGCAATGTTGCGCGCCATGGCCCGTCAGAAGTAAAAAATGGTGCTGTCACGCCACGTGCAATCATCAAATCGCGAATCGCCCGTAAATACGCTTTTTCTTCGCCAAATGAACCATATTCGTTTTCGATTTGAATCATTAAAATATTGCCACCGTTAGCAAGTTGATGCGGAACAATTTTTTCCATTAAAACATCATAATATTCCGCAACATGCTTCAGATAGGTTGGATTATTCGAACGCATCCGTCCTGGTTCATTTAATAGCCAGGCTGGAAAACCGCCAAACTCCCATTCTGCACAAATATAAGGAGACGGCCGCACAATCGCATATAGTCCAAGTTCTTGTGCTAATTTTAAAAAGCGCTCCAAATCTAATATTCCCTCAAAATGAAATGTTCCTTTTTGCGGTTCATGTAAATTCCATGGTACATATGTCTCAACTGTATTGAAGCCTAAAGCTTTCAAGTTATAAAGTGAATGATACCAATCTGAGGGATCTACACGAAAATAATGAATGGCGCCTGATAAAATTTTAAATGGTTGACCATTTAAAAGAAACTCCTCTTTAATTTCAAATCTGTCCACATTGCCACCCTTTCTAGTAAACGCTTTCAATTGCTGGATAATTGCTAAATAAAGAAAGCTCTTTATTTAGCAATTTCAACTACTTGGATGTTCATAAGATGTTTCTTCACGTTCTCTACATCTACATGCCCAGTCATTCTTTCTTGGGCATTAGCCATTCCAGCCGCCATGCCCCATTTTAGCAGTTCGGCAGCTGGGGCATCCTTCGCTAGTCCATATGCAAGACCAGCAATGGTTGCATCTCCTGAACCAACAGGATTTTTAGCCTGAATCGTTGGAATTTTTACACGATAGAATTGATCGTGATGTTTGGCAATTGCACCATCTTTTCCTAAAGATACGACAATCCATTCAATTCCCGCAAACATTGGTTTTGTTAAAGCTGTTTGTACAGCTGCTAATGGATTTTCTGAAAAATCTTGCTCTAGCAATCCTTCTAGTTCCTCTAAATTAGGTTTAATTAAATACGGTTTCCATGGTCCTTGAAGAACTTGCCTTAAACTATCACCAGAAGTATCTAGTAGCACTTTAACCTCTTGTGCGTGAGCTTTTTGAACTAATTCTTGATAAAAATCTGATGGTAATCCTTTCGCTAAACTGCCAGAAATTGTGACAATTTCTGCTTGCTTAATTAATTGATCGAAATTTTCAAGGAAGTTACTGATTTCTTCTGGGGAAACAGTCGGTCCAGCTTCTAAAATTTCAGTTTGATTCCCTTCGTGCAAAATCGCAATCGAATCACGCGTTTCTTCTTTGATTGACGTAAATGCTTGGGGGATGTTTGCTTTCTTTAACTCGTTTGCAATAAACGCCCCATGAAAACCACCAAGAACGCCGGTAGCGATAACATCTCCACCTAAATCATGAATAACGCGAGTGACATTTAGTCCTTTGCCACCAGGGGTTTTGGTCACCTGACTGGTCCGATTAACGGTATCAAGCTTTAGATGATCTAATAGGTAGGAGATGTCAATTGACGGATTCATTGTTACTGTTACTATCACAGCTATGCCTCCCAATTACCCTTCGTTTACTTGAACTTTCGCATGCCAAGAGCTGGCGGTTGCTGCGATGACTTCATTTAAACTTTCAATGTTTTCTCGGCCTTCTGTTTTTAACCAATCACAAGCCGCAGTTTCTCCTGCTTCAACGAAAGGTTTCACGCCATTTTTCCACGTAGCACGGCCACATAAAACACCATTAAATGTTGAACCAGCTTCTTTAGCGAAACGTAGTGTTTCTTGGAATAGCTCTGTTGAGACACCGGCACTTAAAAAGATAAATGGTAAATCAGTGGCTTGACTTTGTTCTAAGAAATAATTCGCCGCTTCCTCTTTTGTATACGCTGTTTCAGCCGGCGCAAAACCTTCTACAAAATTCATATTAACTGGAACTTCCACTTTCAATACATCTACTTTATATTGGGGTTTAGAAAATTCTTTCATCATTTCATTCACTTTATGCGGTTTAACTTTTGCATATTCTAAAGAAGTTGCATCTGCTATTTGTGCATCATAAGAAACTAATTCTAAGTAAAATGGTAGGTCTTCTTCTGCACATTCACTCCCTAAGCGTTCAATGAATACATGTTTTTGATGATTGATTTCTGGATCCTCATCCACATCATAGTATAGTAAAAATTTAATCGCATCTGCGCCTTCTTCTTTCAAGCGTAAAACAGACCAATCTGCTAGTAAATCAGGCAATCGTCCCGGAGTTGTTGCATCATAGCCCGTTTTTTCATAAGCGAGTAACAATCCAGCCTCGGTATCGCGTGCTTTTGCAGCAGGCAATCCATATTCTGGATCCAATAAAATGGCAGACGCATAAGGTGTCAATTCTTTCGAGACTAATTCTTTAAACGTTTCAATTTGTGCATCAGTTGGCTCTACATCTAGCGCTTTGATCATTTTTTTCAAGGCACCTCGTTGATCAATGGCTAATGCGCTAATGATTCCTTCTTGGGTTGACAAACGATCCATTGCCGCTTTTTTTCCAGCTGTTAACGTAAGCATAGTTCCTCCTCCAAATGTTGTATTATTTATAGTCATAAATCGTTACGCCTTTAACCACACGATTCACTGTACCTGTCGGTGAAGGGGTATCCGGTTTATTTCCAACTTTAATAGATGTTAAAAGTGCGACTGTTTGGGCTACCATGATATCTGCTAATGCTAAATAGCCATCAGGTAATAGAGCAGTTTCTGCGGAATATTCAATAGTTGAACCTGAGAAATTACGTTTGCCAGGTTGAGCAATCGCAAAAACACCCGCCGCAATTTCGTCACCGTGAACTTCTTCTAAGATATCCAAGTCATAATCTCTTGTGTATGGTGTATTATTAACAAAACCAAACATTATTGTTTTTTCATTAATAAATGATTTTGGTCCATGACGGAAGCCCATAGAAGAGTCAAAAATTGTGGCAACTTTGCCGGCTGTTAGTTCTAAGATTTTTAATTGCGCTTCTCTTGTCAAACCAGCTAAACTTCCAGAACCAACATAAACAATGCGTTCAAAATCAAGGTTAACAATTTCATTTAATTCTTCTTCACGGGATAGCACTTCTTCACCTAATTTAATTAGAGCGGTTACATAATCTTGTTTTTGCTCAAAGGCTGTTTGATCAAAGAGTAGTAATGTACCCAAAGTCATGCAAGAAAAGCTACCAGTCATCGCAAAACCACCATCATTGGAGCGTGTTGGCATTAAGAATAAAAAGCTGTTTTCTTCTTTTTGGCTTATTTGTGCCAGTTGTCCTTCTTCGGCACAAGTAATCGCTAAATGATGAATTGTTTCAACCACTTGATTAGCTACTTCAACTGCCGCTAAACTTTCAGGACTATTTCCACTTCTTGCAAACGAAACTAGCAATGTTGGTTCGTCTTTAATCAGATAATCTTCTGGTTTGGCTACAATATCCGTTGTCCCAATACTTTCGAATGAAAAGGCTTGTGTGTCGCCGTGTGCTCGGAGATAAGGTACAACCGTATCACCGACATATTGTGAAGTCCCTGCTCCTGTAAAAATTACTCTTGTGCGTTTTCCTTGCGCTTTGGCTTGGACTTCTTTTAAAAAGTTTTCCAAAGCTGTTTGATTTTCATGATAAAGTGTCACGGTTTCTTGCCAAAGCTCAGGTTGCTGACGAATTTCACGTGTCGTGATTTCCGCTCCTAGTTGTTCTAGTTCTTCTTTTTCTGCTGTAAACATACTTAACTCTCCTAACTATTCCGAATATGGCGTATCTGATAATGAAATTGATCTGCTCGCGCCACACTCAACGTAAATTCAATAATTTCATTTTTCATGTTATATGTCTGGCGTGCTAAATGAAGGACTGGCGCTCCTTCCGGAATCATCAATAATTTGGCATCTTCTTTTGACGCAATGCTAGCGTATAATTCTTCATCAGCTAAACGAACGGTTTGCTTAAAATCTTCCGAAAATAGATCATATAATGGCTTGCTACGTAGTAATTGATCCGTGAGTGATAAGAAAAATTTCACAGGCAAGTATGTGTCTTCAACCATTAATGGCTCGTTATCAGCAATCCGCAACCGACTTAATTTAAAAACTGCCTCTCCTAACGAAAGATTCAAATGCTGACAAATAAATTTATCCGCTTCCAATTTTTCGAAGGATAATATACGGGTATGTGGTTTTCGACCCAGCCCTTTCATTTGTTCTGTAAAACTATATGCGCCAGCTAAATCAGCGGCCTCTTTTTTTATATCTGAAACAAATGTTCCTTTGCCATGACGACGATAGATGGAACCTCTATTTTCTAGTTCTTGTAGCGCTAACCGGACCGTCGTCCGACTCACTCCATATTGTGCAGTCAATTCACGTTCAGAGGGCAACTTGTCATGAGGAATCATGCATGTTTCGATTCGTTCCTGCAGCAAATCAACAAGTTGATGATACAAAGCTTTGTTTTTAAAGGCATTTTCCATAACTTTCTCCTTTACCCTAACTGGTTATAACCACAAACCAATAGTACGGTGGTTTTTTTTATTTTGTCAATAAAAAGTATTAATAAATATCTTCATACCGCTATAACCTTGAAATGATAACGTTTACATTTTTTCATTTTTCTTTATTGTAATATTTTTTTCCTCAAGAAATCATTTTTTTATAAAAAACCACCCTTAAATATGATACCAGTTGCTAGCTTTATTTTAAATAGACAAAAAAGAGTATGAGACAAAAATCACTTTAGATTTTTGTCTCATACTCAAAATCTGAAAAACAGTTCGATCCCGACTTCTTCGTTTCTATTGTTTGGTTTTGGCAACAACTAACAAGTAACTGATTTTACGAAATCCATGAAAATATTCATTATTGAGCATATTCAATCCTTCTGCTAATTTTCGTATAAGATAAATATTGATTGAATGTGTTGACACAACGAAAGGCAGTCCTGTTCGCATATTGATCATAATAACGTTTGGTATACCACTGAAATTCTTTCGTCCAAGGTTTGACATGGCCAGTAAAGTGGATAATGGATGGTGCTCTTCTCGTTTCTTCATATTGTTTTTCTCCATAAATAGTTGGATGTTTTTTCGCTTTTGACAGAATATAACCTTGGGCGTTCCACTTAGGATGCAACAGGGTCCAACGGTCGTGTAAAACCGCATTCAATGCATCTTGATCATGGAAACGTAATTTATCTGGATTTTCTTCAATAAATCTTAAGACTTTAGTGGTTACATCTAAATTCAACCATTTTTTAACATCGATTAGCAACAAGCCTGAGTTAAAATAACACATAGATTCTGCAGGAATCGCCATTTTTTCCAAACGTTGATGGAACCCTGCATCTTCAACAGCGGCGATGATATTTTCACCTAAATCAACTGTCCATAATTTTGCGACATCATCTAAGGCAATCATGTCACAATCCATATACAACAGCCGTTCGATCTGGCTTCCTCTAAACAGCTCTGGAATAGCAATCCTGTAGTAAGCTGTTTTGGGAATTCGTTCACTGGTTACAACATTTTTGAAAAAATGGGGGTTGATTTTAAAATGTTAACTCTGCATTGATTTGAGTATGTTTAATCGTAAAATACAGTAGTTGCTTGCTTTCAAAATTGATATTGTCATCAATCACATAAAAATGAACAGCTGCCGCTGAAGGACTATTTTCTAAAATTGAAACAAACATAGCAGCAAGATGCGGTACAAAGTTGGTATTGCAACAGGAGACAATCGCTAATTCTTTTCTATTTTCCATTTCTTGCACCTACTTTCTTTAATTTGTTTAGATAAAGAGCTGTATAAGGATGATTTTCTAACGTATTCCAGGGTTTATCGTGTCCAGTAAAATGAATAATCGCTGGCTCTTGATTTCCCGCTGCATATAATTTTTGGTAAGCCTCATTAGGCGCTTCATGACGATTAAAAACTAAAGACGTCTGCATATTCCATCTTGGTTCTAGAGCTAGCCAATCTTCATAAAGAACAGCGTTTAAAGCATCTTGATCATGATAGATTATGCGGTCCCCATTTTCTTCTAGATACTGAATTGTTTTTTGCGTGATTGCTTTCTCGTTCCATCGGTCAATATCAATCATCATGACTCCTGAATTAAAATAATAATCGGAGGAATCGATGCCCAAACGTTTCAAGGCATATGCTTGCCCAGGATCAATAACCGCGCCAATCGTTTGGTTCACTAATGGCGTATCATACAACTGGACAATATCATCTAAAACAAGCGTATCTGCATCTAAATAAAGAACCTTTTTATAGCTATATTTTTGTAAAAGTGACGGTAAAGAAATGCGTAAGTATGCGGTCGTTGTAATATGATCACTCACTAAAAAATTTTGATAAACTTCTTTGTCTGCTGTTAGAAATTCAACAGTCGCACTTTGTGAGTTACTACTAACCGTTTCTTGGAGTGCTTTTTTGCTAGATAGCGACAGCCCATCATCAATCACATAAAAATGAACAGGTCTCTCCGCATGACAATTTTCTAAAACAGTTGTCATCATTACATTCAAATAAGGAGCATAATTTTCGTCTGAAGCTGTCACAATTGGCACAATCTTCTGAGTTTTTCTCATCAAAACCACTCTCCTCTTTTATTTTTATAGCTAAGTTCCTATTTAGAATAGGCCCTGAAAAACTTATCTGCAAATCATATGCTCATTATTTTATAATATAATTATAATAAAAATATATTTTATGGCTATAAAATAATTTTGTTTTCCGTTAACAACTATTAAAAAAACAACATTTCTCTTACTTTATCCTCAAAAATACTATTTATTTAATACTTGTTTTACTAATTTTTTTATCTAAAAATTCGCCTGTTGTATTTTCTGTTGATGATAATTTTAAAATGTACAGCGAAACTTAATATAAATTCTAAACTGACTTCTTACTCAATAAAAGAGCGAAAGAGCCTGGGACAAAAATCACTTTGGATTTTTGTTCCAGGCTCAAAACCTGATAAATGGCGAGAATAGAACCAATTCCTTCGAAAATAAACGGTTCTGTCCTGACCTCCTTCACTTCATATATGATTCTCTTTCCCTTCCAAAAATTATCCTTCTTAAATGATCTATGGCGTAGTCGGATAATTTTGGACTGTCGTTTGATTGCCATTTTGACTAAACAAGCTGGTTGATTGTGCATTTTTTTGTTTTTCTACTTCTAAGACTTTGTTTTTTTCAAAAGCCACATCATAGTTGTAGTCCTTTGGTTGCACTTCTTGGAATCCTTGTGGTTTATAAAAACGTAAAAGGTTTTCCTGATTTAATTTGTCAGATAAACTTAACGATTTTTTCACCCAATCGTTATCTTTCGTGACTTCTGCTTTTAAATCTGCTGGAACTTGGTCTAATTTTTTTCCTTGATTATTGTAGATTTCCCCACCTAGATAAGAAAATTGAGGCGTTACAAAATCGCCATTTCTAAAAGGAACCACTTGTTTATATTGAGGAGATAAAAGGTCCGTGCCAAAATGGATATAATTTTTATCATCGACACCTAAAAGATGGTACAGTGTCGGTAAAACGTCAATTTCCCCACCATATTCGTGCATGATTTTCCCTTGCGTATAGCCTGGCATGTAAAACATCAAAGGTACTCTTTGCAATTGCGCATTGTCATAGTTTGTCCACGTTTTTGGATCGCGGTTGAAAGCTTTACATAAGTCCTTGTTGTTCGCATCTGAAATACCGAAGTGGTCACCATAAATAACAAAAATAGAATGATTGTATAAACTTGTTGTTTGCAAGTAATGGAAAAATTGTTCTAGCGATTGATCCAAATAGTGCGCTGTTCGAACATAATCATCCACAATCGAATTGCCTGTGTTCAATTTAGGAAACGGGAAGTTTTGGTCATCCGTATAATAAGGGGTATGATTGGTCACAGTTAAAAACTTCGCATAGAATGGCTGCTGTAAATGTTCAAGCTCACTAGCTGATTCACGCAACAATTGTTTATCTAAAATACCGTAACCTAGCATTTTGTCATCTTTTGAAAAATATGACCGATCAAAAAAGTATTGATATCCTAAGTTTTTATACACATGGTCTCGATTCCAAAAACTCCCCACATTTCCATGGAAAACAGCGGTTGTATAGCCTTTTTGTCCTAAAACTGCGGGAGCCGCTTCGAAAGTATTGTCTGATCCTAATTGTGTAAAAAGAGAGCCTTGCGGGAGCCCGAATGTTCCTGTTTCCAACATATTCTCCGCATCACTCGTTTTTCCTTGCCCTACTTCATGAAAGAAATTATCAAAACTGATTGTCGCTTTGTTTTGATAGAGCTGATTTAAAAACGGTGTAACCTCTTGGCCTTGGACTTTCATATTAATCAAAAATTGTTGAAAACTTTCTAAATGAATCACAAATACATTTTTTCCTTTGGCAATCCCGGCATACTGCGGATTAAGCGGTAAATTGTTTTGCTTGGTAAATTTCATGATTTCAGGTAATTCGTTTGAACTAGCTTCTGCTCTTACCTCATTTGACATGGCTGTTTTGACACCATCGATGGCTGTGAATGCATCCAAGCCAAGATATTTTACAATATAATTACGATCAAAAATTCTTTGAAGCAATTGAGGACGATCGGTTTCGCTTAAAAATAAGTTAACCGAAAAGAGCAAGACACTTAAACAACTAATTGAGATCGCCAATCTTCTGTTGATAGGTTTGGTCACAAAGACTTGATGATTCCGTCGCTGTTTAAAAGAGTAAAATACCAAAACGAGCAGCACTAAAGTATCTAGCCAATAAAAGACATCGTGGACTCTCATTAAAGCAAGTAAATCACCAGAAATCCCTTCTGAAACTTTTGAAAAGCCAAAAACAGATTGGATGGTAATAAAGTCAGTGAATTCACGATAAAAAATAATATTCAAATATAAAATTAATGTATTTAAAACATTTAAAAGAGTTAAGCTAAGCATAAATGTTTTATGCTTTTTAAAATACAAACTAAAGCCAAATAATAACAGCGTAGTAGCAACTGGATTGAACCATAAAATTTCTCGTTGGAGACTGCCCTTAACGCCTAATGAGAAATCTAGGTAATACGCCAGAATCGTTTTTGCCCAAAAGAGTAAAACAAAAAATAAAAAGAGTCCTAATCGGTTATTTATTTTTTTCATCTAAGTTTGTCTTCCTTTCCCTTCAAAAAAATCTTGATTTGTTAAAAATAAAACCTAACTCTGCGCAATGACTTTTTCGCTAGCGGAGAATTGGATAAATAACTTAAAAAGATAATCGCAATGGCGCAACATCCAAATAAAAGCCATACGTTTGTAAAAGGTGTTCGAGTAAGCGAACTAGTAATAGGCTTTGTAATTAAAAGACTTGGTAGCGCAACCCCTAAAGAATTGCCAATTTGCTTACATGTCACCGCAATGGCTGCTGCCGTTCCTGACTGAGAAAGTGGCATTCCTTCAATCGCTGTAATGGTAATCGGTGAATTTAACATCCCAAACCCAATGCCTAAAAAGATATAAATAATAAATAAAATAATCATAGGCGTTGTTTTAGTTACAAATAATTGTAAAAAGCTAACAGCCAACATTGAAATACCACAAAGCATAATAGGACGTTTCGTTCCTATTCTCCCTACCATTTCGCCGGCTCTCGGGGCAACAAGAAAACTAACAAAAGCCAAAGGAATGGTTGATAAGCCAGCTTCCAAAGGGCTGAAGCCTCTCATTTCTTGCAAATATAGCGTGTTTAAAAATAAATAGCCGTTATATATGATAAAGCCAAAAATAGCTAAAAAAGAAGCCGATGTAAATGGAATAGATAAAAAGAAACGCGGGTTGATTAACGGATTGTCAATGTTATATTCATAAATAAAGAAAATGACAATGGCTAAACAGCCGATTATCCCAGTACTTAAAATATCTGGCGCGAAAAGCCCTTTTCTAGGTAGTCCGATAATGGAATAGATAGAACTAAATAGAAAAAGAATCATCAATGCTTGACCAACAAAATCATTTTTCGCCGTTTTCTCTACTTTTGACTCAGGTACAAACTTTTGTGTAAGGATGATTGCCGCAGCAATGATCGGTACATTTACAAAAAAGACATACCGCCAGCTAAAATAAGAAACAATTAGTCCGCCAATAATCGGGCCCATGCCTAAGGAAATCCCTGTAACAGAGCCCCACAAGCCAATTGCTTTCGCACGTTCTAACTTTTCGGTAAATACCTGTGTAATAATAGACATTGCTACCGGATTTAACATAGAACCACCAATCCCTTGCAACATGCGAAACGCAATCAATTGCCCTGGGGTTTGCGAAATCCCACATAGGAAAGACGCTAAACCAAAACAGGCTAAGCCCAATTGAAGGACTCGTTTACGGCCAATTCGGTCTGCTGTAGACCCAGATAACAATAATAAGGATGCTACCATTAAAGTGTAGCCATCTGTTACCCACTGTAATGTAGACAGATTCGTGTGAAAATCACTTTGAATGGATGGTAACGCCACATTGACAACCGTAACATCCATGGTCACTACAAACAAACTCATGCAACAAGTATACAAAATAACTTTTTTTCTATCGATCATAAAAACAGTCCTTTCTAGCAACTACATAAAACAGGAAAAGCAACAATGACACTTAAACTTCTAACGACACAGTTATCGCAAGTACTCACGTATCAACAGTTCTTTATATTCCTTGCCATTTAGTTATTTTATACTTAAAAAAGTAAATCTTTAGATAGCCAAACTATACACCAGAACCCCTTTAAATTGAACCGTAATAGATACGATTTATCGATTCTTAAGTTATTAAATAATTGAACATTCCGTTCAGAAATATCGAACAGTCCCATAATTGAGCATCTCTTTTAAACAATGAACAACAAAAATAGCCTTATCCGCAGCAGAAGTAAATCTAAGCGAATAAAGCTATTTTGGGTAACTATTCCAAAGTAATTTTAATGGCTAAGTCTCTAGCAACTTTTGTAAAGTTGCCTTGATTTGACCAGGTTGGACAAAAACCGAACTGGAAACATTTCGGTATAAATAAAATTTTTGTTTTCGTTCAATCGGTAAAAAGAAGAGTTTAGAATCAATTTCCTGCAGTTGTTCTTTCCGAAGAGAGATCACCGCATAAACTCCTTTACTTTTTTCAATGAGACGAGTAAGCATCAACGTATCATAGCAACAAACAAGCGGACTTGTTAATTGCAACATTTCTAGCACACTCTTGGTAGCTTCTAAATGATCTAAGTGATGAGGCAAAAATAGAAATGGATAGTTGGTCAAACAGGTGAAGCCTTCTTCCTCAATTTCTTGTTTAATTTCTCTTGAAACACAAAGATACATTTTTAGTTCAATTAATTGTTCTTTCTTTAAAACTGGACTATTCACATCTGCAGAAGTAATCACAAAATCCAACTCATGATTCTCCAATTTATTCAATAACTCAAACGATGAACCATGGTAACATTCCCAAAAACGATTCAGTTGGTCCTCATTTTCTGTCACTTTATACATCAAGGACGTATTTCCAAAACCTAAACGCATCACTGGATTCTCAATCATTTCATGCAAATTAAGTTTCATTTTCTTAGCCTCGTTTAAAATGATATATACAGATTGGACGATTTTATCACCATAGGAATTTAACGTCAAAGAATTCCCGTTACGGTCAAAAAGTAAATGGCCCAATTCACTTTCCAAATCTTTTAATGACGCACTTAAGGTTGATTTACTAACATGGAGTTCAGAGGCTGCTTTGGAAATACTATTATATTTTGCAATGGTATAAAAATATTCTAATTTTTCAATAGTCATCTTTTGTCATCCCTTTTATTCAAATTCATTTGCCCACGCAACCTGTTCAAAACACGCCTCACTCTTTATCAATAGCGTAGTTATTTTTGCTCTAATAAGCTATGTCCATCTTGTTATTTTTCTATAACTAATAGCAGATGGATATGAAAGTGCCTTTGGTAAAACCTTTTTTTTCGGAAATAGTACGAGCATTCGCAGTAAATTCGGCTTATCAAAAAAGGCGTCTAGCTTTTTCTATTTT
>OIEK01000070.1_pt1 | contig 74033 bp, 71 predicted proteins | sample 1581821 | NCBI WGS metagenome assembly OIEK01 (sample SAMN03281017, study PRJEB24777) | human gut metagenome | isolation source: fecal sample PR221 from 1 month old male Chinese infant, caesarean... | reverse complement strand
ATTAGGGAAAAAAACATCTGTTTGTTTCCTTGGATCCAGCAGAAATACATGAAGAAGAGGCAGCGACATTTTTGTATAACCTGTTAACAGATGACTCATGTCAGCCGAGTGAAGTCCATGAAGGAAAAAATTGTTGCTAAAGCTAGCACGAGAGGCCTTTTAAAAAGTCAATCGAGAAAAATTAATTGCTTTAAATGAAATTGAAGGTCTCGCCTTGTCAACTAAAGTTACCAATATAGAAGTTCAGAAAGATGAAAAAGTTGCAGCCTTTCGAGTGATTCCACTAACAATTTCTAAAAGCCAATTAGAAAAGGCACGCCAGTTCAGCACGTCTGAGCCACTAATCTCTTTGAAACCTTTCAAAAAAATACGGGTCGGGATTGTAACTACTGGCAGTGAAGTTTACACAGGATTGGTTGAGGATGCTTTTTACCCTGTGTTAAAAGCCAAGTTCTCCGCGTATCCTTTAGTTACGATTGTCAAGCAAGAAATTGTCGATGATCAGCCGCAAAAAATTACTGTTGCGATCAAAAAGATGTTAGCACAAGGGCTTGATCTGATTGTTTGTACAGGTGGTATGAGTGTAGATCCTGATGATTTGACACCGTTAGCAATTAAGCAGACAGGTGCTGAAATCGTAACCCATGGGACACCAGTCTTACCAGGCTCAATGTTTTTGCTAGCTTATAAAGGAGAGCAGACGATCATTGGCTTACCAGGTGGTGTTTTATTTTCAGAAAAAACGGTTTTTGATTTGCTGTTACCAAGATTAATGGCCAAAGAAGTGATTAAAAAATCTGAAATTATTGACTTGAGTTATGGCGGGTATTTATAAAAGAAAAGAGGCGTTCAAATGTCTAAACAAAAAAAGACTGTGTTCTTGCTTAGCTTATTCAGTTTAGTTGCCCTAATTGCTGCATGTACAAATCAGCCGCAAAAAGAAACAGTTTCAACAAAAAAAGAAGAAATAACCCTTGCGGCAGCAGCTAGCTTAGAATCAGTCATGGAGAAGAAAATTATTCCAGCCTTTGAAAAAGAGCATCCAGATATTCAGGTAACTGGAACCTATGATAGTTCTGGAAAATTACAGATGCAAATTGAAAAAGGCCTAAAAGCCGATGTATTTTTCTCGGCTTCGACAAAACAAATGAATGCATTGGTTGCAGAAAAACTAATTAATAAAAAAAGTGTCGTACCTTTATTGGAAAACCAGCTCGTTCTTATTGTGCCTAACCAAGATCAAGCAAAGTGGCATGATTTTTCTGATTTAAAAAAAGCCCAAATGATAGCAATTGGTGATCCTGCAAGTGTTCCAGCTGGTCAATATGCCGAAGAAGGCTTAAAAGCTTTAGGCGCTTGGTCTTATGTAGAAAAACACGCAAGCTTTGGCACGAATGTAACAGAAGTCCTTGAATGGGTAGCTAATGCAAGTGCAGAAGCTGGCTTGGTTTATGCGACAGATGCAGCAACCAATTCAAAAGTAGCGATTGTTGCGGCCATGCCTGAAGCTGCTTTGAAAAAGCCAATTATCTATCCAGTTGGTAAAGTTGCCGCCTCTAAGAAACAAAAATCAGCAGATGCTTTTTTAAATTTTTTACAGAGTCAACAATGCAGAAAATATTTTGAAAATATTGGCTTTAAGTTAACAAAGTAGGTGGGAAAATGGATGTTCGACCAATTCTTTTATCTTTTCAGACAGCAATAATCGCCATTTTATTTACTTTTGTTTTAGGAACAGGCGTTGCGTATATTGTTTTTCGTTTGAAAAATCGTAAATTAAAAAATTCTTTTGAATAGTTTATTTACGTTGCCATTAGTTTTACCGCCGACTGTTTTTGGTTTTTTTCTCTTAACTATTTTTGGTGTTCAGCAACCAGTGGGCCAGTTTTTACTTGATTTTTTGCCATTCAAGTTGTTTTTCGTGGCCAGCTACGGTTATTGCTGCCGTTGCTGTTTCATTTCCTTTAATGTATCGTTCAGCCTTAACGGCGTTTGAACAAATGGATAGTGAATTGTTGGCGGTGGCCCAGACACTCGGGTTTTCGGAAAGTGGATATTTTAGAAAAATTGCGTTACCTTTGTCGATGAACGGTCTCTTGGCCGGTGGCGTGTTAGCCTTTGCCCGTGGGTTAGGCGAATTTGGAGCGACGACAATGTTAGCAGGGAATATTGCTGGCAAAACAAGAACGCTTCCTTTAGCTATCTACTCTGCTGTAGCAAGTGGGGATTGGCGCTTAGCCAATCAATATGTTGTGATTATGTTATTACTTTGCCTGATTATTTTATTTTTTACGGAATTTTTTAGTCAGCGCGCTTGGAGAAGATCGGAATGAGATTAATTGTTGATATTCAAAAAGAATTGAAAAGTCATACTTTGCAAATTCAGTTTGAAACAAAGACTCAAACAACAGGAATTTTAGGTGCTTCTGGTTGTGGCAAGAGTATGTTGTTAAAATGTATTGCGGGTGTTGAGACTGCGGATAAAGGTCAGATTGTTTTAAATGATCAAGTCTTATTCGATACTGAAAAAAAGATCAATTTGTCGCCGCAACAACGAAAAAATTGGTCTTTTGTTTCAACAGTATGCGTTGTTTCCTCATTTGTCGGTAGTAGAAAATCTGACGTGCGTGACAAAAGATTTACAATTGGTCACTCAATTGCTTGCATCTTTTCACTTAACTAAAGTCCAACAACAATATCCTAGTCAACTTTCTGGAGGACAAAGACAGCGAGTGGCTTTTGCGCGAATGCTAGCGGCTCAGCCGGCTTACCTGTTATTAGATGAGCCATTTTCCGCATTAGATGCACCCTTAAAGGAAGAGCTGCAAATTGAACTTCAACAGCGATTAAGTAATTTAAATCAACATGCCTTAATTGTGAGTCATAGTTTAGATGAACTGTATAAGTTATGTCAGAGTTTAGTGATAATCACAAAAAACCAAACACTTTTTGGTGCAACAAATCAATTATTTAACCAACCTCAAACGATTGAAGCAGCTAAACTCACTGGTTGTAAAAATATTTGGCCTGTCAAACGCATAGATGCGCACAGAGTCCAAGTGATTGGCTGGCAACAAACACTAACGGTTACACAAGAAGTTCCTATTTCTTGTCATTCTATTGGAATTCGGGCCCATGATTTCACAACAGAACCGCAGGCAACCAATCAGATCGAAGTGCATCACTTACAAACATTGTCAGCACCTTTTGAACAAAGTGCTTGGTTTCAACACCAACAAACCAAAATTTGGTGGAAAGGGAGCAATAGACTCAATCCGAAAGTTATTACTCAGTTATCCATTCCACCTACAGCAATTATGCCATTATGTCTATAAAATAGAAAAAGATTACGTGAAGCGGTTGACATATGATTGCATCTTCATTTATAATAGATTCATGAAAGGTTATTCATGTAAACGGAATAATCGCTATTATATAGGGAGTGAAGGTGTTTAAATGCAAAAGAGTTATAAACTAGAAGGACTTGATTGTGCAAGTTGTGCAGACAAAATTGAAAAATCTGTCCAAAAAATTCACGGAGTAGAAAAAGCGCGTGTGGACTTCATGGCTGAAAAGATGACACTGGAAGTTGAATCAGGACATGATTTAGAAGTCGAAAATGAAGCGCGTGCAGTGATTGGTAAGTTAGAACCAGATGTCAAAGTTATTTCTTTAAAAGATGTCAAAGAAGAAGAGGGACGTAATCCAAATAAGAATCGCTTAATTCGTATCATTATTGCATTTGTTTTATTTTTAGCACTTATTATCATTAAGCCAAGTAATAATTGGGTTGCTTTGGCGTCTTATTTAGTCGTTTATGTCTTAATTGGTGGCGACATTGTCAAACGAGCGGTAACGAATATTTTTCGTGGGGAAGTGTTTGATGAAAATTTCTTAATGTCTGTGGCAACGATCGGGGCATTCTTTATTGGGGAATATCCCGAAGCTGTGGCAGTAATGTTGTTCTACCAGGTCGGCGAATGGTTCCAAAGTGCTGCGGTTGATCAATCCAGAAAATCAATTGCCAAATTAATGGATATTCGTCCAGATTCAGCAAATCTTTTAGTAAATGGACAAATAAAAGCGGTCGCTCCAGATACAATTGAAATTGGGCAACAAATATTAGTGAAACCAGGTGAAAAAGTTCCATTAGATGGTCAAATTATTGATGGATCAAGCATGGTAGATACCTCTGCGTTAACTGGTGAATCCGTTCCAAGAACGGTCAAAGTCGGCGATGAAATCTTAGGTGGTTTTATCAATAAAAATGGGGCCTTGACCATTAATGTTACGAAAAATTTGGGGATTCAACAGTTAGCAAAATTTTAGATTTAGTTGAAAATGCTAGCAGTAAAAAAGCCCCTGCAGAAAACTTTATTTCTAAATTTGCTCGTTACTATACACCAGTTGTCGTTGTTTTAGCTGTCTTATTGGCAGTGATTCCACCATTTATTTTCCCTGATACTTCTATTAATGAATGGGTTTATCGGGCATTAACGTTCTTGGTTATTTCTTGTCCATGTGCCTTAGTCATTTCTGTTCCTTTAAGTTTCTTCGGTGGAATTGGCGGAGCCAGTAAACTAGGTGTTTTAATTAAAGGAAGTAACTATTTAGAAATTTTAGCGAATACGGAAACGATTGTTTTTGATAAAACTGGTACGCTAACAAAAGGAAATTTTGTGGTTCAAAACATAACTAGTGTTGTTTTACCTGAAGAAGAGTTGTTACGTTTAACAGCAACAGCAGAACAATTATCCACTCATCCAATTGCTATTTCTATTAAAGAAAGCTATGGCAAAGAAACAGTTCCAGCAACAGCAATTGAAGAGGTTGCCGGACACGGTATCAAAGCCACAATTGAAGGCAAAACAGTTTTAGTCGGTAATGCGAAGTTAATGAAACAATTTGGTATCGAAGCACCAGAAGTGAAGGAAGCGGGAACTTTAATTTTTGTCGCTATTGATAATCAATTTGCAGGCTACTTAGTGATTGCGGATCAATTGAAACCAGACGCCATTTCAGCAATAAAAGAATTAAAAGCTGAAGGGGTCAAACAAACTGTTATGCTGACTGGAGACAATCAACAAGTTGCAGAAGCTATTGCAAAAGAAGTTGGTGTTGACAAAGTTTATGCAGAACTTTTACCAGATGGCAAAGTGGATCGTTTAGAAGAGTTGTTAAAAGCATCTTCACCTAAAAACAAAGTTGCCTTTGTTGGTGACGGCATGAATGATGCACCTGTTTTAGCCCGGGCTGATGTTGGGATTGCCATGGGTGGTTTAGGAAGTGACGCGGCAATTGAAGCTGCTGATGTGGTGATTATGAATGATGAACCAAGTCGTATCGCCTCTGCGATTAAATTATCAAGAAAAACATTGAGAATTGTTAAACAAAACATTATCTTTGCGATTGCTGTTAAAATCATTGTTTTGGTACTAGGTGCATTAGGCTTGGCTTCAATGCAAGCAGCAGTGTTTGCTGATGTTGGTGTAACTATTATCGCTGTTTTAAATGCTATGCGTTGTTTACGTGTAGAAAAGATGAAAGATAATAACTAAGCCTTAAAAAGTACAGCTGAAACAAACATTTTTAGCTGATTATCAGAGTTTGAGCGTGGGACAAAAATCATTTTGACTTTTTGTTCCACGCTTTTTCTCCTACACAATTTCTATTCGTTCTTAAATTGCCAGAGTTCTTGTAAAGAAATCTTTAAATTTTTCGCTTTGTGGCATATAATAAGAAAGAATTTGTACGAAAATTGCGCTTCGCTTTTTTTTCATGGTACAATAAGCAAGAATGGATTGATTTACAGGAGGGAACCTCAACATGGCATCAAATGAAAAAACACGATATAAAGCAATCATTGCAGACCATACGTATACAATTATTGGCCAAGAGTCAAAACAACATATGGATTTAGTCACAAAAATTGTCAACGAACAACTGGCGGAAATTAAACATCTTTCTCCGCAAACTGATACGGAACAAGCTTCTGTTTTATTAGCAATTAATGCAATTTCAGATCAACTAAAAAAACAAGAATATGCTTTAAAATTGGAAAAACAAGTAGCAGATTTAAAACAGAAAACCATTCGTTTGGCTGAATTAGAGAATCGTGTGCGCCGAATGGAAATTATCGAAGAAGAAGCACGGGATGTTTTGAAAAAGAATGGACAAGAAGATGTAGAAATTCATAATCATGTGGAAGCCCAACAAATTTTGAATGAAAATCGAAAACAGCAGATTCAAAATAAAGGTGTTTCGGAGTAGTTCCTGAAAGGATGACAAGATGTTAACAATACTTATTTTATTACTTTTAGCCTTTGGATTTTATACAGGAGCTAAACGAGGCTTGATTTTACAAGTGCTCTATTCAGTGGGTTACTTAATTTCATATTTTGTTGCTCGAACCTATTACAAAGAGGTCGCCTCTCATTTAGAATTGTATATTCCATATCCATCGGTTACGCCAACGTCAAAGCTTGTCTTTTTTAATCAAGAGATTTCTTTAGACTTGGACAAAGCCTTTTATTCAGCGGTTGCGTTTCTATTATTGCTGTTTGCAGGCTGGTTAGTCGTTCGTTTTTTTAGCTATCTTTTTACATGGATTAACATTTATTCCAGTTTTGAAACAGGTAAATGGACTATTAGGTGGCGTATTAAGTGTTCTTGTGTTATACGTGGGTCTTTTTCTAGTGTTAGCTACGGCGTCAATGATTCCGTCAGATATTGTCCAAAATCAGTTTCGGTCAAGTGGCTTGGCACGAGGCATTGTAAAAAATACCCCAATTCTAACAAAACAAGCATATGAATTATGGGTTGAACCAATTACGAAATAAAGCTGAATGGGACTGAGATAGAGATAAGAAGTAAGTGAGCAAAGCGAAACTTCTTATGTTATGTCTCAGTCTTTTCAACAAATGAAAAAGTTTGAAAAGTAGGTGGAAAAATGAATCAGCGTATTCTATCAACATTAGGGTTTGATAAAGTAAAACAACAGTTGTTGCAATTTATTGTGACAGCTCAGGGGACAAACGAAGTTTCGGAATTATTACCGATTGCTGATGAAAATAAAATTCAATCATGGCTAAATGAAACACAGGATGGTTTAAAAGTTCAACGATTACGTGGTGGAATCCCCATTCCTAAATTAGAAAATATCCAACCACACATGAAACGGATTGAAATTGGTGCGGATTTAAATGGTGTAGAATTAGCACAAGTAGGTCGTGTCTTATCGACTACTTCAGAACTGACTCGTTTTTTTGATGAGTTAAGTGAAAATGAAGTGGATTTTGAACGTTTATATATGTGGCGAGAGCAACTAGAAGTTTTGCCTGAATTAAATCGCCAACTCAAACAAGCCATTGATGATGATGGCTACGTCACAGATGAAGCTTCGCCAGCCTTAAAGGCAATTCGGCAAAATATTCGACGTAGTGAGCAGACCATTCGAGAAGAACTAGATAGTATTATTCGTGGGAAAAACGCACGTTACCTTAGTGATGCCCTTGTTACTATGCGAAATGAACGCTACGTGATTCCAGTCAAACAAGAATATAAAAATATTTTTGGTGGCGTGGTTCACGACCAAAGTGCTTCAGGACAAACCTTATTTATTGAACCTAAACAAATTTTAGAAATGAATAATCGTTTGCGACAACAACAAATTGCCGAAAGAAATGAGATTACTCGCATCTTGGCAGAACTGTCGGCCGAGTTGGTCCCTTATCGCCGTGAAATTACGCATAATGCTTATGTCATCGGTAAACTTGATTTTATTAATGCTAAGGCGCGACTAGGAAAAGAACTAAAAGCAGTTGTTCCAGAAATTAGTCAAGCAAATCATGTAGTTTTTAAACAAGCCCGACACCCACTATTAAATCCAGAAAAAGCTGTAGCCAATGACATTGTGATTGGAGAAGAATATCAAGCAATTGTGATTACAGGGCCTAATACCGGCGGGAAAACCATTACTCTGAAAACGTTAGGTCTTTTACAATTAATGGGTCAAGCTGGATTACCTATTCCAGTTGAAGAAGAGAGTAAAATGGGTATTTTTACAGAAGTATTTGCGGATATCGGGGATGAACAATCGATTGAACAAAGTTTAAGTACTTTCTCTTCACATATGACGAATATCGTGTCTGTCTTAAAGAAAGTCGATCATCAAAGTTTAGTACTATTTGATGAATTAGGTGCTGGGACAGATCCGCAAGAAGGGGCCGCTTTAGCGATTGCCATTTTAGATTCATTGGGTGCTAAAGGAGCCTATGTGATGGCAACAACCCATTATCCTGAATTAAAAGTGTATGGCTATAATCGAGCTGGAACAATCAATGCCAGTATGGAATTTGATGTAGATACCTTGAGTCCAACCTATCGTTTATTAATTGGCGTGCCTGGCCGAAGTAATGCTTTTGAAATTTCGAAACGTCTTGGATTAGACAACAGTATTATTGAAGCTGCAAAACAAATAATGGACGGTGAAAGTCAAGATTTAAACGAAATGATTGAAGACCTGGAAAACCGTCGCAAAATGGCCGAAACTGAATATTTAGAAGCTCGCCACTATGTCGATGAATCGGCCGCTTTGCATAAAGAACTGAAAGAAGCCTATCAAGTATTTTTTGAAGAACGAGAAAAAGAATTACAAAAAGCGCGGAAAGAAGCGAATAAAATTATTGCAGAAGCGGAAGAAAATGCGGAAACCATTATTTCTGATATTCGCAAAATGCAATTGGAAAGTGGCCAACAAGGTGGTGTCAAAGAACATCAGTTAATTGATGCGAAAACACAACTTTCTCAATTACACCATGAAGAAACCAAGCTTGCTAAAAACAAAGTGTTGAAGAAGGCCAAAGAACAGAAAAAATTAAAAGCTGGCGATGAAGTAATTGTCAATACTTACGGCCAACGAGGGACATTATTAAAAGGCAACGGCAAAGGACAATGGCAAGTCCAATTGGGCATTTTAAAAATGAACGTCTCTGAAGAGGATATGACGCCTGTCGCTCCACAAAAAGAAGCAAAACCAAGAGTTACAACGGTTCGTTCTGCAGAAAGCAGTCATGTTGGCACACAACTAGACTTACGTGGCAAACGCTACGAAGAAGCATTGGCAGAAGTTGACCAATACATTGATGCTGCGATTCTAGCGGGCTATCCACAAGTAACCATTGTTCACGGCAAAGGAACAGGTGCATTAAGAACCGGAATAACGGAATTTTTAAAAAATCACCGCAGTGTGAAAAGCTATGAATTTGCGCCACAAAACCAAGGTGGTAATGGTGCGACTGTCGTAAAATTCCAATAAATAAGGACTTACAATAAGTAAGCAGAACACTCGCTATCTTAGAGATGACGTGTTATACTAAGCATGTAATAAGAGTAAAGAGTAGGAGGTTTGTGAAATGACACAAGCAATTACCGATAAAGATTTTGCAACAGAAACAGATGAAGGATTAGTCTTAATCGACTTTTGGGCAACTTGGTGTGGCCCTTGTCGTATGCAAGCACCCATCTTAGAACAATTATCTGAAGAATATGATGAAGACGAAGTGAAAATCGTCAAAATGGATGTGGATGAAAATCCTGCAACACCAGCAAGTTTTGGAATCATGAGCATCCCAACATTGCTATTGAAAAAAGATGGCGAAGTTGTTGAAAAAGCAGTCGGTGTTCATACAAAAGACCAATTGCAAGCAATGATTGCCAAACACTTATAAACGTTGATTAGTCATTACGAATAGTCTGATTCAGTCTGAAGAGAAATCATTAGCGATTGTCTTTTCAGGCTGTTTCTTTCGTACATAAAGTAGCGGCCTTTTTTTGTTTAATTACAAAAAGAGGTGTATAATAGACGAAGCATTTTGTTAGAAAGGAAGTATCGTATGAACGAACGAATAAAAAATAAATTAGCACTGCTTCCTGATCAACCTGGTTGTTATTTAATGAAAGATAAAAACGGCACGATTATCTATGTTGGGAAAGCCAAAATTTTGAAAAACCGTGTCCGGTCTTATTTTCGTGGTAGCCATGATACTAAGACAGAACGATTAGTCAGTGAAATCGATGATTTTGAATATATTGTGACAGAATCGAATATTGAAGCACTTTTATTAGAAATTAATTTAATCCATAAAAATAATCCCAAATATAACATCATGTTAAAAGACGATAAAACCTATCCTTTTATCAAAATCACAAACGAAAAATATCCTCGTTTAATGATTACTCGAAAGGTTTTAAAAAGACAAAGCGTTATATTTTGGCCCATATCCAGATGTAAATGCAGCGAATGAAACAAAGAAACTGTTAGATCGGCTTTTTCCTTTGCGAAAATGTAATCCGTCGCAAAAAACACCTTGTTTGTATTATCATTTAGGACAATGTCTGTGTCCCTATGCTTTTGATGTGGATCCGCAAGTCTACAAAGATATGGTGGAAGAGATTAAAGGGTTTCTCTCTGGTGGACATACAGAAATTCAGGACCGCTTACAAGAAAAAATGGCTTATGCAGCTGCACATATGGAATTTGAAAAAGCTGCAGAATTTCGCGATCAAATTAAAGCGATTGAAACAGTTATGACCCGCCAAAAAATGACGAATGTAGATTTAATTGATCGTGATGTGTTTGGTTATGCTGTTGATAAAGGCTGGATGTGTGTCCAAGTATTCTTTGTCAGACAAGGAAAATTAATCGAACGTGATGTATCGATTTTTCCATTTTATGATGATGCCAGTGAAGCATTTTTAACTTTTATTGGACAATTTTATCAAGAGAATGAGCATTTTGTGCCAAAAGAAGTCTTGATTCCTGATGACATTGATAAAGAAAGCGTCGAAGCTTTATTAGCTACGAAAGTCTTGCAGCCGCAACGGGGAGAAAAGAAAAAACTGGTTAAATTAGCCAGTAAAAATGCTGCAGTTGCTTTAAATGAAAAATTCGATTTGATTGTACGGAAACAAGAACGAACAATTGGCGCAGTTGAAAAATTAGGCAATGCGATGAACATACCTGCGCCCATTCGAATTGAAGCATTTGATAATTCAAATATTATGGGAACAAACCCTGTTTCTGCGATGGTTGTGTTTATTGACGGACGACCAGCTAAAAATGAGTATCGAAAATATAAAATAAAAACTGTGCAAGGTCCTGATGATTACGCTTCTATGAGAGAAGTCATTTATCGCAGATATTCACGAGTTTTAAAAGAAGGCTTGCCTTTTCCTGATTTAATTTTAATCGATGGTGGTAAAGGTCAAGTCGATGTTGCCAAAGATGTGTTAGCCAATCAACTAGGAGTCGATATTCCTGTAGCTGGATTAGCCAAGAACGACAAGCACAAAACGAGTGAACTTTTATTTGGTCCAAACTTAGAAGTTGTACCATTGGAAAGAAACTCACAAGAATTTTTCTTGTTGCAACGAATCCAAGATGAAGTCCATCGTTTCGCCATCACATTCCATCGTCAATTACGTAGTAAAAATAGTTTTGCTTCCAAATTAGATAACATTGAAGGCTTGGGACCGAAACGCAAAAAAAAATCTTTTAAAAGAATTTAAATCGCTTAAAAATATTACGGCAGCCAGTGTTGAAGAATTAAGAAAAGCTGGGTTACCTGAAACTGTCGCGAAGAATGTGTATCGTCATTTGCACCAAGAAACAACCTCTGAGATAGAAAAATAAATGAAAATGAACCAGACCAATTAGGTGCTTTTCCTAATTTGTCTGGTTTTTTTATTCAATTTTTTCATGAAAAGTTGAACTCTCAAGAAAATATGATAACGATTTCTTTCGTGATATACTAATACTAACTTAAAAGAGAGGACGTCTGATCATGAAAATACTAACGCCCGTTTATCAAATAAAATTTAAAAAAGTACCAAATCAATTACTGATTGATGAGCGTTTAATGAATGAATTGGGTACGTGGTTGAATCGTACAGGTCGAATTTGGGCCTGCCAATCATCAAAATCGGCAAAGGAATTTAAAAATAAATTTTATGAAAGCACAGGCTTGACCGCAAATGAAGTGCATATTTCTGCCGAGACGGATGGCCTTTTTCGCTTAGCAGAAAATAAAGAGTCTGATTAAAGTGCAGCATCTTTCCATAACAATTGTCATTGACAAGCCAACACAGTAAAGATACGATATGAGTAACTAAACAGCGGTTTAGAAAAAGTGAAGGGGGCGTTTATGTGTTAGAGGTAAAAGAGTTAGTCAAAACCTTTGGGGATTTTAAAGCAGTTGATCATGTATCCTTTACGATACCGGACGGGAAAATTTTAGGATTAATTGGCCAAAATGGTGCCGGGAAAACAACTACATTTCGCTTGATTTTAAATTTTTTAACACAAGATAGCGGGTCGGTTTTATGGAATGGTCAACCATTAAACGAAAAAGAATACAATATTATTGGTTATTTACCAGAAGAACGGGGTTTATATCCTAAAATTACGATTGAAGACCAACTAATTTATTTCGCTTCATTGCGGGGAAAAACTAAAAAAGAAATTGAACCTAAAATTGACTTTTGGATGGAAAAATTTCAAGTTAAAGGCAAAAAAACAGATAAAGTTAAATCTTTATCAAAAGGAAATCAACAAAAAGTTCAATTGATTGCGACACTTATTCATGAACCGAAGTTAATTATTTTAGACGAACCATTCAGTGGCTTGGATCCAGTTAATGCAGAATTATTAAAAGACGGCATTATTGAATTGAAAAATCAAGGTTCTTGTGTCATTTTTTCCAGTCATAATATGGACAATGTGGAGAAAATCTGTGACCATTTAGTCATGTTAAAAAATGGACGCATGGTTTTAGATGGTCAGGTTCATGAAATTCGACAACAATTTGGTCGAACAAAATTATTTTTAGAATCACCGTTATCTGTTGAGGAAGTTGCTGCTACAGCAGGTGTGAAAGAAGCACACTTACGACAAGATGGCGTCTTAGAAGCGACATTAGAAAACGCTGAAGTGGGCAAAGTGTTGTTTGATAAAGCGACAGCCAACGGCTACATTCCAATGTTTAATCAACAACCACCAACATTGGAAGAAATTTTCAAAATGAAAGTAGGTGGGCAAGATGAGTAAATTTTGGATTATTGCGACTGATGTCTATAAGAAAAATGTGAAGTCGCTGTCTTTCTTAATCATGATTTTAGCGCCATTTCTTCTTGTAGGAATTGTTTACTTAGCGGGCTCTCTAGCTAGCGGTTTTTCAGGAGATACTACCATTGGTCTGGTTTCGGAAAATCAAGCGCTCGTTAAAGAGTTGACAAAGAATAAAACAGAGGACTTTTCTTTCAAAGCTGTTTCTTCTGAGAAAAAGGCCCAAGAACAATTAAAAGACGAGAAAATTGATGCTTATTTACTTTTGGACACTACAGATAATCAGATTTCTGGTCAGCTTTACTCTGAACGCTCTTTAGGAAATGCAACCGAGATGCTAATTCCTCAAATGTTAAACCAATTACAAACAATGGCGAATGCCAATCGTTTAAACCTAACAGCTGAGCAAGTTGCCATGTTGAATCAACAAGCAACATTTAAAAAAGCCAAAATTAGTTTTGATGAAAATGGCAAAATAAAAACAGGAGAAGATAACACAGGGATTCAAATGGCGTTAGCAATGGGGATAACAATTTTGTTATTTGTCTTCATCAGCAGTTATTCTTCAATTATTGCCCAAGAGATTGCTTCTGAAAAAGGCACTAGAATCATGGAAGTTATTCTCTCTAGTACAAAAGCGCAAACCCATTTTTATGGCAAATTAACTGGGGTTATTCTAGTAGCTTTAACACAAATTTTCATTTACGGAGTGGCGTTTGTTCTCGGCTATTCTCAATTGAAAAATCTTGATTTTATGAAAAGTCTATTAAGTGGTATTTCACCACAAAGTATTTTTTCATCAACCTTTATTTTTACATTAGGCTTTTTCATTATTGGTATTCTCGTTTTTGCTGTTTTGGCAGCACTTTGTGGTTCTCTTGTTTCCAAACCAGAGGATACAGCAAAAGCAGTTCAGCCCATCATGTATATTGGTTTAATCGGTTATATGATTGGCATTACGTTTGGGACGAATGATCCGCAAAATATCGTGGTGAAAGTGACTTCCTTTATTCCGCTGATTTCGTCATACATTATGCCAGTACGCTTGGCGACCGAAACGGCATCAACAATGGAAGCAATTGTCTCATTAGTGATTTTGGCAGTTTTTGGAATTATTTTAACAATCTTCTCTGCTCGTTTATATAAATCAAACGTTCTTGTATACAGCGAAGGCGGCATGATTCAATCCTTAAAACAGTCAATTTCTATTTTAAAAAATGAACAAAAGCATAAATAATTTTTGTTTAACTCTAAAAGGACCCGGTAAATCAGTCAAAGTGACTGATCTGCCGGGTCTTTTTTAGGCACCGTTCGTCGTTCAACTAGACGAACGGTTAATTTTTTTTCAGGAATCTTCGTCTGATTTAATTGGTTGTATAGGTAAATAAATGAGTTTTCGGCTTGATACTGAATGGCATAATCAACAGTCGTAATATGCATCAACTCACTGACATAACTATTATCAAAGCCAATGACAGCGACATCGCGAGGAACGGCATAATTTAGATTTTCAAGTTCTGAAATAAACTCAGCTGCTACGTGATCATTATAAAAGGCCAAAGCTTCTGGCTTGTCGGTTAATTGTTGCCAGTAATGGGCAATTTTGCGACCAGAATGGTTAGTATACTGATCATTAATCAGCCACTCAGCTTGCCAAGGTGCCTGAGTGTTTTCATAAAAATCTTTCATTGCACGTTTTCGTGCGTGCGTGTTTAAATTTTCGGGATTACCGAGGACATGACCAATTTTTTGGTATCCTTGTTGTTGTAAATATTCTAAGGAACGATAATAACCAGAGTAATGATCAATGTAGGAAGAGTATATATTAGGTGAATCGATACGATGCCAGGTTGCTAAAGGGCCATACGCGCTGTAAGGCTCAATCACCGACCATTCATTTGTTCGTGTCAATAAAAACAAGCCATCTAATTGTTTGTATTTTAATTGGTTCAAGGCATCAATTTCTTTCTGCTGATCGCCATCTGTAAAAAATAAGGTTACGGAATAATTGTATTTTTTGGCAATTGAAATAAAGCGATTCAAGAAAATACCTAAGGAACCTAAATAGCTAGGGGCTAAAAAGCCAATGGTTTTTGTGGCACCTGCTCGTAAATTCCGCGCCACATAATTCGGGGTATAATTTAATTCTTTCATTGCTTTGAGAATTTTTTCTTGACTATCGGCACTCACATATCCTTTTCCAGAAATTAAGCGAGAAACAGTCGATTTCGAGACACCGGCAACTTTTGCTACATCAATGATAGACGTCATTTTTTACCTCCAAAGTGGAATGTATTCTTATAAGAAGTATAGCATACATTTTTTTGAAAATAGTGCTTGACATGGGAACATTCCCATAATTTATCCTAAAGATGTAAACGATAACAATTTAATCAAGGAGGAAGAAGACGGATGACAAGAGGAGCATTAAAAATTGCAACAATTGGTGGCGGTTCTAGTTATACACCTGAATTAATTGAAGGATACATTAAAAGAAAAGATGAACTGCCAATTAAGGAAATTTGGTTAGTCGATATTGAAGCTGGTAAAGAAAAATTGGAAATCGTTGGTGCAATGGCGAAGCGCATGATTAAAGCTGCTGGTTTAGATTGGGAAGTTCATTTAACATTGGATCGTGAAGCAGCCTTAAAAGGGGCGGATTTTGTTTCAACACAGTTTCGTGTAGGATTATTAGATGCTCGCATTAAAGATGAACGGATTCCTTTGTCCCATGGGGTATTAGGCCAAGAAACAAATGGCGCGGGAGGAATGTTTAAAGCATTTCGAACAATTCCTGTCATTTTAGCTATTATTGACGATATGAAACGCCTTTGCCCAGATGCTTGGTTAGTGAATTTTACTAATCCAGCTGGAATGGTTACGGAAGCTGCAATTAAACATGGTGGTTGGAAAAAAACAGTTGGCTTATGTAATGTGCCGATTGGTCATAGAAAACAAGCGGCCGAAATGCTGGGAATTCCAGAAGAAGACTTATTCTTTAAATTTGCTGGAATTAATCATTTCCATTGGCACCGCGTTTGGGACAAAGAAGGACAAGAGCGAACACAAGAACTCATTGATTTAATTTACGGACCTAAGCAAGAGCAAGAAAGTCATTTGAAAAATATTTTTGATGCGCCGTTCCATTATGAACAGTTAAAAGATTTAGGAATGTTACCATGTGGTTATCATCGCTATTATTATATTGAAGATGAGATGTTGAAGCATTCCATCGAAGAGTATGAACGGGGCGAAACAAGAGCACAAGTGGTTAAAGAAACGGAAGGTCGTCTGTTTGAATTGTATAAAGATCCCAAACTAGATTACAAACCAAAAGAATTAGAAGAACGGGGCGGCACACACTATAGCGATGCAGCTTGTGAAATGATTGCATCAATTTATAATGATAAACGAACGGATATGGTTGTTTCTACTGAAAATAATGGGACAATTACTGATTTACCGTATGATTGTGTTGTAGAAGTATCTGGACCTGTGACAGCTCATGGCCATGAACCTTACAACTGGGGGGCCTTTCCGCCAGCAGCACGAGGAATTATTCAAAATATGAAAGCTATGGAAGAAACGGTTATTCGAGCAGCCATCAATGGTGATTACGGCGCAGCATTGCATGCTTTCACTATTAATCCATTAGTTCCTGGCGGCGTCATGGCGAAGACCTTGTTGGACGAATTATTAATTGCCCACAAAGCGCATTTACCGAATTTTGCAGATGCGATTAATAAAATTGAAGAAACACAACCAGAAACAGTCACATATGTGGCCGAATTAATGAAAAGTAATTAAAAATATCGCACGCTAAAGATTCGTTTAGTGTGCGATACTTTTTTAGAATAGGAAGCAAAGGATTCCGTTTTTTCTTGACAGTAAAATGATAGGTTTGTTGCCGGAACAGCCACTGAATACCAGAGTAAATTAAAATTTCAGCAATAATAAACGTCGAAAGTTTCTGTGCGGAAAGGAATAATAGCGTTAAAATTAAAAATAAGACGACACAGGTATAAAAAACATGTTGCAATTTTTTAGAATTGATAATCGTGATTTCTTTGGTATCTTCAGTAACTTCAATGCGCCGATAAAATTGGAACCAGCCTTCATAGAACGTTAAAACATCTCCAGGATCAGCCTCAATTTCAATAGGTACATTAGTAAAAAGTTTCCCTTGATGCACACCATTTTTATAAAATGTAAAATAGCGTAACGCGCCCCAAGCTGATGTTTTTCGTGTCAATGTAATCTTCATGGTTTTCACCTCCGTCTTTATTTTGCCATAGTTTCGGTAAAATTGTATCCTACTAAAGTCCGATTCTCTCATTTTAGGGTCAGAATTGACAAAAGAAAGCAGAGGTGTTAATGTGGGAGTAATTAAACGAGGAGGTATAATTGTATGTTGGCATCTATCAGAATTTGGATTGACTTTTTGACAAAATAAATTGAATAAATCTTATCAAAAAGTCTGAAATTAAAATTCATGGGTGGCGTGTGTACTTTTATACGAAACTACAAGGATAGCGATTAGGCTGTCCTTTTTTGCGTACCCAAGATTCTTTCGTTTCAGAAATGAAAGAAGAGGGCAAAATGAAAAAATTTAGTATTCATCTGAAAGACGTAAGTATTCACTTTTCGGGAAAACCAATTCTAGAAATTGATGAATTATTTGTATATGAAAATGAAAAAATTGGGATTATTGGTAAAAACGGCGCAGGAAAATCAACACTGCTCAATTTAATTATGGGTAAGATTCAATCAGATAAAGGAAAAGTTCAAAGATTGAACGACTTTCATTACTTGGCACAAGTAGCTGAAGAAATAACGAATGAATCAGAGAAAACTGACAAAAATTGTTTGCTAAATCAGAAAAATCAAAAACTAAGTGGTGGCGAAAAAGTCCAAAAACGCTTAGCAACATTATTTTCAGAGTATCCAACCGGGGTTATTTTAGATGAACCAACCACACATTTAGATAAAGAACATCGTCAGTTGTTAGTGGCAGATTTAACGTATTATTATGGGACCGTTTTGTTTGTTAGTCATGATCGCTTTTTCTTGAATCAATTAGCAGAGAAAATTTGGGAAGTTTCGGATGGACATGTCAAAGAATATTTAGGGAACTACGATGCGTATTGTCGTCAAAAAGAATTGGAACAGCAAACACAATATAATGTCTATCATCAGTATCAAAAGGAAAAGAAAAAATTACAGGAATCTTACGCAAAGAAACAAGCACAAGCGCAAAAATCTAGTCATGTTTCAAAAAAACAAAAACAAAAGCAAATTAAACCTAGTCGTTTAGCTGGTTCTAAACAAAAAGATACCGTACAAAAAGCACTCCAAAAACAAGCGAAAGCGATTAATGCCAGAATTGACAGATTACCCGATGTTGCGCAAGCAAAACAAGAGCGAAAAATTATTTTTCCTACTAATAATCAGTTCTCTTTATACAATCCATATCCAATTAGAATTGAAAATTTAACTTTCGCTTATGAGAATCGAACAATTCTTAACCAAGTGAACGTTCAAATTCCTTTAAACGAAAAAATAGCACTTTGTGGAAAAAATGGTGCTGGGAAGAGTACCTTCCTTCAACAAATTGAAGCCCGTCACCCGGCCATTTACTTTTCTCCCAAAGTCCGGTTAGGAACGTATCATCAATTAGATTATCGATTAAAAAATGATGAACCACTGTTGACTTATTTATTGAAGCGGACAAATTATTCTGAAAAGATTGTGCGTTCACTTTTATATCGACTAGGTTTTCAACAAGAAAATTTACAGACAAAGATATCTTCTCTAAGTGGTGGCGAAGCCATAAAAATTACTTTGGCGCAATTATTTATAGAACCAAATAATATCATCTTATTGGATGAACCCACCAATTTTCTTGATTTAGACACAATCCAAGCACTTGAAGAATTTATAAGTGCCTATCAAGGAACAGTAATTTTCACTTCGCATGATGAAACGTTTGTGGAAAAAGTAGCCACCCGCACTATTTATTTAGAAAACGGGAAAATTATTGATAAATAAAAAAAGTAAACAAAAAGTCGCTATTTTAGCGACTTTTTGTTTAGACTTCTTCAATTGGTAAATAGGTGTATTCTGCAATTTCTGCGGCATGGGAGCCAGCAACATGTCCAGTGACAAATGCAGCTGTAACATTGTAGCCTCCAGTATAGCCATTAATATCTAAAAGTTCACCAGCAAAAAATAAACCATTGACTAATTTGCTCTCCATTGTTTTAGGGGTCACTTCTTTGAGGGAAATCCCACCGCCTGTGACAAAAGATTTTTCCAAAGGCAATGTTTTCGTAACAGTGAACTGAAAGTCTTTCAGTAGTTCCACAAAGGAAAGACGTTGCTTTTCTGTTAGTTGTTTGGCAGGCACTTCTTCAATTGCTAGTTTCTCTAGATAAAAAGTAAGCAGCCGTTCTGGTATTAAAGAATGAAAGGCATTTTTTGCCACTTTATTTGGCTGTTCCTTAATCATGTAATCAACGTTTTTCAGCACTTCTTCAAAAGATTTTGTCGGAAACACATCCAAGGCTACCGTGACAGGTTGATTACCGTTGCGAGTTAATTCTTGGTTAATAAAACTAGAACAGCGGAGCGCGGCAGGTCCTGAAATGCCAAAATGTGTAAACAGCATATCCATTTGATGATTAACTAAAGGTTTTCCTTTTTGGTTCAAAACAGTTAAATTAACATCTTGTAAAGAGAGACCTTGCAACGTTTTATCCAGGATAAAAGGTTCTTCAGAAATAATAGGTGATTCGGTAGGGTAGAGCGGGCTGATGGTATGCCCCATTTTTTTGGCTAGTTTATAGCCATCACCAGTTGCTCCTGTGGAAGGATAAGTGCGGCCGCCAGTTGTTAATACAACACACGGTGCATAAATTTTTTCCAGTTCGGTTTCAACGCCAATTATTTGATCGTCTTTTCGTAGTAATTTTGTGACCTGTGTTTTTGTAAAAACAGTGACTCCTAATTCGTTAATGCGGTTAAATAGCGCATCAACAATTGACTTCGATTTATCTGTAACAGGGAACATGCGTCCGTGATCTTCTTCTTTTAAGTGAATACCATTGGATTCAAAAAAGTTCATGATATCATAGTTATCAAATTGTGAAAATGCGCTGTACAAAAATTTTCCATTCCCAGGAATAAATGAAATGATTTCTTCTGCGGGCCGATTATTGGTTACATTACAGCGACCGCCACCAGTCATTAATAATTTTTTCCCAACACGGCGATTTTTTTCAATCAATAATACTTGAGCACCAGCTTCTGCGGCCGCAATCGTGGCCATCATACCACTCGTCCCAGCACCGACAATAATTACATCAAATTTCTTCATAGTTCTCCTCCAATTCAATAGGTAGTGTACCATAATTACGGGATTTTTTCTGGATTTAAGGAAAAAATAAATAAAACTAAGGAACCAGCTAATTGAAAATTTACTAACTGGCTCCTTAGTTTTATAAGAACTCGTTTACAATTTTTATTATTTTTTCTGAATGATTAGACACATCTAATGGTGATTCGATTGAAATTAATTCTTTTAATCCGTTGTTTAGTTCTATTTTCATACCATTATTATTCATGTAAAATCTTAAAATCCATTTTCTGATATTATTATCTAGGAGTACATTAAAGTAACTTTTATTATCTCGGTAAAATATCCTATCCAACACTACTGTATCTTTTAAAATGAGTTTAGAAATTGTGTAAACTTCTAATTCTTCAGGAGTAGTAACTATATTATTCTCGATTTCATCTTCAGGCTGTTCAGACAAATCATCTTCTTTGTCCGAAACAGAAGTATTTAATGCAGCACTTAACTTTTCATTTACTTTTTCATTGATAAATTGATTTATTCCTTTTTTTATTATAGGTGTAAACTTATCTAATGTTTGTTTAGTTTTTACTCCGCCATAAATTTCTCCAACAAAATATTTTACAAAATCTTCTGAAGGGTCTAAAAGCTGATCTGATAAGAAAGCTTTAAATTTATTTAAATATTTCAATTCAGAAGCGCTACTTGTAATTTTATCAATATCAAATGTGTCTTTATGGAATTTAGCAATTTCTGGTATTTGTGTATCCTTCAAATTTAGTTATATCAATAGTTAAAAATGGAGAGACGTCCATTTTGTTGGGTTCTTCCAAATCGGTAAAAAATTTATATTCTTTACCATTTGTTAATATTCCAAATTTTGATGTCGTAGTCCCAAAATATCTAAATAATTGAGAATCATGTTTTGTTAATTGTTCGTTGACAGATTTTGCTTCAATTAACATAGTAGGAATACTATCAATTACTATCGCATAATCTACTTTTTCCCCTTTCTTAATCCCTACATCAGCAGTAAATTCTGGAACGAATTCCAAAGGATTAAAAATGTCATAACCCAGTATTTGAAAGAAGGGCATAATTAAAGAAGTTTTGGTTGCTTCTTCGGTAGCAATATTTTCCTTTAATTTTGTTACTCTTTTACCTAACGATTTTAAATCATCTTTAAATTTTTCCATTTCCATAAATATTCCTCTTTTCTTTAAATACATCTTGATGTATAAGAGTGTATTTAATGCAAAATATCAACAAATTTTTATCTTTGCTTACTAATTTTATATTACATACTTTACAAAAATATGTCAACGCTTTCATTAGCGCAATAAAAATGCAAAAAAGAAATAAATAAAAAAATAAACGTTTGACTATGGTAATTTTTGAATTTTCAGTTAAAATAAACCTATAACAATGAGAGGATGATTAAATGGACGCAAAACAATATGTTAAAAATATTCAAGAAAAGATTCACCAATTAGACCAAGGTCAAACAGAATATTTACAAGCAGTCGATGAGTTTTTACCAACCGTAGAAGGTTTTTTAGAAAAAAATCCTCAATACATTGAAGCAAATGTTTTAGGTGTCTTGATTGAACCTGAACGTATTTTTCAATTTCGTGTGCCGTGGCAAGATGACCAGGGCAATTGGCATGTGAACAGAGGCTATCGTGTCCAATATAATTCAGCGATTGGGCCATACAAAGGTGGTTTGCGGTTTCATCCAAGTGTGAATTTAAGTGTGATGAAGTTTTTGGCCTTTGAACAAATTTTTAAAAATAGTTTAACTGGTTTGCCAATCGGTGGCGGCAAAGGCGGTAGTGATTTTGATCCAAAAGGTAAGTCAAATGCTGAAGTGATGCGCTTTTGTCAAAGTTTCATGACCGAACTTCAAAAACATATTGGTCCAAGTACAGATGTTCCAGCAGGCGATATTGGCGTAGGCGCTCGTGAAATTGGTTATTTGTTTGGCATGTATAAACGCTTGCGCAACTATGATGCAGGAGTGTTGACTGGAAAACCTTTAGGATACTGGGGAAGCCAAGCAAGAACAGAAGCGACGGGTTATGGAACGGTTTATTTTGTTAAACATTTATTAGCAGATAAAAACGATACGTTTGAAGGCAAAAAAAGTCGCTGTTTCTGGTAGCGGGAATGTCGCAATTTATGCCATGGAAAAAGCAACTGAGCTAGGCGCCACAGTAATCACATGTTCCGATTCGTCTGGTTTTGTTTATGATCCAGAAGGAATTGATGTGGCGTTAGTAAAAGAACTAAAAGAAAAAAATCGTGAACGCATTTCAAAATATGTTGAAACACGTAAAGGCGCAACTTATTATGATAAAGAATCTGTTTGGGATTTCGAAACAGCGTATGACATTGCGTTACCATGTGCAACACAAAATGAAATCAACGAAAAGCAAGCCGCTATTTTAGTGAAAAACGGAGTGAAAGTCGTGGCAGAAGGCGCAAATATGCCTTGTACACTAGAAGCAGTCGCCGTTTTTGCTAAATCAGCTGTAATTTATTGTCCAGGCAAAGCCGCTAATGCTGGTGGTGTTGCGGTTTCTGCATTAGAGATGAGCCAAAATGCTGAACGTTTAGCTTGGTCCTTTGAAAAAGTTGACGGTATGCTAGATCAAATTATGCAAAACATTTATGAGACTTGTCGTGATACAGCTAACGAATATCAGGCACGAGATAACTTTGTTTTAGGTGCGAATATTGCTGGCTTTGAAAAAGTAGCGGCAGCGATGCTAAGTCAAGGACTCGTTTAATAACAAAAAAATGCTAGGATTTCCTAGCATTTTTCTTGGTTTGTTTGATTAAGAGAATAAATATCTCTAATTAAATAGTTAAAATTAAACAATTGGTCTATCCAAAAGAATTTGCTTGAAAAAATGTCTAAAAACACGTAAAGTATACATGTAGTAAGTTTACTTTCGAGGAGGAAAAGGAATGTCACACATTCAATTAGATTATTCCAAATTAGCACCATTTGTTGCTGACCATGAATTGGAATACATGCAAACACAAGTCACTGCAGTGGACAAAGCATTACGTGAAGGTACAGGAGCTGGTAATGATTTTACTGGCTGGATTGATTTACCAGAAAACTATGACAAAGAAGAATTCGCGCGCATTTAAAAAAGCAGCAGCAAAAATTCAATCTGACTCTGAGGTATTAGTAGTCATTGGTATCGGTGGTTCATATTTAGGTGCCCGTGCAGCAATTGAATTTTTGACACATTCATTTAATAATCTATTATCAAAAGAAGAACGGAAAGCGCCACAAATCTTCTTTGCTGGAAATAGCATCAGCTCAACTTATTTAGCTGATTTAATCAATGTGATTGGTGATCGTGATTTTTCTGTCAACGTTATTTCAAAATCTGGAACTACGACAGAACCAGCGATTGCTTTCCGCGTCTTTAAAAGAGTTATTAATTAATAAATATGGCAAAGAAGAAGCCAATAAACGTATTTATGCGACAACTGACCGTGCTAAAGGAGCAGTAAAAGTTGAAGCCGATGCGGAAGGTTGGGAAACATTTGTGATTCCTGATGATGTGGGCGGCCGTTTCACTGTTTTAACGCCAGTAGGTCTTTTACCAATCGCTGTTAGCGGTGCGGATATTGATCGTTTAATGGAAGGTGCAAATGATGCCCGTAAAGAATACGGCGCAACGAGCGACTTAAAAGAAAACCAAGCCTATCAATATGCTGCGTTACGTAACATTTTATATCGTAAAGGTAAAACAACTGAAATGTTAATTAACTATGAGCCTGGTATGCACTATTTCTCTGAATGGTGGAAACAATTATACGGTGAATCAGAAGGAAAAGATGGCAAAGGTATTTTCCCAGCAGCCGCAGACTTTTCAACTGACTTACATTCCATGGGTCAATATGTTCAAGAAGGTATGCGTAACTTATTTGAAACAGTGGTTAAAATTGAAAATCCACGCCATAGCATTTCAATTCCAGAACAAAATGAAGATCTAGATGGCCTAGGCTATTTACAAGGAAAAGAAATTGACTTCGTCAATACAAAAGCGTTCGAAGGTACGTTGCTTGCTCACACAGATGGTGGTGTGCCAAACATGATCGTTAAAGTGCCAACAATGGATGCTTATTCATTAGGTTATGTTATGTACTTCTTCGAAATTGCGGTGGGCATCTCAGGTTACTTAAATGGGGTTAATCCATTTGACCAACCAGGTGTTGAAGCTTACAAACGCAACATGTTCGCTTTATTAGGTAAACCAGGTTTTGAAGAATTAGCAAAAGATTTAAATGCACGCCTATAATTTGTAAATAACAGAAGAAAAGAGCCAGAAACGTAAGTGTTTCTGGCTCTTTTCTTCTGTTTAAATTATTTTTCCAATGGTTCGTTCCATTTTTTAGGACTCCAAATAGTTCCTTCCAATGCAACTTGAAGACTTTCATTATCATCTTCTAATTGTTCAATATATTTGATGGTTTCCTCGATAATAAAAGAATTGGGCTCTTCGCTGATTGACTGAAGTTGTTCTGCTAACCATGTATTTCTCATTTTTCTTCACCTCAAAATGTAGTCTATCATAGGTGAGCTTTTTAGTAATGAAACTTGCTTATTGGTTTTTCTTTAAAATAGCATAAATTCGTTCAATATCCGCTTGGGTGCCTCTTAATTCATAGTCAGCTAAGAAGGGAAAGTTAAATTGTTCCGCATACTGTTTAGCTGTCAGGCAGTATTGGTGGTTAAAGTTTTTATTGCCGCTGCCCACCACGCCAGAGCAATAACGATAATTATTTTCAAAAGCAAGATATTCTCGCATGACTTCTGTTAAAATTTCGGTATTGCCGTTGTTGATGCCATCGCCACCATCTAAATAGGTAGGCACAAAGGTAAAAAACTGGTTCTGTTTCTACTTCTAACGGAGAATTTTCCGAAATTTCTTTGAAAGTAATCGTAGGATTTTTTTCGTTGTGCTGATGTTGCTCTTCAGCATAAGTTGTTAAACGTTGAACAAATGAGCGTGTATTACCAGAGATTGAAATATATCGTATATTCATCAGACATCCCTCCAAATAAATTTAATTGTTTACGTAAGTATAGCACATCTATGTGAAAAAAATTCAAGATCAATAATTATAAAGCGAAAAAAATAATGCCTTTTTATTACCTATTATAAAAGTGAAAATTTGTTATTTTAATTCATTTGGGTAAGTATTGAATTTTGCGAAAAACTTTGCTAAGATGGTAGAGTATTGAATAAAGAATGGTTGGGCGAAAGCTTCAAGGATTCAGTTCTTCAAGGGGTGAGAAGAACAATTTTTGAGTTTGCGCCTTTTTGCATACCTAAAACAAAAGGGCTGAGCGTATCTCTATTTCGCTAGTCCTTTTTCTTATATGCTAAAGGTGTAAAAACTAAGGAGGTGGAGACAATGGTACAAGAAGTACTAGAGCAAATCAAGGCAGCGGAAGATGCGGTGGAAGAGCATCGGCAACAAGCTAAGATGAATTGTCGTTTATATGAAGAACAGAAGCAAGAACGTTTAGCTGAACTACGTCAAGAGAGTGAAGAAGCTGTTGAAAAAGTGCTGACGGATTCACTAGCAACGCAAGAAAAGATGTTACAACTTGAAAAAGAACAACTTTTAGATGAAACAAAGCGCACTGAACAAGCGCTTCACGAACGTTACGAAGCGAACAAAGAACAAGTCATTGATTCAATTATTGAGAGGGTGAAAGACGTTTATGGCAGTTAGTAAAATGGAAAAAATGACAATAATTGCCGCTGCCGAAAAAGAAGCAGCAATTCTACAAGCCATTCAAGGCTTGCAAATTGTCGAAGTAAAACGGATTTTTCATTCGCCTGAAGAAGAACAAGCCTTAAAGAGTCAATATTCTTTTTTACAAGCAGAACAGTCAACTGAACAGCTACGTAAATATGAAACGATGCTACAACAATTGCAAGAGCTTCTTTTATTTTTGACACGCTCTTCAGGAAAAGGGTTAAAGATAAAAAGAAAAGTCTATACCTTAGAAGAGTTGGAACAAACCTTTGATGAAGAAACATTACAAAGCTATTTGACGGAATTAAAGAATATTCAAGAATCTTTGAAACAAATTCAAACGAATCGTCAAGGGTTAGAAGCAGAAGAAGAATTATTAGGCCGCTGGCAATATCTGGATGTTCTACCACACAAACAGCAGTTAAAAAGTAGTTATGTCGTTCATGGTTCGATAAATCTAGCCAATAAAGCCAGTTTCTTGAGCGCTTTGTCTCAATGGCCAACGGTTTATTTTGAAGAAATTTATCAAAGTATGCATCATAGTTACTTTACACTCGTTTACCTGAAGGAACATCAGCAGAGTGTAACCGAGTTATTAAACCAATATAGTTTTGAACCACTCCAATACCGTTATGATGTTCCGCCTAAAGAGGCATATCAACAAGTCAAAGAACGATATGAAATTTTACAAAAAGAAGAAAAAGCCTTAAAGCAACAACTGGCTTCTTATCATGATTTCTATGAAACGTTTTGCTTGGCTGAAGAAGTCTTATTGGCGGTTATCCAAAGAGAACAAGCACGTCAACATTTGTTAAATGCTTCATCATTTTTCATCTTGCAAACGTGGATTCCAGTCGAAGAAAAAGCCGAGATTTTGACAGCGATTGAAGAAAAAGTTCCTAAGGACGAAATAGCTCTTACTTTTGAAAATCCTACGAAGGCGGAAATTGAGACGGATATACCAGTTAAACTAGCGAATAATAAATTGGTGCAGCCGTTTGAAATGTTAACAGAGATGTATAGCTTACCAAAATATGAAGAAGTTGATCCGACACCTGCGATGATGCCGTTTTATCTAGTCTTTTTTGGCATGATGGTAGCGGATATTGGCTATGGCTTACTGATGCTACTCTTGTCTATTATTGCTTTGAAAGCATTTGTTTTACCGAGAGGCATGAAACGTTTTGCCGACTTTTTCTTGATTTTATCATTTCCAACAATTATTTGGGGCTTCATTTACGGTTCGTTTTTCGGTGCAGCATTACCGCCAACAATGTTTGGAATCAAATCACCATTTCCGATTTTATCAACGACCGAAGATGTAAATACGATTCTTATTTTATCGGTTATTTTTGGGTTTATCCAATTGGTTGTCGGTTTAATGATTAATGGGATTCAGTTATCAAAACAAAAGCGCTATTTAGATAGTATTAACGAAAGTTACGCTTGGTTAGGGATTTTGTTTGGTTTAGCATTGTTAGTCGTTGGTAAATTAGTGGTTAAAAATGAAGGCTTATTTACAGCAGGTGCAATTTTAGCTAGCCTTTCTGCCATTGCAATTATTGTGATTCCAATGATTCAATCGAAGGCCAAATTAAAAGGTTTAGCCAAAGGACTGTATGGACTATACGGTGTGACAGGTTATGTCGGTGATTTAGTTAGTTATACACGTTTGATGGCGTTAGGAATTGCTGGGGGAAGTATTGCTTCAGCGTTTAATATGCTCGTTGAGTTCATGCCGCCAGTTGCCCGTTTTAGCGTGGGCATCTTGCTGTTAATTGTTTTACATGCGTTAAACATATTCTTATCGTTATTAGGTGCTTATGTTCATGGCGCACGTTTGCAATATGTTGAGTTCTTTGGAAAATTTTACACAGGCGGTGGCCGGGCGTTTAATCCGACTAAAAACAAAAGAAAAGTATGTCAATGTTGAGAAAAATAGAAAATTATTTATTGGAGGAAATAGAGATGATGGATTACTTAATTAATAATAATGGTGGAATTGTTTTTGCAGTATTAGGAATGGCAATGGCGACAATTTTTGCTGGGATTGGATCAGCCAAAGGGGTTGGCTTTACTGGGGAAGCAGCAGCAGCTTTAACGACTGAGCAGCCAGAAAAATTTGGTCAAGCGTTAATTTTACAGTTATTACCAGGTACACAAGGACTATACGGTTTCGTTATTGCTTTCTTAATTTATATTAACTTAGGAAACGATATGAGTATGGTTCAAGGATTGAACTATTTTGTAGCAGCTTTACCGATTGCCTTTGCTGGATTGTTCTCTGGGATTGCCCAAGGTCGTGTAGCCGCTGCGGGGATCCAAATTTTAGCGAAGAAACCAGAACATGCAACAAAAGGAATTATCTATGCTGCCATGGTTGAAACTTATGCCATCTTAGGGTTCGTAATTTCCTTCTTACTTGTATTGAACGTCAAATAATTGAGGAGGCAGATGGATGGATGCCATTGAAAAAATCATCAGTGAAATTAAGCAGCAAGGAAAGCAAGAAGTCGAAGCCTATGTCACCAGTGAACAAACGCGCATCGATCAAGAATTCCAAGCAGCACAACAAGAAATTTTGCTGAAGCAAGAACATGAAATAGAAAAACGACAACAACAATTATTAAAAGAATTTAAACAACGCCAACAACGGCAAACACTAGAAATTCGTCAGGATGCATTAAATAAAAAACAAGCATATCTTAACCAATTATTTGATGAAGTGGTCTTAAAGATGAGTGAATGGTCAGCGGAAGAATTTCAAGGATTCATGAAAGCACAATTAGGTTCACTTGAATTAACAGGAAAAGCAACCATTCTTTTAGGCGAGTATTCTCAAACGAAAGTGACGCAAGAATGGCTGACCGCCCTTTCTGATGCTACTGTTCAATGGGAGCTTTCAGAGGAAGTTGTTCCAAAAGAAAGTGGCTTTATCGTTGCAAAAGACGGTTTGGATTATAATTTTCTCTTTTCAGCATTAGTTGAAGAGATTCAAAAACAGAAGGCTTTAAAGTAGCAGAAAAACTTTTCAGTTAAGAAGGGAGGACGTAGCATGAGAAAACCAACGTATCATCAAATTAATCCGCTGATTCGTTTAAAAGAAACGGAGCTGCTTTCTGAGCAACAGTTTCAACAACTTTTAGAAGCGGAAACAGTTGAAGACGTTAAAAATATGTTAAAAAGTACGGTTTATCAACCTTATTTAACCGAAACTTTTGAAGAAAAATTTGACTACCATTCTTCTGAAGCGCTGGGAAATCTTTATCGCTGGTTATATGAAATGGCTCCAGAACCAGCTGTAGTAACGTTGTATACGATGCGTTTTACCTTCCATAACTTGAAAATTTTGACGAAAGCTGAGCGAACAGGTAAAGATTTTGATTATCTTTATTTAGAAGATGGTCGTTATTCTCTAAACACAGTCAAAAGTGCCATTCATACAAAAAACTCTTCCGAACTTGAGCCAGCATTATTAGAAGTGATCCGTGATGTTTTTGCTTATCTGGAAGAAGGCGGTTTGCCGCAAGCAATTGATATCCTTTATGATCGAGCATTTTTACAGCAACAGCGAAAATTAGCGGATGAATTGGGCTATGAAGAGTTAACGAAGGAAGTCATCGCTTTTATTGATTTAACCAATCTATCAACGATGGCTAGAGGGATTGTTCAACATCAAAACAGTAACTTTTTATCAACCGTGCTTTCTAGCGCTGGCAGTCTCTCAAAGAAAGAGCTGTTGACCTATGCGGAAAAGTCACTTGTAGAATTTACAGCATTTGTCAGAACAACGAATTACGGACAACTATTAGAAAAGATTATCAATAAAGAAACCAATGAATTAAATTTATTGGCTTTTGAAAAACTCAAAGATGATTACCTGACCTCAATGTATGAAAACGGTCGGACGGTTGCTTTTGGGCCGCTCCCATTACTAGCCTTTTTGAATGCGAAAGAAGTTGAATGGAAAAATTTGCGTTTAATTTTGGTCGGAAAACATAGTGGGTTTTCAAATGAAAAAATTCGAGAAAGGATGCGAAAAGTCAATGGGGTATAAAATTGGTGTCATTGGAGACAAAAATTCAATCTTACCATTTAAACTGTTTGGCTTTGAGGTCCATCATGCCATTTCAGAAATGCAAGTTAGAGAAGCCATTGAAACTATGGCAAAAAATAAGTTTGGGGTCATTTTCATAACGGAAGAAGCCTCTACTTTAGCAGAAGAAACGATTGAACGATACAAAGAACAAGTGACACCAGCGATTATTTTAATCCCAAGTCATAATGGTACAATCGGAATCGGTTTAAGTGAGATTGAAAAAAATGTTGAAAAAGCAATTGGACAAAATATTTTATAATGCAAAGGAGAATGAGCGTGCAAATTGGAAAAATTGTCAAAGTTTCAGGTCCTTTGATTTTAGCTGAAAACATGTCAGATGCTAGTATCCAAGACATTTGTCATGTAGGAGATTTAGGCGTTATCGGAGAGATTATTGAAATGCGAGGCGACGTCGCTTCGATTCAAGTATATGAAGAAACAACAGGCATTGGACCAGGAGAACCAGTTATTTCAACAGGAGAACCATTATCTGTTGAATTAGCCCCAGGTTTAATTGCCGAAATGTTTGATGGTATTCAACGACCATTGGATACATTTCAAGAAGTAACCCACAGTAACTTTTTAGGCCGTGGCGTTAAAATTGATGCGTTAGATCGTGAGAAAAAATGGACGTTTGAACCAACTGTGGCAGTTGGTGAAGAAGTGTCGGCAGGTGACATCGTCGGTGTGGTTCAAGAAACACCGATTATTCAACATAAAATTATGGTGCCTTTCGGCGTTTCAGGAACGATTGCCGAAATTAAAGCAGGTGACTTTGCCATTGATGAAACAGTTTACTCAGTGAAAACGGCTAAAGGAACGGAAAGTTTTAGCATGATGCAAAAATGGCCCGTTCGGCGGGGACGTCCCATTTTAGAAAAACTAAGTCCCAAAGTACCGATGGTGACCGGACAACGCGTAATTGATACCTTTTTCCCAATTACGAAAGGCGGAGCGGCAGCAGTTCCAGGACCATTTGGCGCAGGAAAAACAGTCGTTCAGCACCAAATTGCCAAGTGGGCCGATGTCGACTTAGTCGTTTACGTTGGTTGTGGGGAACGCGGGAATGAAATGACAGATGTTTTAAATGAATTTCCAGAATTAATTGATCCAACAACTGGTGAGTCTTTGATGAATCGGACGATTTTAATTGCGAATACGTCAAATATGCCGGTAGCGGCACGGGAAGCCTCGATTTATACAGGGATTACCATTGCAGAATATTTCCGTGATATGGGTTACTCAGTCGCAATTATGGCGGATTCTACTTCTCGTTGGGCAGAAGCGTTACGAGAAATGAGTGGCCGGTTAGAAGAAATGCCTGGTGATGAAGGCTATCCAGCCTATTTAGGTAGTCGCTTAGCTGAATATTATGAACGAGCAGGACAAGTCATCGCGTTAGGAAAAGATCATCGTGAAGGAAGCATTACGGCGATTAGTGCGGTTTCGCCATCTGGTGGGGACATATCAGAACCTGTCACACAAAATACGTTACGCGTTGTTAAAGTATTCTGGGGCTTAGATTCTCAATTAGCACAAAAACGTCATTTTCCTTCTATTAACTGGTTGCAAAGTTATTCTCTTTACTCCACAGAAGTAGGGCAATATTTAGACTTGGAATTGCAAGGAAACTGGGCCGCTATGGTAGCTGAAGGGATGCGGATTTTACAAGAGGAATCTCAACTGGAAGAAATTGTTCGTTTGGTTGGGATTGATTCCTTGTCGGATAAAGACCGTTTAACGTTGGAAACAGCCAAATCATTACGGGAAGACTATTTGCAACAAAATGCTTTTGATGACGTGGATACGTTCACTTCTCGAACCAAACAAGCGAAAATGTTGCAATTGATTCTAACTTTTGGTGAAGAAGGTCAAAAAGCCTTAAGTTTAGGCACTTATTTCTCTGAGTTAATGGCGGGAACAGTTGAAATCCGTGATCGCATTGCTCGTAGCAAGTATTTACCAGAAGAAGAATTAGAAAAATTGGATCGTTTACAAGCAGAAATTAAAACAACGATAAAAGAAATCATTGCTGAAGGAGGAATGACGAATGATTAAAGAATATCGCACAATCAATGAAGTCGTTGGTCCTCTGATGATTGTTGAAAAAGTGGCAGGCGTAAAGTACGAAGAATTAATTGAAGTACGCATGCAAAATGGCGAAATTCGCCAAGGGCAAGTTTTAGAAATCAATGGAGATAAAGCGATGGTCCAAATTTTTGAAGGAACGAGTAACATCAATATTCGTGATTCAAAAGTTCGCTTTCTGGGACATCCTTTAGAATTAGGGGTTTCGCCAGATATGATGGGGCGCGTTTTTGACGGCTTAGGTCGCTTAAAAGATAATGGACCAGAATTATTACCTGAGAAAAAATTAGATATTAACGGCGAAGTTATCAATCCAGTTGCTCGTGATTATCCCGATGAGTTCATCCAAACAGGGATTTCAGCGATTGACCATTTAAATACCTTAGTTCGTGGTCAAAAATTACCTGTTTTTTCAGCATCTGGCTTACCTCATAAAGAATTAGCGGCACAAATTGCCAGACAAGCCAACGTGTTAAATAGTGAAGAAGAATTTGCCGTAGTTTTTGCGGCCATTGGGATTACCTTTGAAGAAGCGGAATATTTTATGGAAGATTTCCGTCAAACAGGCGCAATTGATCGTTCAGTCTTGTTTATGAACTTAGCGAATGATCCAGCCATTGAACGGATTGCAACACCTAGAATGGCTTTGACAGCCGCTGAATATTTAGCTTATGAAAAGGGCATGCATGTCTTAGTTATCATGACGGATATGACAAATTATTGCGAAGCGTTGCGAGAAATTTCAGCAGCACGCCGTGAAGTTCCAGGACGTCGTGGTTACCCAGGTTATCTTTACACGAACTTAGCAACGTTGTATGAACGAGCAGGCCGAATTCGTGGCTCAAAAGGTTCCGTAACACAGATTCCTATTTTAACAATGCCAGAGGAGGATAAAACACATCCAATTCCCGATTTAACTGGCTATATTACAGAAGGGCAAATTATCTTGTCCCGGGAACTATATAAGAGTGGTATCCAACCACCAATTGATGTATTGCCATCACTTTCCCGTCTTAAAGACAAAGGAACTGGCGAAGGCAAAACGCGCGGGGATCACGCAGCGACGATGAATCAATTGTTCTCAGCCTATGCACAAGGGAAACAAGCCAAAGAATTAGCTGTCATTTTAGGAGAATCAGCTCTTTCTGATGTCGATAAAATTTACGCAGCTTTTGCCCAACGTTTTGAAGAAGAATATGTCAATCAAGGATTCGATACAAACCGTTCGATTGAAGAAACGTTAGATCTTGGGTGGGAACTATTAAGTATGCTACCGAGAACAGAACTAAAACGAATTAAAGAGGATATGCTCGATCAATATTTAACTGAAGGGAAGTAGAAAAATGGCTCGATTAAATGTTAATCCAACCCGTATGGAACTTTCCCGATTGAAAAAACAGTTAACTACGGCCACGAGAGGTCATAAGTTGCTGAAAGACAAACAAGATGAATTGATGCGACGGTTTATTGCGCTAGTCAAAGAAAACAATGAGTTACGTATTCAGGTTGAACAAGAAGTAACGGATGCGTTATCAAATTTTGTATTGGCAAACGCAACGTTGAACGAAGCCTTTATTGAAGAGTTAGTGGCAATTCCAGCCGAAAAAGTTGAATTAGAAATTATTGAACAGAACATCTTAAGTGTGCCAGTTCCTAAAATGATTTTTGATTACGATGAATCGGTTCAAGAAGCACCCTTAGATTATGGCTACGTGAATTCAAACAGCGAGCTTGATCAAGCTTTTGCTAAAATTTCAAGCATTTTACCGAAATTATTAGCACTTGCAAATGTTGAAAAGACGTGCCAATTATTATCAAAAGAAATTGAAAAAACGCGTCGTCGTGTCAACGCCTTAGAGTATATGACGATTCCACAATTAGAAGAAACAATTTACTACATTCAAATGAAATTAGAAGAAAATGAACGTGGCGAAATTACACGTTTAATTAAAATTAAAAGCATGAACAAAGAAAATTAGTGGTTAGAAAGAACGAGTGCGAAGCCAGTTGGTAGCTTTCGTGCTCGTTTTTAATAAAAAAGGGAGTGGAAAAAATGAAAAATGAAGAACGCCGCAAAGCGATTGCACTGAATTGTCAAAAATACGAAAGTGACTATGCTCGCTTGGTGGAACCAATCAATGAGCTACTGTTAAACTTGGGAGCGGCTATTTCAGAAGAAGCCGCGAAGCAAATCATTCTGAATGTAAAACGATATCATCACGGCGTGAAATATCTTCCTGAGTGTCATTTAGATGAAAGTAACCAATTTATCGAAGATGGGCTTGAAGCTCTTAAAAAGGGAGATTTAGGCAACGGTGCGTTACAACTATTTGGGGCTGGCTTAAACTTTGCTAGTTTTGCAGCAAAAGCACAAGGAACCAAAAAAATTGATGCCCACCAAATGTTGGCAGAACGTTTTACGAAGTTGTTGTCTGTAAAGTAGCCAGCTACTCATTGTGAATTTTAGTATCTGGGACAGTAGTCAAAATGACTTTTGTCCCAGATATTTTTTTTATAAAAATATGAAACCTTTTACAGATACTTAACGTCTAATAGTTAGTTAAATGAAAAGAGGTGTTTTATGGATAAAATTTCAACAAAAAAATTAGTTCAGAAAGCAAAAAAAGGAGATGGACAAGCATTTGTTCACCTTTGTCAAAAATATGAAACAATTTTATACAATGCTGCATATAAAATGCTATTAAACGAAGTCGACGTTGCTGATTGTTTACAAGAAACTGAACTATGTGCATGGGAAAAAATAACAACATTAAAAAATGAACATGCGTTTAATTCATGGATTTTTAAAATAATGTTAAACCAAGTTCAAAATATTTTTAGAGAAAAGCAGAAAACAACTCACTGGATGGATACTTATTCTCCTGTTCCTGCTTTTGATGATTTATATGATTTGGATAAAGGATTACATAAATTACCTGATAATTATCGCGTTCCGCTAGTTATGTACTATTATGTTGGATTTAGTATAAAAGAAATCGCTCAGCAACTTGATGTTTCAACAAATACCATCAAAATTCGCCTTTCTCGTGGTCGAAAAAAATTAAGGATATATTTAAAGGAGACATGGTAAATGGATAGAAAACGAAGTGATATATTAAAATATGAAAAAAAGATGCCTTTAGAAACAGTGGAACGTTTAAACACACAAAGAACTAAGATATTAATGGGAGAAATAAAACAATACAGACAGCCAAAGAAAAAAATATCGCGTAAACATTTAATTATAGGGCTAATTAGTATTGCTACCACTTTTACTTTGATAGTAAAAACACCCATTGGACGTGCCATAGAAGAGGTGTTGGGGATTAGTCAAGATACAGGTGTTCAAACAGTAGAATCTTCTGGTGTTCCAACAAAACTAGAATTGCGGAGTGTACAAAATGAGCGAGAAATCGTATTAACAAAATTTGTATCGACAAAAAATAAAATGGCGTTTGATTATCAATTTAAGATTAAAGATCAAAAATTAAAAGAGTTATTACAGAAAAAAATCGCTAGAAATAATTATTCTCAAGATATTCAACTAGGGTTATTTAGAGAAGGAAGCAAAGAAGATTTATTTGGGGGTGTAAGTTCAACATCGTTATATAGAATCGAGAAGGATGTTTTTTATGGTTCAGTGATTTCAACTTTCAATAAGCAAAAACTTGTTAGTCAAGATCAATTAACGCTTCATATCTACCGATTAGCTTGGGAAGATCAAGAACAGCATGATAATGAATTAAAAGAAGCAATCAAAGCAAGTAGCCGATCTTTTAGTGTTGAGAATGCATTAGAGTATCAAGGCGATTGGACGTTTAAAATTCCTTACCAACCCATTATGAAAGAAACGATACCTAGCATTAAAAACGTGAAAAAAATTAAAAATATTAAGGCCCAAAGTGATGCGCTTCAAACTACGCTGATTATGGACATTCCAAATCCAGAAAAAATAAAAAAAGTCGTGATATTCTAATTTCAGTTTATAAAAACGGTCTTGAGATACCTATTGCACGTCAAATTGGTAGTGGCTTTAATAAAGGGGAAGATGCTACAATTAACATTTCTTTTGACTTAAGTAGTTTGGATCATAAGTCATTATATAAAGTAATCGTTAGAAATTCTTATGAAGATGATGCAGCAGGAAAAGAATTAGGTTCGTTGGAGTTAAAAAATACTCAGAAATAATTGCTAAAAAGGTTATGGGAAATACAAATATTTAATTAATATAACTACTAAAAAAAGCATCTTTTTTATTGAGCGTTGTCATTAAAAAAAGATGCTTTTATTTTCATTATCAATGGTTATCATTAGGATATTCAGACACCTGTAATTGCCATAACTTATCTGTCACTGAAGCAATAAACGCAGCACTCTTAGCATTATCAGGTCCTTTAGTAAAAATTGCTAAAGCAAAGGGGTGAGGTGTTTCTAAAATCCCCATATCATGAATAAATTCATCATAGGAACCAATTTTATGAGCAACTTTTCCTTGAGTTGTGGGAGTTTCCATTCTTTCATGGAAAACACTTTGTTTCATAGAGTCATAAATCGCTTGGTAATCTGGTTTTGTTGCTTTTTCAGTATATAATTTTTGTAGAATAACAAGCGCATCTTCAGAAGAAAATTGTGGCTCTTCAATCGAAGGTGTCTTGTGCAAATAACGCTGATACATTTCTCGTTTTGCTTTTGCATCACCACCCAATGTGTCATAGAGCATATTTTTAGCGATATTATCAGAATAGGTGATGGCATATTCTTGTAACGTTTTTAATGGATATTCTGGTTGGATATTATAGGCAATGATCCCAGTTCCTTCTTCATAATCTTCTTCGGCGTTATAGGGAATCAGGTCTGTCCATTTTTTTTGACCAGAAGCAACCGTGTCGGCGACTAGCATCGTCAGTGGCACTTTAATAGTACTAGCTGTATAAAATTCATGTTGGCCATTCACGGAACGCTGTTCGCCAGTTTCTAAATCCAAATAACTAATCCCGACCGTTCCTTCAAATTCTTTGACAGAAGCGACGAGCAGGTCATTTATTTTATCAAAAAATACTGTATTTGCTGAATTATTTTCTTCCTTGTCTTTCGTATGCTTCTCATGTTTGGCGGAATCAATTGTAACTTTTTGTTCAGATTCTTTGGCATAATCTTCGCCACGACTTGAGAAGAAGAAGCCCACAATTAGGAAAAAGCAAAGAAAGTAAAATGGTGCCGTATAGTGAGAGTTGCTGTTTCTTCAATGTAAAACCCTTTCCGTTTCTCTAATAGATATTTTTCTCAACTCCTCCATTTAATCATTTTTCGGATAAGAGCGCAAGCGTCTTTTTTAACGGCACTACTGGTTTTGTTTCATTTGTTTTTGGAGTGCTTGCGATTGCTTTAATAGCTCTTTGCCGATAGTGGTATCTTTCACCAATAGGCGCTGTAAGGGACGATCGATGACTTGTTTGATGGAATGAATGTCTTGATTATTTAAAATGGCTGTTTCTTTACTAGAAAAAGATTTATGCGCGGTCAGTTGTAAACCAAACGAGTTGTACAACAATGTATAACCAGCAATTCCAGTAATTGTCTGATAAGATTTTGAAAAGCCGCCGTCAATTACGAGAAGCGCGCCATTTGCTTTGATCGGCGATTCGCCTTTTGTTCGTTTAACTGGTGTATGGCCATTAATGATATGTCGATTTTCACCAGTCACTTCAAATTCATCTAGGATTCTTTCACAAACTTCAACCGTATCACGCAAAGAGTAGTAAGGATTCTTTTCTTCATGATGTGTTTCTTTTTCAGCGAGAAAATAACGCTCAAAGGTTTTCATAGCTCGTTTGCCAAATAATGAGGAACCTTCGCCACACCAAAGATACCATAAACAATCTGTCGCATAGTCATCTGTACTAGCAGGCTGAGCGTATGCTTCTTCTAACATTTTCTGAAAGAAGTCAACTAAAGCTTTTCCTGAATAGGAGTGGCCTTTAAATGTGTAAGCTTGAAAAGTACCGTCCGCATTCAGAGGCAGACAGCCATGAATCAATAAATTTTGATTATACACAAGGTAAAGAGAAGCTTTTTCCATTAGAAAGCGCATGTGTTTTGTTAACCGCGGTGAAGACTGAAATTGCGTTAATAAATCATCAATTATCTGTTTTTCCTCACGTGTTAATTGGTAAGGCTGCTCTTCAGAAACGGTTTGGAAACAGCTGTTAATTAATGTATAACGACATTCGTCAAAAGTAATAGTTTCCCCTTGAATCTTATCTAAGCGTAGCCGATGTGCCAAGTTAAAATCAGGGCGTCGACCAATAATTTGGCCTTCTAGTTTTTCTTGAATAATGGCAATGGCTTGTTGCACACGCATCGCTATTTGTTTTTCAGCTTCAGTTAACGCACGATAGGGATTTTTCTTGGGTGCAAAAGCAGGATTTTCTTTATACGTTTCTAAACTAAATTTTTTTAAGGCGGTTAAATCGATAGCATAACGTTCTTCTAACAAATCTAAATTTCCATAGCGAGCACAAATACGTACTACATTGGCTAAACAAGCCAGTGAACCACTATAAGCAGCCAGCCAAATCATATCATGATTGCCTAGTTGAATATCCAAGGAGTGATAGGACATTAATCGGTCCATAATTTTATCTGGTGCTGGCCCCCGGTCATAGATATCCCCAATAACATGTAGGTGATCGATAATCAGACGTTGGATTAGATAAGCTAATTCTGTCACGAAACGTTTGGCTTCACCTAGTAAAATAATTTTTTCAATAATTTGTTGATAGTAACCGTTTTTGGTTGTTGTTTCATCATATTGATAAATCAATTCTTCGAGAATATACCCATAGGTTTCAGGAAGGGCTTTGCGAACTTTAGAACGTGTGTACTTCATCGAAGAAGAACGGACGATTTCAACCAGACGGCGAATCGTTAATAGCCACCATTCATAAGAGAGGGCGCTTTCATTTTCTAAAAGTGTTAATTTTTCTTCTGGATAGTAGATAATAAAACAAAGCTCGTCCATCTGATGGGCATTTAATTCTTGTTTAAATAAAAATTGAACTTTTTCTCGGATTCGCCCAGAACCATTTCTTAAAATATGGTCAAAAGCTTCAAATTCACCATGTAAATCACTGACAAAATGTTCTGTTCCTTTCGGTAAATTCAAAATTGCTTCCAAATTAATAATTTCTTCAATTTGTTGATCGCGGTTCAGTGTAGCCAAGTCATCTGCCTTCTTTCTTTTTCGTATATACCAATTTTAATTTAAAAGATTAAAGTCTTGATAATAAAGGTTTTTTATTCGTATGCCAATTATTGTAGGCTATTTGGCGAAAAAAAGCAACAGGAGAAAGTCAGAGAAAAATGTGGAAAATTATAGGAAGCTACTGGGTTTTATGCTATGATTTTTAATAAAACAAAATGAAGGGGCGGGAAAACATGTTATTTGGTACAGCAAAAATGAATCGGGAAAATCATTTAGAAATCGGTGGTTGTGACACCGTAAAGTTGGCGCAAAAATTCGGGACGCCGTTATTTGTCTATGATGTCGCTCATATTCGCGCGCAAGCACGTGGTTTTAAACAAACGTTAAATCAATTAGGTATCAAAAATAAAGTGGTTTATGCAAGTAAAGCATTTAGTTGTTTAGCTATTTATCAAGTGTTAAAGGAAGAAGATATTGCTTGTGATGTTGTCTCTGGTGGAGAACTATTCACAGCTTTAAAAGGGGGCATGGAGCCAGCGGAAATTGAGTTCCATGGAAATAATAAAACCCCTGAAGAATTACGTTATGCTTTGGATAACAAAATAGGTACAATTGTCATTGATAATTTTTACGAAATTGACTTGTTGGAAGAATTATTAACTACACGAAACCAAACACAAAAAGTTCTTTTTCGGGTGAGTCCTGGTGTGGATGCAGAAACACATGATTACATTTTGACAGGCCAAGAAGATTCAAAATTTGGTTTTGATGTTGCAAGTGGCCAGGCAACAGAAGCGCTCGTTCGCCTTTTATCAAATCCCTCTTTTGATGTGCAAGGGGTCCATTGCCATATTGGCTCGCAAATTTTTGCTGTGGAAGGCTTTTTAGCTGCTGTTGAAAAAATGTTCACTATTTTAGAAGACTGGCGGCAAGTCCATCAATTTACAGCACGTGTTTTAAATATGGGTGGTGGTTTTGGTGTGCAGTACACGCAGCAAGATGAGCCATTAGCACCAGCAACATTTGTTGAAAAAATTGTTTATTCCTTGAAAGGTCATTGTGAACAATTAGGGTATCCACTGCCTGAGCTTTGGATTGAACCAGGCCGCAGTTTAATTGCCGAAGCGGGCACAACGATATATACAGTTGGCGCGCAAAAAGAGGTTCCTGGTGTTCGTCATTTTGTTTCCGTAGATGGTGGCATGGGTGATAATATACGGCCTGCTTTGTATCAAGCGGTTTATGATGGATTTCTAGCGAATCGTGAGGGGCATGATTCAGTCAAGAAAGTCACAGTAGTTGGTAAATATTGCGAATCAGGCGATGTCTTACTTCGAGATATTTTATTGCCAGAAGTTAAAGCAGGGGATTTATTGGCCATCAGTAGTACGGGGGCTTACGGTTATTCAATGGCAAGTAATTACAACCGAAATCCTCGACCAGCGGTGGTTTTTGTCGAAGATGGACAAGCAAAATTAGTTGCTCGCCGTGAGACATATGAAGATATGACAACGTTGGATTGTTGATAGATTAAAAGTAGCCGCCTCTTTTTGAGACGGCTGTTTTTTTTTCAAAAAATAACAAAATGTAAGGGTGATTTCTTTCAGAAATGAAAAATCCATAGTATATTAAATGAAGAAGGAAATACTTTAGAAGAGGGTGTGATTTGCAGATGAAATGGCTCCTCGGGTTACTGATCATTTTTGCAATGATTGGCGTTGTTTTTTCTGTTTACATTGCCAATTATTTTTTGAAAATTGCGTTGCTTAAAGACAACCCTTGGTATCATAAAAAAGGGCATCGGTTATTAAATCCTGATAATTTTCAAGAACGTGAAACAAGATATACAAAAATAGAAGAACAACAAAAACAAGAAGGCGAAGCTTTTTGGACAGAGTCTTTTGCTGAAGATCGTTGGTTGAAAATTAAAGATGAAACATTGTATGCACGGTGCTTTATTCCTTATCCAGATAACCATCGTTGGGCGATTTGTGTGCATGGTTATCGTTCAAACGGAAAACGCGATATGGCATATACTGCATTACGTTTTGCAGAAGAAGGCTACAATGTTTTAGTTCCCGATTTGCGTGCGCACGGGAAAAGTTCAGGGAATAAAATTGGGATGGGATGGCTGGATCGGTTAGATTTATTAAGTTGGATTAGTGAAGTTCTTGCCATTGATATGGAAGCAGAAATTATTTTAGTGGGCGGTTCCATGGGAGCGGCTACTGTCATGATGGCAAGTGGTGAAAAGTTACCAACGAATGTCCGCGGATTAATAGTGGATTGTGGCTATACTTCTGTCTATGATGAATTTAAATACGTCCTACATGAATCTTTTCATTTACCCGCTTTTCCTATTTTAACGATTGCTAATCAATTAGCATTAAATAACTATGGCTTTCAATTGAAAACCGCTTCTTCCGTGAGACAATTACACAAAAATACGTTGCCGACATTTTTTATTCACGGTACAGGTGATCGCTTTGTTCCAATGACAATGTTTGAAGAAAATTTAGCGGCAACTCAGGGGATAAAAAAAGGCCTCATTGTTGCTAAAGCACCACATTTATCTTCAAGTGTCTACGAACCTGAAAATTATTACAGTAGTATTTTTGAGTTTTTGGAAGAAAACTGTCCTGCGGTAAAAACAATATCCGACTAAAAAAGACATGGATTTTCATGATTCCATGTCTTTTTTTGTCTGACTCGTTTAGCTAAATTTAAAGTGCTTAAAAAGAAAAATAACGGCGCCAAACTACCAAGGCAAAGGAACCATTTCATTGAATAAGTTAACTCTTGCTGTAAAAGAGATTCTCGTATATAGCTGAAACCTTCGCCATGGACCCGCAAATAAATATAAATGTAAGCAAAAAGAATCACTAAAGGCAAAATACAGACTTCTAATATTTCCAAAAGATAAGGAAAGGTTTTATTTAATAATTTGAGGCGTGTCTTATTCAATAGATAAGCAAAAATGAAAATTGACCATAAAAAACCAAAAAAACTAATCAAATAAAAAATCAGATTCGCACTTCCTGCATTCATAAAAGCTTTCGGGAAAAGTAGTCTGCCGATGAATGTATTTTTAATTGTAAAAGGAACATCAAAAATGGAAATATAAAGACAAAAAAGTACTAATGTTAACAAGGCATGCCAAATCTTTTTCTCCATTTCATTTAAAAAATATCTAATTACTTGGTACATTTCCATAAACTGTCGCTCCGTGTTTGAAATAATCGTAGTTTTGACTATACCATAGCTGTTCTCAATTTTCTTGAAAAAAATACACGCAACCAGCCTTGACTATACGAAACACACAGAGTGTCTAAAAAATAAGTTGCGATCGCATTTTTTCGCATGCTAGTGTTGCACTTCTGTTTCGTTGGTGTTTTCTAATTGCTGATTTGTTGATTAAAAAAGGGCAGGAGGGAGCGTTTTTTTAGTATAATAATATAAAAGAATATAGAAAAAATCGTAGGATGGGAGTTATTCAAAGTGGCGGAGATTACAGTTAAGACAATTTCAGAGAAAGATGATTTAAAGAAGTTGCTTTTGGGTCAAGAGTATGACCACCAGCAGCCGGTTAAAAATATTTTAAAAGCTAGAACATCGAATGTCCATATTGAAAAGTACGAGGTTGTGGAGGATGTTTTTTTAAAGTTAACTGGGAAGGCGACCATGCACAAAGATATTATGAACTCATTTTGGACAACGTATAAAATTATGTTACAACTTGTTTATCCCGATTTCTTTAGACCAGCGGAAGTAATTGGGGAAAATCAAGAAAGCTATTTAGAAAAATCTTCTGAACAGAATTTGCTTGCAGTAAATAGCAAGTATCCGCCTTATGATTCCGGGACATCGGCTGTGATTTCGGACCGATATTTAACTTATTTTGACCAAGTTTTTCCTGACTATTTACCAAATCCTGTACCAAAAAAATATACATGGAATGAATTTCTTCTCGACAATTTTACTAAATTTGAGCGAGTCCATCAGGACCCACAATTAAAGCGTTTTGCCGAACTTACCCATTCAATTGGAAACATTACAGTAGTTCCACTAGGATTTAACAGTGGAAGAAGTTTATCGTTTAAAGATTATTGGGATTATTCTTTAGAACAACTTTCGATATTTTTAGCTTCATTTCATTCATGGGAAAGCTACGTTCATACGTATGAGATGCAACCATTTTTAAATGAACAGTATCAACCAGTAGCGCTATGGAAAAATCATTTGAAAAAAGACTCGTTTATCTTACCTCAGAATATAGAGGAGATAAATGAATATTTAGTTCAAGTAAATCAACGAATAGAAAAAAGAGGGCAGCGAATAGTGAATCGGTTGTAATGAAATAAGAATCGACTTTTCACTAAACGTTGAAAGTCTCGAATCGTGTGCTCTTTTATTGACTCAGGAACAGAGAACGATTAAACTACTAGATTAGTATCAAAAAATAATTGCGTATAGGGCTAACCAGTCGCATGTTTAAATAACTTTTAGGTCTTATGTAAGTAACAAAAGTTATTAGTACGAAGCAATCATTTTAGAAAGGAGCTTTTATGCAATTCACATTATTAAATCAAGAAAATCAAGCCTGTTGGGAAGCAACCTACATAGAAGCTTTTCCAGAAGAAGAGAGACTGCCGTTTGGTCAATTATTGACGTCTTCTCAAGCAGGAAAATTTCATTTGTTTGTTATTCAAGAGGCGGATGAGAACGTGGGGATTTTGTTAAATAGTCAAATTGCACCTGAAGCAACCTATGTCTTTTTCTTTGCAATTGATCAGCACCACCGAAACAAACGATTAGGCTCAACCGTGTTAGCGTTATTGAAGACACGTTATCCTAAGGGGGTTCTTTTAGAGAGTGAAGAAATTGGCAAAAATGCAGCGAATGAAGCCCAAAGAGAAAAACGTTATCAGTTTTATGAAAGAAATGGCGTGCAGGATACGGGGTATCTGATTATGGATAGAGGGCTCACTTTTCATATCATGTTTGCTGGAGCGTCAGGCTTCGGTGGAACGCAGCTACAGTTTTTATTAGACTTCCATCCAGTAGCAAAAATTTGGAAAAAGCCAAGTATTGATGGCATTAGGTAATTTTTATCAAATAAGTAAATTAAACAAACAAAAAAACATATGAAAGAACGGACCAATCGGTTCTTTCATATGTTTTTTATCATTAGCCTCGAAATAACTAGCGAATACCCAAAGCAATTCGTGCGTAACGGCTCATTTTATCCGTTGTCCAAGCAGGGTACCAGACTAATTTTACTTCGATATTATTTACTTCAGGAATATCTTTTAAAACACCATGGATTTGTTCTGTTAAAACATCTGCTAACGGACAACCCATTGTGGTTAAGGTCATTTTGATGACAGTATCACCAGTTTCTTCTGCAAATTCAACTTCATAAATTAGTCCTAAATTAACAATATCGATGCCTAATTCAGGGTCAATCACTGTTTCTAATGCAGTTAAAATATCTTCTTTAATTGCTTCAACTTCTTCGGTTGAACGTTGTTGAGGTTGTTCACTCATTCGTCTTCTACTCCTTTGCAAGTTGCCTCTTTACTATCATACCTTTTTTAAGAATGTTTGTAAATGAGAAGTATCTCACATGTCATGGAATTTACTGATTTATTAAAAAAGCTCATAAAAATCTAAATTCATTTTATTTTAATCAAAATCTCATTATTTTGTTGACATTAGAAAACAATGAGTTTAGAATGATCGATAACAATCTAAATTTAATTTTTGGATATTTTTAAAAAACTGAATTTTCAGTCAATTGGAAATATCAAAGGGAGGATTTTATGAAAATTAAGCAGGTACATGTTAGGGCATCGAAAATTAAACTGAAAGAAACATTTACGATCGCTTTGGGGACGATAGAATCAGCGGATAGTGCAATTGTGGAAATTGAAACAGAAGAGGGATTAGTTGGATATGGAGAAGGAGGGCCAGGCATTTTTATTACCGGTGAAACGTTGGCTGGCACGATTGAAACGATCGAATTATTTGGCCAAGCAATCATTGGCTTAAACCCCTTTAATATTGAGAAAATTCATGAAGTGATGGATAAAATATCTGCTTTCGCTCTAGCGGCAAAAGCAGCAATCGATATTGCTTGTTATGATTTGATGGGTCAGAAAGCTCAACTGCCTCTTTATCAATTGTTAGGCGGCTATGATAACCAAGTAATAACGGATATTACACTAGGTATTGATGAACCAAATGTGATGGCACAAAAAGCCGTCGAAAAAGTCAAACTAGGTTTTGATACATTAAAAATTAAAGTCGGAACAGGAATTGAAGCTGATATCGCAAGAGTAAAAGCGATTCGTGAAGCAGTTGGCTTTGATATCAAGCTCCGCTTAGATGCGAATCAGGCTTGGACGCCCAAAGATGCAGTTAAAGCGATTCAAGAATTAGCAGATTATCAAATTGAATTAGTGGAACAGCCAGTTAAAAGACGCGATTTAGAAGGTCTAAAATACGTTACTTCACAAGTTAATACGACAATTATGGCTGATGAAAGCTGTTTTGATGCTCAAGATGCGTTGGAATTAGTTAAAAAAGGCACAGTCGATGTTATCAATATAAAATTAATGAAGTGTGGCGGCATTCATGAAGCGCTGAAAATTAATCAGATTTGTGAAACAGCAGGCATCGAATGCATGATTGGTTGCATGGCGGAAGAAACAACCATTGGCATCACGGCTGCTGCCCATTTAGCTGCTGCTCAAAAGAATATCACACGAGCAGATTTAGATGCGACATTCGGTTTAGAAACTGCGCCCGTAACTGGGGGCGTATCCTTAGAAGCAAAACCATTATTGGAATTAGGAGAAGCAGCTGGATTAGGCATTTCTCATTAAAAAAGGAGTAAAGCAAATGAAGTATGATTTAAAGTATCTTAGTGTTCCTTTGCCTGAGGAAATTCAAAGGGTGAAAGAATTTGGCGATTTTGCAAGTGCGGATATTGCCATTGATTTTTGGTTGACAAAAGAACTTCCGCAGGCATTAAAAGAACGTTTGATAATTGAAAAAGATGTCATTAAAATGATGCGTATGAATGAGTATCCTCATAGCTTTGCAAAAGCTGATCAAATGATGAGAGACACTTTTCAGGATTATCAAACAGAGGAATTAATTCGTTTAAAAGAAACGGGATTAGTGGACTGGGTTTATATTGACGGTGAACCGTATTTCCAACTTCGATTTTTGGCCAATTTAATTAAAACAAATGCGGCATATGTTGCACGTTTGCGGGAAGCAGAAAGCAATCAATTAGAAATTCTCCGCAAAAAAGAACTAAAAGAGAACATCGAACAAATGCAAAAAAACGGTGGTAGAAAAGTGAGAACAACAATTAAAGCCACCATTCAGGTGAAAAAAGAATTTGAGCGTCCAGGTGAGCGTGTTCGTGTCCATTTGCCGCTGCCCAAAGCGTGTCAACAACAATCAGAAATTGAAATCCTAGCTACGTCACCTGAAGCAACCTATATTGCGGCAGAAGATGCGCCTCAACGAACACTGTGTTTTGAAACAATCTTAAAAGAAAATCAAACGTTTACAGTTGAATATTGTTATGTTAATCGGATGGTTTACCAACAGTTAGAAGAAAATAACGTAGACAAAATGCAACCAAGCTTTGATTTAGAGGAACAGTTACCGCATATTCGATTCACGCCTTATTTAAGAAATTTAGCAGATGAGATTGTGGGCGATGAAAGTAATCCCTTAAAAAAGGCACGCTTGATTTATGACTTTGTGACGACAAAGATTCATTATTCTTTCATGCGTGAATATTTTACAATTTCCAATATTTCAGAGTATGCTGCAACTAATTTAAAAGGTGACTGCGGCGTGCAAGCGATTTTGTTTATCACGCTTTGTCGGATTGCAGGGATACCAGCCAAATGGCAATCGGGATTATATGTTTCTACACATTATACAGGCTGTCATGATTGGGCACAATTTTATATAGAACCGTACGGCTGGCTCTTTGCGGATTTATCTTTTGGCGGAGGTGCTTACCGAGACGGGGATAGACAGCGGTGGAATCATTATTTCGGCAATTTAGATGTTTTTAGAATGGTCGCAAATAGTGAGATCCAGGCAGACTTTCAGCCGGCAAAAATGCAATTGCGTGCAGACCCAATTGACAACCAGCGGGGAGAATTTGAGTACGAAAATGAGGGCTTGCCCTACGCATGCTTGATAGTTTCGCAAGAACGGCTTTCCATGGAAGAGTTGCCGTTTGATTGACACATAGGGGGAATAGTATGAAAAAGTTAAAAATGATGGGGATTATGTTATTTGTTAGTACGGTCTTGGTAGGTTGTGGCACAACAGCAGAAACAAAAAGAGACGAGAAAGCAACTGAGAAAACCAGTGTCTCGAAAAAAGTTTTAAATTTAATGGAGAACTCGGAAATCGGTTCAATGGATTCTATTTTTACACAAGATGAAGCCAGTATTAACGCACAGTCCAATGTCTTTGAAGGGTTATATCAATTGGATGAAAAAGATCAACTAATACCTGCTGCTGCTAAAGAGATGCCAGAAATTTCTGAGGATGGCAAACGATATACCATTAAACTAAGAGAAGATGGCAAGTGGTCCAATGGTGATGCTGTAACAGCCAATGATTTCGTTTTTGCTTGGCGTAAATTAGCGAATCCCAAAAACCAAGCCAATTACTTTTTCTTGTTAGAAGGAACGATTCTGAACGGAACAGCTATTACAAAAGAGGAAAAAGCACCAGAGGAATTGGGTGTCAAAGCGCTTGATGATTATACTTTGGAGGTTACTTTGGAAAAGCCTGTACCGTATTTTACGTCGTTATTGGCATTTTCTCCATTTTTCCCACAAAACGAAGCATTCGTGAAAGAAAAAGGACAAGCCTATGGCACTTCTAGTGAAATGATTGTATCCAATGGTCCATTTTTAATGAAAAATTGGGATCAGTCAGCGATGTCGTGGGATTTTGTGCGTAATCCCGACTATTACGATAAAGAAAAAGTAAAATCAGAAACGATTCATTTTGAAGTTCTTAAAGAAACCAATACCGTTTATAATTTGTACGAATCAGGTGAATTAGATGTGGCTGTCTTAACAGGAGATTTTGCTAAACAAAATCGAGACAACCCAGACTATGAAGCAATCGAACGGTCAAAAGTCTATTCCTTACGTTTAAACCAAAAAAAGAAACGAAAAACCATCCATTTTTGCAAATGAGAATGTCCGCAAAGCTTTAGCTTATGCTTTGGATAAAAAAAGTTTAGTCGATAATATTTTGGCAGATGGTTCAAAAGAAATTTATGGGTACATTCCAGAAAAATTTGTATATAACCCAGAAACGAATGAAGATTTTCGTCATGAAGCAGGCGCCCTTGTCAAAACAGACGCCAAAAAAGCCAAAGAGTATTTAGATAAAGCAAAAGCAGAGCTAAACGGAGATGTAGCCATTGAACTTCTTTCAAGAGATGGTGATAGTGACCGAAAAGTTGCTGAATTTATCCAAGGCCAGTTACAAGAAACGTTGCCAGGTCTCACTATTAATGTCAAAACAGTTCCTTTAAATAATGCGATTGAATTAATGAGAAAAGGGGATTATGAATTGTCTGTTGGCATGTGGGGACCCGATTATCAGGATCCAATGACTTTCTTAGAAAGCTCAGTTAGTGGTAACCGTATGAACTATTCTAGCCCAACGTTTGATCAACTAATTGAAGAAGCAACAACTAAATACGCAAATGATCCTGAAACTCGTTGGCAAACATTAATTAAAGCTGAAAAAGTATTGGTGGAAGAAGATGCCGCTTTAATTCCTTTATACCAAGAGGCCCGTAGTCAGCTTGTACGACCAGGTGTCAAAGGTATTCAGTATCATAACTTCGGTGCAACGAGCACATATAAGTATGCCTATAAAGAATAAATTAGTGAACAAAAGTACCTTTAGCTGAAGGTACTTTTGTTCCGATAAGAGTTTCTTTTTTGTTAATAGTCAACAATTAATAAAAAAATAATTGAAAAAGGTTGACAAAAATAATGATACTCGTTAGAATAAGCACTGTTAACAAATGAATAGCGTTTTCATGTGACTAGATAATACTAGGCATGGAAGAATTTCGTAATACAATGTGGTGTACAATGGTTACGCAACATGTTTAACGGGATTGTTCTATGCTTTTTTTGTTGTTTTCACTGAAAATGTTAGAATTACTTCTGCAGAAGAGGGTCATTTATGAAAATTAAAAAGGTGCTAAATCAAAATGCTGTACTTGTTCTTGACGAAGGACAGGAGAAAGTAGCTGTCGGTAAAGGCGTCGGGTTTAATAAGACTAAAAATGATGTCTTATCTCGACAATTGGTGGAGCGGATGTTTGTGATGGAGCCAGAAGGACTGAAAAAACTTCAAGTATTGCTATCACAAATCGAAGACAAATACTTTTTAGCGAGTGAAGAAATTATCCAACATGCTGAAACGGTATTGGGTGAAAAGTTGAATGAACATATTAATATTGGGTTGAGTGATCACATTGCTTTTGCAGCTGAAAATATTCAAAATAATATTATTGTTCGGAACAAGCTTTTAAGTGAAATTGAGATTTTATATAGTGAAGAATTTGCTATTGCTCAATGGGCTGTAGAATATTTAACACAAACCTTAGAGATTCCATTTAGTTATGATGAAGCGGGGTATATTGCAATTCATATCCATAGTGCTCGTAGCGGGCGTACTGATAATAGTAAAAGTATCCGTGAAGTTACAATCGTTTCTGAAATTATTCATTTAATCGAGCAGGAATTGGCTATTGATATTCATGATGATAAAAATAGTCTCAGTTATTCACGTTTGGTGAATCATTTACGTTTGTTTATTCATCGCTTCCAACAAAATCAATACGCTGTTTTAGATGAAGAAATTTTGGAAGTCGTAAAGAAAAAGTATGCTGAAAGCTATGAAATCTCAAAAAAAGTACAAGTCTTATTAATGAGAAATTTTCATTATCAAGTACCAAATGAAGAACTTGGTTATTTATCGATTCACATTGAACGATTAAGAATGACCAAATAATAAAAATTAAATAGTTTATGTGAGGAGTTACGTATAATGAAAGCGTATATGCAAAGAATGGGACGTTCGTTAATGTTACCAGTTGCTGTATTACCGGCGGCTTCTTTATTAGTCGGTATTGCCAACTGGATCGTGGGAACAATCGGCGCTAGTCCAGCCACAACTTTTCTAATGAATGGTGGTTTGGCTATCTTAAACAACTTAGCATTATTATTTGCGGTTGGTTTAGCGTTAGGAATGTCAAAAGATAAAGATGGATCGGCAGCATTAGCTGGTTTAGTCGCTTATTTAGTACCAAAAACTGTTTTAGCGCCTGCTTCTATCCAAGCCATTAAAGGCTTCAAGGATATTGCTGAAGTAAACCCAGCCTTCAACAGCATGGACAACAATGTCTTTGTCGGGATTGTCGCTGGTTTAGTTGCCGCGGCAATGTATAATCGTTTCTCTGGTGTGAAATTGCCAATGGCTTTATCATTCTTTAGTGGAAAACGTTTAGTTCCTATTATGTCAGCTATTTCGATGTTAGCAATCTCAGCTGTCTTATTCTTCTTCTGGCCAGTTGTTTATAACGGATTAGTTGCTTTTGGTAAAGGAATCTCTAGCTTAGGTTTCGTAGGAGCTGGCTTGTATGGTTTCTTTAACCGACTATTAATTCCAACAGGCTTACACCATGCCTTGAATTCTGTTTTCTGGTTTGATGTTGCTGGTATCAATGATATTGGGAACTTTTTAGCTGGTCAACAAGCGTTAGATACTGGTAAAGCAATTGTAGGACAAACAGGGATGTATCAAGCTGGTTTCTTCCCAGTAATGATGTTTGGTTTACCAGCAGGCGCGTTTGCTATTTATCAATGTGCGCGTCCTGAGAAGAAAAAAGTTACAGCTTCATTAATGTTAGCTGCTGGTTTTGCGGCTTTCTTTACAGGCGTTACTGAACCTTTAGAATTCTCATTTATGTTCGTTGCTTGGCCTTTATATGTTTTACATGCAGTCTTTACAGGTATTTCTTTAGCATTCGCTGCGTTTATGCATTGGACAGCTGGCTTTGCCTTTAGTGCAGGTTTTGTAGACTTCTTCTTAAGTTTGAAAAACCCAGTCGCAAATCACCCAATGATGTTGGTGGTTCAAGGACTTGTCTTTGCGGCAATTTACTACTTCGGTTTCCGTTTTGCAATCACTAAGTTTAACTTAATGACACCAGGACGCGAAGAAGGCGATGGCGAAGAAACACCAGATGTTGCAGACGGCGACAACAAATTCGCTTCTCTAGCTCGTCGTATTTATGATGGTTTAGGCGCTGATGCTAATGTAACTTCTATTGATAACTGTACAACTCGTTTACGCTTAACAGTGAAAGATACAGGCAAAGTGGATCAAGCAAAAATTAAAGCAACTGGGGTTCCAGGTGTGAAAGTCATTGATGACACCAATATCCAAGTGATCGTTGGTACGGAAGTACAATTTGTTGCTGACGAAATGCAACGATTATATAACCACCAAGCGCCAGCAACACCAGCCAAAGAAACACCTGTTTCTAAACCAGTTGTTGAAGAAAAAGCACCAGTTTCAACAAAAGAAACTGAATTATATTCTGTAGCGAATGGGAAAGTTATTCCTATTTCTGAAGTACCAGATGATGTTTTCTCAGCAAAAATGATGGGTGACGGTTTTGCTGTCGTACCAACAGACGGCGAAGTTTCAACACCCGTTGCTGGTAAAATTACTAGCATTTTCCCAACAAAACATGCGTTAGGTATCCAAACAGATTCAGGCATTGAAGTATTATTACACATGGGTCTAGATACTGTTGAGTTACAAGGTGGACCATTTACATTACATGTTGAAGAAGGCCAAGTTGTAAAACAAGGCGATAAAATTGCAACCATTGATTTAGCCGCATTAGAACAAGCTGGCAAAAAATCAGATTTAATTGTTGTTTTCACAAATCAAGATATCGTTGCTCAATACGATTTACAAAAAGCAGGTCAAACGACTTCAATGAATGATGTAATCGGAAATGTTACCGTAAAATAAAAGTAAAAAAGGGCTAGCCGCAAGGCAGCCCTTTTTTGTATTCTTTGAAAGTATTAGTGTCTGTAGAGCCAGTAATTCAAAATCGCTTGCTCTGCAGATTTTTATTTATAAATAGCCTTAGAAAGTTTCGCATAATTGAACACTTTAACCACTCACAAAAATGGCCAATGTAACGGACAGAAAACAAGGAAGCGTTTTCTTTTATATGGATTATAATAAATATATCAAGGAGGGGTTGCTATGAGTTCGAAAAAAGAACGTGGACAAAAATTGTTGTTACTTCTCTCAAAAAAAACAAGATTATATGACTGCAGAAGAATTGGCAAACTGCCTAAGTACTTCTCCTAAGACAGTTTATCGTTTGATAAAAAAAATTAACGATGAATTTTCAGAAGGTTCACTCATATTATCTGAGAAAGGACGAGGATACAAGCTAGACTATGAACGATTTATGGAACAGAATCGACATTTAGTCGAAAAAGAAAGTGATTTTTCGCCAAGGGAAAGACGCAATCGAATTCTGGAGGAATTGTTGTTAGCTTCTCCACAAGCTAAAAATGTTTATGAATTATTTGCAAGATATTATGTTGGCGATTCTGTGATATTTAGCGATGAACAACAATTATCCGAAGATTTAAAGAAATATGATTTAACACTCAAACGGAAAAATCGAACGTTGGCAATTATCGGTGAGGAAAGAGCTATCAGGAAAGCCATTTCCGATAGAATACAACTGTTGAACATTATCGATATTGAGGATCTTCGAAACAACAAAGCATTAAATTTTAATAATTATGATGTCCTTTTTACGTTAGATCAAGTCAGGAACATTGAAAAAAAACTGGATATTACTATTCCACATCCATATAACGTAAACATCTTTTCGCATCTTTATATCTTAATTAGTCGTTCACGAAAAGTAGCTATTTATGAAAAATACCAATTATCTAACGAAGAAGAACAAGAATTAACAAAGGACTTAGTACTCAAAAAGGTCGCGCAAACAACGATTCAACAGATTGAAACTTATTTAAATAAGAGACTGCCTAACGTTGAAATTTATTACTTATATCAATATTTGGTTTCTTCTAGGATGCAAGGTTCGTTTAGTAAAGTAACTAATTTTTCTTTCAAAGTAATGCAAATTACTCAATTTTATTTAGAGGAAATGAGTGCACAACTAAAAATTTTAACTGATAATGATCAGCTACTTCTTGAATTGGCTAGTCATATAAAACCAATGATAAATCGTCTTGAAAACGGCATACATGTTAAGAATAGTTTATTGGATCAAATAAAAATGACGTATGAAACAATTTTCAGAAAAATTGTGCAAGTTTCTAAGCAAGTAAGTAAAAACTATCAACTGCCGGCTATAAACGAAGATGAGAATGGGTTTATTACATTGTATTTTGCGCGAATGATTGAAACCAATCAGTTACCTATTCGTACTTTGATTATGTGTACCACTGGAATTGGAACTTCAGAACTATTGAGAGTAAAAGTTGAAAAGAAATTCCCTGAATTACAAATTGTTGAAATTATTGCCACACGAAATATAAAGAAATCATTAAAAGATTATTCTGATATTGAATTGATTCTTACAACGATTCATTTACAGGAAAAGGTCCCCATTAAATCATTGTTGGTAAGTGCCATGTTTACAATGGATGATCAGTATCGATTACAAAGAAAAGTTGAGGAAATCTATCATGAACGTTAATCCTTTATACCAAGTTTTCCTAAACCAAGAACTTCTTTCAAAACAGCAAGTATATCAATTCATTGCAGAAACAGCAACACCTTTGTTAACGCCCGAAGAAAAAAATCAGATTGAGGAATCTTTGGTAAATCGTGAGAAGATGGGAAGTAATCAGATTGCAGAGCAAATTGTCTTGCCACATTTAGAAAATGCACTCTTGAAAAAAAGTGAAATATATCTGATTGGCTTAAAAACAGAAATCCAAGAATGGACGGCAGACATTAAGCAAGTGAAATTAATTATTGTCATCTTACTAAAAGAAAATGAACAGTTAAAAGTAAAAAAAGAAATCAGTCGATTTACTAGAAAATTAGCAAATGAAGACTTCTTAGAAAAGTTGTTGCGTTTAAAAACAGAAACAGACTTTTTATAAAATTATAGAAAAATTTGAGGAGGAAAAATAATGAAGATAGTCGGCGTAGCAGCCTGCACAGTAGGAATTGCTCACACATATATCGCACAAGAAAAATTGGAGAACGCTGCAAAAAAAGCAGGAGTTGAGATTCATGTAGAAACACAAGGGACCATTGGGATTGAAAACAAACTAACGGATGAACAAATTAAGGAAGCGGACATTGTTATATTAGCCATTGATGTAAAAATTTCTGGAAGAGAGCGTTTTGATGGGAAACGAATCATTCAAGTACCTACAGAAGTTGCTGTAAAATCACCCACTAAACTAATTGAAAAAGCAGAAGAAGTTATGACACAAGAAAAGTAACCTTCTAGGAGGAATTGTAATGGAAGTAAAGGATATCATTGACTTAAAAACCGTTAAAACGAATATGAATGTAAATACAAAAGAGGAAGCGTTAAAAGAATTAGCCAATCTTTTGCTTGAAAATGGCAATATTTCAGAGGAAAAAGGCTTTATAAAAGATATCTATGTTAGAGAGGCGGAAGGCCAAACAGGCATCGGAAACTATCTAGCCATTCCACATGGCAAAAGTGCGTATGTAAAAAAAATAGGCGTGGCCATTGGTATTAACAGTACAGAAATTCCTTGGGAATCTTTAGATGATAATGGCGTAAAAGGAATCATTCTTTTTGCTGTGGGCAATGATCATAAAGAAACAACTAGCCATCTTAAACTATTATCATTGTTTGCCAGAAAACTCGGAAATGATGAAGTAGTGAAAGAACTCCTTCAATCAAAATCGCCAGAGGATGTAGTGAAGGCATTCTCTTAATGAAATTACTGAGACAGCATATTGTGGATATTTTCTACAGAAGAATTCATAACAGCAATTTTTTTAAATAGAAAATAAAATAAAAGAACAATGTTTAGGAGGATAAAAATGAAAAAACTAAAAGAGTTAAATCTTAAAGGTCATTTATTAACAGCAATCTCATATTTAATTCCAATTGTCTGTGGCGCTGGCTTTTTAATTGCAATTGGTATGGGGTTTGGTGGCTCAAGTCAAGGAACCTTGGTACCAGGTGAATTTTCGCTTTGGGATGCTTTAGCTACTATGGGTGGCGCTGGCTTAGGCTTACTGCCGGTTGTTATATCTACTGGCATTTCCTTTTCAATCGCTGGTAAACCTGGAATTGCTCCGGGCTTTATTATTGGTTTAACTGCGAATGCAGTTGGCGCTGGCTTTATTGGTGGTATCTTAGGTGGTTACTTGGCAGGATATCTTGTATTAGCTATTTTAAAATATGTGAAATTACCAAACTGGGCGAGAGGGTTAATGCCAACATTAATTATTCCATTTTTAACCTCAATTACTGGTGGATTAATCATGGTATATATTATCGGGACCCCAATAACGGCATTTACTTCATTATTAACGAACTTTTTAGATAGCTTAGGTAACTCGTCATTATTAATTTTTGGTGGTGTAATTGGTTTATTAAGTGGTATAGACTATGGCGGACCCATTAACAAAACTGTTTTTGCCTTTGTTTTGACAATGCAAGCGGAAGGACTTAATGGACCAATTACAGCATTGCAATTAGTAAATACAGCAACGCCAATAGGCTTTGGATTAGCTTTCTTCTTTGCTAAATTATTTAGAAAAAATATTTATACAAAACTAGAAGTTGAAACGTTAAAGTCTGCCGTACCAATGGGCGTGATTAACATTGTTGAAGGTGTTATTCCTTTAGTTATGAATGATATTGTCCGAGGAGTCATTGCTACAGCGATTGGCGGCTTCGTGGGTGGCGCAACAACAATGATCTTAGGGGCGGATGCGACTGTTCCATTTGGCGGTGTTTTAATGATTCCAACAATGAGTAAACCGCTGGCTGGTGTTATTGCAATTGTTGTAAACGCTGTGGTTACCGGTTTAGTTTTAGCTATTATTAAGAAAGATGTAACTGAGAAAGATATGGAAGCTTTAGTAGAAAAAGAAGAAGAGGAGATAAACTTGGAAGATATTCAGATTTTCTAAACAAAATGAAAAAGCGCAACAAAATTAATGCAATTTATATTGCCTGTCAGAGATGTGTCAACGTCTGAATATAACGAGTTAGAAAAATTTTCAAAAACATCAACCAAATAATCAGATAGAAAGAGTTGAAAATTAGAATGAACAAAGTTGAATTTTCTCCGTCACTAATGACGATGGATTTGGACAAGTTTAAACAACAAATCACCTTTTTGAATGATCATGTTGCTTCGTATCACATAGACATTATGGATGGTCACTATGTGCCAAATATCACGCTATCTCCGTGGTTTATTGAGGAGTTAAGAAAAATTTCGAAGCTCCCAGTATCTGCCCATTTAATGGTTACGAATCCAAGCTTTTGGGTACAACAACTAGTAGATATCAAATGTGAATGGATTTGTATGCATGCAGAGGTTTTAGATGGTCTAGCATTTCGCCTAATTGACCAAATTCACAATGCTAATCTTAAAGCAGGGATCGTCCTTAATCCCGAAACGCCTATTGAATCAATCTTTCCATATATTGAATTGTTGGATAAAATCACAATCATGACCGTTGATCCAGGCTTTGCTGGCCAGCGATTTATTGAAGGAACACTTGATAAAATTGTTGCTCTTCGTAATTTACGTGAAGAAAAAGGGTATCGTTATGTAATTGAAATGGACGGCTCATCGAATAGAAATTCATTTAAGCGAATTGATGCTGCAGGACCTGATATTTATATTGTTGGTAGAAGCGGATTATTTGGATTAGATGAAGATATTGAAAAAGCTTGGAAAATGATGAGTAGAGACTATGAAGAAATGACTGGGAAAAAAATTCCATAAAACAATTGACTGTTTGTTAAAAGAATAGATAAGTTGTATAAAGTCAAGCCTAGAAAAGAATTTTGTTCATTCTTATCTGGGCTTTTTTGATGCAATAAATAAGCGCCAATAGAACAAAATTACTTGTTATTCTATTCTAGGTGAAAACGTTCAATCTTGCGAAGTTACGGTTTGTTCACAAAAAAGTTACTTTTATTAAATAAAACTAAAGAAGTAACAAAAACTTCGCTTTTTTCAGTTATTTCAAGTAACATAGAACGTATCTTAAAAGAAAAAGTTTGGATGATTCGATGCGTAGAGTAAGAAAAATAATTTATAAAATCATGCTACTTTTGTTTGTTGGTTTAGTTGCTGGTCTTGGCTATCTTGGCTATAAAATACATCAAAATGTTGAAACGGTAATGACCTTTGAAAAACAAGTAGAAGCAGAAGTCAAAAAAAATAAAATACCTGAATACAAAACATTAGCTTTAGCGATTATCTATACAGAATCTAAAGGGAAATCTGGCGATATTATGCAGAGCAGTGAAAGTGTTTATGGGCAACAAGAAGTGATTGAAACACCAGAAGAAAGTATCGCACATGGCGTCAAATTTCTCGCGGAAGCGTTAGCGAAAGCAAAAGAAGCTGGCTGTGATGAGTGGACAGGCGTACAAGCATATAATTATGGACTGGATTATATTCAGTTTGTTAAAGAACGCGGCGGGAAACACACGACAGAATTAGCAGAAGAATATTCAAGAGAAGTCCTTTCACCGTTGTTAGGGAATGACCAAAATACGAAATATCGTTATTATCGTTGGCAAGCGTTAGTTTACAATGGTGGTTACCTTTATCAAAATGGTGGCAATATGTTCTATGCGGAAATTGTCAAAATGAATCGTTGGTTTATTGAAAAGTTAAATTAAAACGAGAAAAGTCTAAAGAATTCTTTCAACTTACAGGAATTTTTTAGGCTTTTCTTGCAGTTTCATGAAAATGCAAGTAAACTAGAAGGGATGTAACTGATTAATTGAAAAGGTAGGGAAAGAGCTGGATGTTGAATAAAGTCGACCTGAAAAAAGGGTTAAGTACAGAAGAAGTTGCCAAGCAGAAAGAGTTAGGCCTTCAAAATAATTATGAGGAAAATGTAGCAAAATCTACAAAAGATATTATTTTTGATAACGTCATGACGTTATTCAACTTTTTAAACTTTGCAATCGCTGTTTGTTTACTATTTGTCGGAGCGTATTCCAATCTGGCTTTCTTAGCGATTATTATTGTGAACATGTCAATCGGAATTTTCCAAGAAATTCATGCCCGTAATTTAGTTCAAAAATTATCTATTGTGGCAAAAGAAAATGTTCATGTTGTTCGAAATGGCGTACAACAAGAAATTGATACAAAAGAACTAGTTATGGAAGATATTGTTATTATCTCTGCAGGGGAACAAGTTCCTTCTGATATGGAAGTTATCGACGGTAAAGTCGAAGCGAATGAAGCGTTGTTAACAGGCGAATCAGATTTAATTGAAAAGGAAATCGGCGATACCTTGCTTTCTGGAAGTTTCATTGTTAGCGGACAAGCCTATGCCCGTGTTATCCACGTTGGTGCCGAAAACTATGCTGTGAAAATCACCCAAGAAGCCAAAGTGCATAAACCAATTCAATCAGAGTTAGTCAATTCGATTCGTAAAGTCTCTAAATTTACAAGTTGGGTGATTATTCCTCTGGGGATTATTTTATTTGTTGAAGCTTTTTGGTTAAGAGATGCTGGCATTAAAACATCTGTTGTTGCTTCTGCAGCTGCTTTGTTAGGGATGTTACCAAAAGGATTAGTACTATTAATTAGTATTGCGCTGACAACAGGTGTCATTAAGTTAGCCAAAAAACGTATTCTAGTACAAGATATGTACTCAATTGAAACATTGGCCCATGTGGATACTTTGTGTTTAGATAAAACTGGAACGATTACAGAAGGTAAAATGAAAGTGCAAAAGGCGATTATCTTGCATGACAAATATGAAGAACTCTTCCCGCAGATTATCGGAAGCTACCTATCTGAAAGTACGGATAATAATATTACAATGCAAGCAATTCGTGATCATTATGAAGTATCCAATCGATTTGGCGCAAAAGAAGTCTTGGCTTTTTCTTCTGAACGAAAATGGGGGGCTATTGAATTTCCAGAAATTGGGACAGTTTATTTAGGGGCTCCTGAGCGTTTGGTAGACGATAGTCGGTTGCCAGAAGCTGTTTTTACAGCACAAGAGAATGGTTATCGCGTCTTGATGTTAGCCATTGCGGAACAACAACCGTTAAACGAAACCAAAATGCCTTATTTAGAGCCATTAGCAATTCTAGAAATTGACGATCCAATTCGCCAAAATGCCAAAGAAACACTGGCTTATCTAAAAGAAGAAGGAATCGACTTAAAAGTAATTTCTGGTGATAATCCGGTGACTGTTTCAAATATTGCTCGTCGTGCTGGGCTACCCGGTTATGAGTCTTATATTGATTTGTCGACCAAAACGACAGAAGCAGAAGTGCGTGAAGCAGTTCAGCAATACACAGTGTTCGGACGTGTATCGCCTCAGCAAAAACGAACCATTGTACGTGAGTTGAAAGACACAGAGCATGTGGTGGCGATGACCGGCGATGGCGTTAACGATGTTTTAGCGTTACGAGAAGCGGATTGTAGTATCGCCATGGCAGAGGGAGATGGCGCTACTCGGCAAATTTCTAATCTAGTTTTGCTAGATTCTGATTTTACAACGTTACCAGATGTCTTGTTTGAAGGACGACGTGTGGTAAATAATGTAACCAGAGTTTCCAGTGTTTTCTTCATTAAAACGATTTATTCGTTTATTCTCTCAATCATTTGTGCCTTAACGGCCATTGCGTTCCCGTTCATTCCGATTCAAGTGACCTTGATTGATTTAGCAATTGAAGGGTATCCAGCCTTCTTCTTATCTTTCGAAGGGGACAAACGAAAAGTTGTCGGGAAGTTTTTACCAACGGCTTTGAAAAATGCGTCTGTTAATGCGCTTTTAGTTGTAGCGAATATCATTGCTGTTTATCTGATTGGACAAAATCAAGGATTTTCTTCTTTAGACACCACGACGTTAATGTATTATTTATTAGTCGGAATTAGCTGTATGGCTGTTGTTCGAGCATGTCTGCCTTTAAATCCACTACGCATTTTCTTGGTTTTCAGTACCATTATTGGTATTTATGTAGCAGCTATGTTATTCCACAACATTTTAGAAATTGGTTTCTTAACTTCGCAAACAATGGGTCTCTTCTTTATTATGATGGCCATTAATATTGTAGTGCGTGTAACAATTGGTTTCGTACAAATGAAACGTGCTGGAAAAACAATTAAAGATTTATAAAAAGCAGAGGTTGAGCTAAAAGCATTCGTCTCCAGAAATGCAGTTCTTCTTTAAATCTTGAAGGAAGTCGGAGCAAGTTTGATGTTTAACTGATTATTTTAAGAGTTAGTGTCTGGGGCAGGAGTCAGGATGACTTTTGTCCTAGATACTTTCTTTTTTTGTTGAGTTGAAACAAGATACTTGAAAAACAGAGATTATGTGATACAATAAATCATGTGTAAATGTGTCCATTGGAATTCGCACTGAAATGACAGTGCGTTTTTTAAACGGTCAATCACATGAGTTAGCACAATGCTATTCTTAGGAGGTGAGGACAATGGCACAACGCATTCCTCAGGAAGTCATTGAGGAAGTTCGTCACCGAACGAATATAGTAGATATTATTGGGCAGTATGTCCAGTTAAAAAAATCCGGTAAAAATTATATGGGTTTATGTCCGTTTCACGAAGAACGTTCCCCTTCATTTTCAGTAGCAGAAGACAAACAAATTTTTCACTGTTTTGGCTGCGGGAAAGGTGGAACTGTTTTTAATTTCTTGCAAGAAATTGAAGGCATTAGTTTTCCAGAATCCGTGAAACGTGTTGCAGATTTGGAACATTTATCTGTGGACTTTGATTGGTCAGAGCCGCGTGAAGTAGCGGATACCCCAGAAAACCAACAAAGACGGAGTTTGTTACAACTGCATAGTAAAGCCGCAGAACTTTACCATCATATTTTAGTGAATACTAAAATTGGCGAACCCGCATTAAACTATTTATTAGAGCGGGGGTTAACACAAGAACTAATTGAGACCTTTCAAATTGGATTTGCGCCGCAAAAACGTGATTTCTTAAGTCAAGTTTTTAAAAATGAACAACTGGATGAAACGCTTTTTGAGCCTTCTGGGCTGTTTGTCCAAAGAGATAACGGTACGTTTTTGGATCGTTTCTATCAACGAATCATGTTTCCAATTAATGATCCCCAAGGCAATATCATCGCCTTTTCTGGTCGCTTGTTAAAAACAGCTGATTTTCCAGGGGATGAGATGCCTAAATACTTGAATAGTCCTGAAACAACACTTTTTAATAAGCGAGAAACGCTGTTTAACTTTGATAAAGCCAGAAAAGAAATTCGTAAAGAAAATACAGTCTTGCTTTTTGAAGGATTCATGGATGTTATCGCTGCTTGGCAATCAGGCGTAAAAAGCGGGGTGGCTTCAATGGGGACTAGTTTGACCAATGAACAAATTCGGCGTTTGGAACGGGTCGCTAAGGAAGTAGTTATTTGTTACGATGGCGATAATGCCGGTGTTCAAGCCACAAACCGTGCGATTCAATTATTGCAAGAAAACAGTCATTTTGACTTGAGTATTGTCAGCATCCCTGAAAAGCTGGATCCTGATGAATATGTGCGGAAATATGGCGCAGAAGCTTTTCAAAATTTAGCCAATCATGGCCGAGAAACAGTTTTTAGTTTTAAAATGAATTATCATCGGTTAACTAGAAACATGAATAACGAAAAAGAACAATTGGATTATGTGAACGAATTGTTACGGGAGTTAACCAATGTTCAATCTCCCTTGGAACGTGATCGTTATTTAAACCAAATTGCTCAGGAATTTCAACTTTCTGTTCATAGTTTAGAAGAACAATTCAATCAATTGAAGCAAGAGCAACGTTCAGTCCAACGGCAAGAAAGGCAACAATTTTATCAAGATGAAATGATGCCACCACCAATGGAAGAACCTGTTTTTGAAGAGAATCACGTCCAAAACAAGTTACCGTTAACACAAGTTCAAAAAGCAGAACGTTCTTTATTATTTCGTTTAATGAATGAACAAGGAGTACGGCAAACCGTTCAACAATTGCCAGATTTTTCGTTCGCTCATGATGAATACCAAGAATTATATTTCTTGCTAGAAAGTTATGCGACACTGCATCAAAGTTTCGACATTGCCGATTTTATTAATTTCTTGCAAGATAATCAAACCAAACAATTAGCAATTGAAATTGCGTATCAGAATTTATCGGAAGAAAGCTCTGAGCGAGAAGTTGCCGATTTATTACATGTAATTGCCTTATCAAGTATTGCAGAGGCAATTGAGCAGAAAAAGATTCAACAGCAAGAAGCAAAACGAGTGGGCAACCAACAGCTTGAAGCCGAATTAACAATGGAGATTATCCAATTGGCTCGACAGCTTAAAGCTCAACGAACATTTACTTAAGCAATAAATGAATAGAACTAAGCGTTTTGTTCATTTTATTTTGATAAGTCCCAGTGATTTATCAGTTATTTCAAGCGTGAACCGAAAAATGAAGGGGGCCTTCTTTCATGGAAAAAGAAACAAGTAAAAAATATGAAGCTGCAGTGGCAGCATTTATCAAAGAAAACAAGCCTAAAGGAACAGTGGTTTATGATGATTTAGCGAATCAATTAGCCACACCGTATACTTTGGATGCAGAAGCTATGGAAAAATTGATCCAAAAAGTTGAAGATGCTGGTATCAGCGTGGTCGATGAAAATGGAGACCCAAGTGAACATAGCTTGAAAAAAGATGAAAAAGAAGCGGAAAAGGCCCAAGCAGAAGACTTATCTGCGCCAACAGGTGTTAAAATTAATGATCCCGTGCGTATGTACCTAAAAGAAATTGGGCGCGTTCAATTATTAACTGCCGCAGAAGAAGTTGAATTGGCACTTAAAATTGAAGAAGGCGATCAAGAAGCAAAACAACGTTTAGCAGAAGCTAACTTACGTTTGGTTGTTTCAATTGCCAAACGATATGTAGGTCGTGGTATGCAATTCTTGGATTTAATTCAAGAAGGTAATATGGGCTTAATGAAAGCTGTTGAAAAATTTGACTACCGTAAAGGATTCAAATTCTCTACGTATGCTACTTGGTGGATTCGTCAAGCGATTACGCGGGCAATTGCGGACCAAGCTAGAACGATTCGAATTCCTGTTCACATGGTTGAAACAATCAATAAATTGATTCGGATTCAACGCCAACTATTGCAAGATTTAGGTAGAGAACCAACGCCAGAAGAAATTGGTGCGGAAATGGATTTACCAACAGAAAAAGTTCGTGAAATCCTAAAAATCGCACAAGAGCCAGTCTCTTTAGAAACACCAATTGGTGAAGAAGATGATTCACATTTAGGTGATTTCATTGAAGACCAAGATGCTACCAGTCCTGCTGAACATGCAGCTTACGAATTGTTAAAAGAACAACTAGAAGATGTTCTGGATACTTTAACAGACCGTGAAGAAAATGTTTTACGTTTACGTTTTGGTTTAGATGATGGTCGGACACGTACGCTAGAAGAAGTCGGAAAAGTTTTCGGTGTCACTCGCGAACGTATTCGTCAAATTGAAGCAAAAGCGTTAAGAAAACTAAGACATCCTTCTCGTTCAAAACAATTAAAAGACTTTTTAGAATAAACATACCGTTTAGCGGCTCTTTTCGTGCATGCGAGAAGAGCCGCTTTTGATTTTTAAAAAGTCTCTAAATGTCATTGCTAGTTATTGGAAGAAGGCGCAAGTTGTGGTAAATTAGAAGTAATGGAATATTAGCAGAATGTGAGGCGGAAGAATGACAAAAAAATGTCCGAAGTGCGGGAACGAATTCGATGCAGAATTAACGACCTGCCCAACATGTGGCTATTCACTAACTGACACAACAGTTGATAAAGAAGAAGCGGAAACGACTTCAACAAATATAGATTTTGAAACACAGGAAAATGAAGAACACGAAGATCAATTAAATGAGAATATTGAGTGGTCTGAGTTAAAAGATATGAGCTTAGGCCATGTGATGGAACTGTTTGGCGAATCACCAGAAGAAGAAAGTAATGATGACAAAAAAGAAGAGTCGACAGAAGATAACTTAATAGTCTCTGATTCAGAGGATGTTTCTGGTCTAGAAGCATCGCTTCAAGAAGGGGCTAGTGAGGAGACTCATGATTCGGTGGAGGAGTCGATACCAGCGACAGAAGAGACGCCTACTCATTCAACAGAAGAAAAACTAGCAACGGACGAAGCAGTTAATTTAGAGGAAACAACAGAAGAAACAACGGAAGAAACAACTACTGTTGAAGCAGAAACAGCTGAGGTATCTGAGACGGTGAAGTCAGAAGAGGAAACTTTAACAGAGATTTCAGGAACTGAAGTTATCTCTACCACTTCTGAAGAAGAAATTTTTTCACAACCACCGATAGAAGATCAAGATGTAACACCAAACGAAACTTTGCAAGCTTATATTCAAGCGCATCGAGCAGATACAGAAATGTCTGAAAATCCATCAGAAGAAACAGCAGAGACCCAAGAGTTAGAAAACAGCGGTGAGGCAGTATTAACCCAAGCCGAAACACCAACTGAATCCATTTCAGATTCTGAAGAAGGGTTAACAAGTGCAGCGTCGCTAGAAGCACCGAGTGAAGCTGATGCAACCGAGGAAAAAGTTTCAGATTCAGGTGTGATACCACCGATGAATGAAACTGGGAATGCTCAACCAGCGCCTGCTCCGAAGAAACCATCAAAAAAAGTAGTTTTCGTTGCGCTTGCGGTTGTTTTATTAGCTGGAGGTAGTGCTTGGGCGTATCATGATCAAACGCAAAAAGCTGCCGCACAAGAGGCGGCGGCACTAACCAAGAAAACAGATACGCTGAAAGATGAACTAGCAGCCTTTTATACCACGAAGGAGCAAGTTTTTATTAAACCCGATATGGTGACTGTTAGTCCAGAAAAACTCTCAAAACAAGTCGCGGAAATTAAAGATTCAGAAGAGTATTCTCAATTAAATAAACAAATTCAAACATTGAAAGAGAAGCAACAAACCATTCAACAAATCAACCAATTATTTGAGGCGCCGATTGTCAATGGCAATGAGTTGAAACCGGCGATTCTAGCTGCTGATCAACCAATTTCCGTAAAGAAATTAACAGGAAATGATCCATTTGACCAATTGATGAACCAAGCAATCGATCAAGCGAACCAACAATACAACCAATTACAAAAAGCTAAAAAAGCGGTTGAGGTCATTTATAAAGATGGAAAAACTACCAATCAGCTGAATCGAGACACGTATCAAGCTGCTAAGGCAGAAGTAGATAAAGTAACAAGTGATAAGCTGAAAAAAGAACTGGTCAAACAAGTCACGACAGCTGACCAAGCGTTAACCAAGGTTGAAGAAGAACAGAAAAGAATTGCAGAAGAACAAGCTGCCGCAGAGCAAGCAAAACAAGCAGAAGAACAAGCGAAACAAGCTGCTGCCGCGAAAAAAGAGAACGCTAAGAAGGAAGAAACAGCAAAAACAGAAGCGAATGGCTACACGGCGCCGAACAGTGACGGGGTTTACACTAGTCCGCTTTATGCGCCAGATGCTGCCGATATCGCTGATAGTAGCAATCCAGCGTGGACATGGGCACCAGGTGTGAAAGAAAAAGTCTTAGACACAGTGATTGCTCGTGGCTATGTGGTTCCTGGCGGATATTCTTTAGAACCTGCCAAAATTGTGAATGGCGAAGGTTACTACAATCTTTATGCAACAAACAATCAATCAAAATTATTAGAAGGCACTACAGAGAAAAATGTTCACATGTATTTAGTTACAATCAATGCTAAAACAGGTTGGTTCAAAGGGAACGCTTCTCGTAATGCAGGGCAATAAAAGAAAATAGAAACAATCGAACAAAAGCGGAAATCTTTTGTTCGATTGATTTTCCTTGAGGAGTTAATGATAAATGAGAGAATTACTAGCAACAACATTTACCGGCATTGTGGTCGATGAAAATGAACAATTTTATTTTGTTCAAAAAAATGGCATCACATTCCGTTTAAAAAAAGAAGAAGGTACGCATGCCATAGGAGAGGCTGTAGAAGGCTTTGGTTATTTAAATCAAAAACAAGAGCCAGCACTGACAACTACAATTCCTACTGTGCGCATTGGTAGCTATGGCTTTGGTACTGTCACAGGAACGAGACGTGATTTAGGTGTCTTTGTGGATGTTGGCTTACCAGATAAAGATGTAGTTATTTCGTTGGATGAATTACCAACTATGCGGGAACTTTGGCCTAAAAAAGAAGACCGAGTAATGGTTACTTTAAAAGTGGACAGTAAAGACCGCATTTGGGGCGAATTAGCAGATGAAAAAGTCTTTAAAGCAATGGCAAAACGCGGGAATGCTGAAATGCAAAACAAAAACTTAACTGGGCATGTGTATCGTCTGAAACTTGCAGGAACGTATATTTTAACTGATGATTTATACATTGGATTTATCCATCCTTCTGAACGATTCCAGGAACCACGTTTAGGTGAAAAAGTAGTGGGACGTGTGATTGGCGTGCGGCCGGACGGCGTATTGAATCTTTCATTAAAACCAAGAAGTCATGAAGTAATCAGCGATGATGCGTTAATGATTCTAACTTTCTTAGAAAGAGCAAACGATCACCAAATTCCTTTCACCGATAAATCAAGTCCTGATGAAATTAAACAAACCTTTGGCATTAGTAAAGCTCAATTTAAACGCGCCTTAGGCCATTTAATGAAACAAAAATTAATTAAACAAGAAGATGGTAAAACAATTCTAATTGGCTCGTTGGAACAATCAAAAGAAAAAAATTAAGGTAGCTAATTGAGAATATCTTGCAAATTACAGTTATTTCTTTTATAATTATTTTAATTTGATTGATAAATTAGGTTTCTTAATTTGTAATCATTCTAAACAAGGAGCTGTAATAATGGATTCGACTGCTGCTTTAAAAAAGACAAAAAAACAATTACATGAATCAGGCTTTAAATTAACACCACAACGGGAAGCAACCGTACTTGTATTATTGGAAAATGAAAAAGATCATTTATCAGCAGAAGAAATTTACTTCTTGGTAAAACAAAAAAGTCCGGAAATTGGTCTAGCAACAGTCTATCGAACGCTAGAAATTTTAACAGACTTAAAAGTCGTTGATAAAGTGAGCTTTAACGATGGTTTAGCTCGCTATGATTTAAGAAAAGAAGGCGCCAAACACTTTCACCACCATTTGTTATGCTTAGAATGTGGCACAATTGAGGAAGTGGAAGAAGACTTGCTTGGTGAAGTAGAGCAAATTGTTGAAAGTCGGTATCATTTTTTAGTCAAAGATCATCGCTTAACTTTTCATGGTATTTGTCAAAGTTGTCAAAGTAAACATTAAAAAAACTGCCTTGCATTAATTTATGCAAGGCAGTTTTTTATTTATTGGCATTATAAATTAGCGAATTTTTCCAATAAGCGAATCATTTGGCAAGTAAAACCATATTCATTGTCATACCAAGCCACAGTTTTCACTAATTGGAAATCGCCAGCTGTCGTTACTTCTGTTTGCGTTGGGTCAAAAATCGAACCTTCTGTCGTGCCGATTATGTCTCCAGAAACAATTTCACGATCATCATAACCGAAAGAAGGGTTATCAATGGTGTGTTTTTTCATTGCTTCATTTACTTGATCAGCTGTTACTTTTGTTTTTAAAATGCTAACTAATTCTGTTAAGGATCCATCCACAACGGGAACACGTTGGGCATGGCCTTGTAATTTTCCATTAAGTTCTGGAATAACTAAGCCAATTGCTTTAGCAGCACCAGTTGAATGGGGAATAGTATTGTCTGCAGCAGAGCGTGCCGCACGAAGATTTCCGCCACGAACAGGGCCATCTAATAGCATTTGTGTTGATGTGTAGGCATGGACAGTTGTCATGGTCCCAACTTCAATACCAAATTCATTATTTAAAAAGTAAGCCATCGGTGCTAGACAGTTTGTCGTACATGAACCGGCAGAAATGATTTTATCGTTGGCATCAAGTGTATCATCATTGACGTTATAAACGATTGTTTTCATTGCGCCTGCAGGAGCAGAGATAACCACACGTTTCACACCTGCATCTAAATGAGCTTGTGCTTTTTCTTCAGAGGTATAAAAACCTGTACATTCAAGCACAATGTCTACTCCGTTTTCTTTAACCCAAGGGATTTTACTTGCATCTGGTTCTGCGTAGACACGGGTTTCTTCGCCGTCAACAACAATGCCATTTTCAGTGGCTGTCACGGTGCCAGGATAGGTGCCATGCGTAGAGTCAAATTGTAATAAGTGAGCCAACATTGTTGGGCTAGTCAAATCATTGATTGCCACAACTTCAATATCATCAGAAACTTCTTTTATTCGGCGAAAGGCTAAACGACCAATTCTTCCAAAACCGTTAATTCCTACTTTGACTGTCATAACAAAAATTCCTCCTTTAGATGTTTGTGTTTCTTTGGACCCTTGCTGAAAAAGTGATTTTCTTCAACTATCTATAGTATGAACCTCTAAAATTTTTTTGTCAAAAGACTGATAGCGAAGCGACAAAAAGAAAGCGAAAGATTCATGAGAAATTTTGCTTTTTCCAACGATAACTAACTAGAATTGCTAGACAAACGGTTGTTTTCCCGATACAATAATAAAGACTTTCGAATCACGCTTTTTGAGGTGATTAAAGATAGTAGAAGTAGAATAGGAGGACAAATTATATGTCCATGTTTTTAGATCAAGTGACGATTGATGTCAAAGCTGGTAAAGGCGGCGACGGAATGGTTGCTTTCCGTAGAGAAAAATATGTACCAGACGGGGGTCCCGCTGGTGGTGATGGCGGTCGCGGTGGCGACGTTGTTTTAGTTGTTGAAGAAGGATTACGCACATTAATGGATTTCCGGTTTAATCGTCATTTTAAGGCGACACCTGGAGAAAATGGTATGAGTAAAGGAATGCACGGTCGTGGTTCAGAAGATTTACTTGTCAAAGTTCCACCAGGTACAACAGTTCGTGATGCAGAAACTGGAGCCTTAATTGGGGATTTAATTGAGAATGGTCAGACCTTAGTAGTAGCAAAAGGCGGACGCGGTGGTCGTGGGAATATTCGCTTTGCTTCCCCAAGAAACCCTGCACCAGAAATTGCCGAAAACGGCGAACCGGGCCAAGAACGTAAAATTGAATTAGAATTAAAAGTTTTAGCAGATGTTGGCTTAGTTGGGTTTCCTTCTGTAGGGAAATCAACGTTACTCTCTGTTATCTCGTCCGCTCGTCCGAAAATTGGTGCCTATCATTTTACGACGTTAGTTCCAAACTTAGGAATGGTGACTACTAGTGACGGTCGAAGCTTCGCTGCAGCAGATTTGCCAGGCTTAATTGAAGGAGCTTCTCAAGGTGTCGGCTTAGGAACACAGTTCTTACGCCATATTGAACGGACGCGTGTTATTTTACATGTCATTGATATGAGTGGCATGGAAGGACGCGATCCTTACGAAGATTATTTGGCAATCAATAAAGAATTGGCTTCACACAATTTACGTTTGATGGAACGACCTCAAATTATTGTTGCCAATAAAATGGACATGCCTGAAGCAGAAGAGAATTTAGCGAAATTTAAAGAGCAACTTGCGAAGGAACGCACCGATGAGTATGCCGATGAGCTACCTATTTTCCCAATTTCTGGGGTTACTCGTAAAGGTATTGAACCTTTATTAAATGCAACAGCTGACTTGTTGGAAGTAACGCCTGAATTCCCATTATATGAAGATGAAGTGGTAGAGGAAGAAACCGTTCGTTATGGATTCCAACCAGAAGGTCCAGAATTTACGATTGATCGTGAACCAGATGCTTCATGGGTTTTATCTGGTGAAAAATTAGAAAAATTATTTGAAATGACGAATTTCGATCATGATGAAACAGTAATGCGTTTTGCACGTCAATTACGTGGTATGGGTGTCGATGAGGCATTACGAGCACGTGGCGCGAAAGATGGCGACATTGTTCGGATTGGTAATTTTGAATTTGAATTTGTCGAATAAGCATAAAACCAGTTCACTCAGTGAACTGGTTTTTTATTTTAAAATTAGTATTAAATTAGCGAATAGATTGAAATAATATTTTTAATAGCTTATAATTTTAAATGTAACAAAATAACAAACGAAAGGAGCGAAATTGAAATGGAAAACAATCAAGCAATGGTTCCTAAGTTTTCAGTTAAAAGTGCCGGTTTTCTTTTTAGTATGGGGCTCTTATGTGGTGTCCTGTTGCCGAGTGTTTTATTATGGACTTTCAATCTGCCGTTTAATATTGGTGCCATGATTTTTTTGCCTGTTGGGATTGCTTTTGCGTTAGCGTATAGTCATTATTTTATTGAAACGAAAACAGGTTTTTGTAAGCGTTTTATTTGGTTGTTTTTAATTTCTCTTATTTTATTAGAGCTTATCTCTTATTTATGGCTGATTAAAGGAGTTATTTTTTAAGAGAAAAACAGAGGAGAGTGTTATTTATGTTAGATAAACTGACTGTTTGGATTGAAAATCATCTAGCTGGACCAATGGCTAAAATTGCCAATCAGCGCCATTTACGTGCGGTGCGGGATGGGATTATTGCGACATTACCTTTAATTATTGTCGGTTCTTTTTTTCTAATTATTGCGTTTCCGCCGTTACCAGAATCTTGGGGCATTACTCAATTTTTAACAAGTAATGCTGCTACAATCTTATTGCCTTACCGAATGACAATGTACATTATGGCGTTATATGCGACTTTTGGCATTGGCGCTAGTTTAGCGAAATCATATAATCTTGATCAAGTCTCTGGAGGGATTTTGGCTACGATTGCTTTTTTGTTAACATTAGTACCTGTAGCGATTCCTGAAGAAGCCAGTAAAGCAGCTGGCGTTTCTGGGTTTGTTTTACCAATGGCTAATTTGGGTGGTGCAGGGATGTTTGTCGGGATTGTGACGTCAATTATTGCTGTCGAAATCTATCGAGTAACAGATAAGTCTAAGTTCAAAATTACAATGCCTGATAACGTTCCACCTGCTGTTGCTCGTTCATTTGAATCGTTGACTCCGACGTTAATTGTCATGTTATTGATTGGTTCAATCACTTATTATTTAGGCTTTGATTGGCACACATTTGTAGGGAACTTAGTAGGACCACTAGTTCAAGCAGCGGACTCTTTATTGAGTGTCTTGTTGTTAGTCTTTTTAACAACATTTTTCTGGTTCTTTGGGATTCACGGCGCTTCAATCGTAGGATCGTTGGCGCGTCCTCTATGGCTACAACTATTAGAGGAAAACACGACTGCTAAAGCAGCTGGCGAAGCATTACCTCGGATTGCGGCAGAACCTTTTTACCAATGGTTCATTTGGATTGGTGGTGCTGGAGCCACAATTGGTTTAGCTATATTATTAGCCTTTCGGGCAAAATCAGAATATGGTTCAAAACTAGGAAAAGCTATTTTAGCACCGTCTATTTTTAATATTAATGAGCCAGTTATTTTCGGTGTACCGATTGTCTTAAATCCGATTTTAATGATTCCTTTTATCTTTGCACCAATGGTTTTAGCAACGATTGCTTGGTTTGCCACAAAATTAGGTTTAGTAAGTGAAGTTGTCTTTACCGCTCCTTGGACCTTACCAGGACCAATTGGCGCCTTTATGGCGACAGGCGGCGATTGGCGTGCTGCTGTTTTGAATATTGTTTTAATTCTAGTGGCCATCTTGATTTACTATCCGTTCTTTGTAGCTTATGATAAAAATGAGCTTGCCAAAGAACAGGCAAACAAATAGAAGAATAAAGAGTGCAGCCGTTTAGTGTCCAGAACAAAAGGTGATGACCTTTTGTTCTGGACCTATTTGTTTATAGGTGATGAAAATTCTCAATTTTTTGAAATGTATAGAAAATTTTGAGAAAAGAAACGCATAAAAAAGTGTAAAATATTATATATATAATGAAAATGGTTTTCTTTTGTGTGAACATAATAAAGTTATTGTTAACTAAAAGAGAAAAGGGGTATGAAAATGGTTAGAACGAAGGTATATACAAAGGAAAAAATCTTAAACGTAGCTGAAAAAATTTTAGTAGATAAAGGTTTTTCTAATTTAACTGCTAGAAATATTGCAGATACTATGGGGATTTCTACGCAGCCAATTTATTTAGAATTTGTCAACATGGACGATTTAAAACGAACCTTAATTAAATCGTTATTTCATCGTATGCAATTATTTTATAAAGTAGATGTCGGTGCCTCAGACCCAGTGATTGCATTGGGTCTGAACTTTATATTATTTGCCCAAAAACATCAAAAAATCTATACGGCGTTATTTATGAAAGCACATGGTTATGAAGAAGAATTGCAGCAAATGCTTCAAGATTTTTTTGAAGAGCGTTTATTATTGGATAAAAAATATGTACAAATGGACAAAGGAAAATTTGTCGAATTATTTCCTAAAATGGTGGTAATCTATTTAGGTTTAGCCACAGCGGTTACAATGAAAACAATTGACTTAACTAAGAATCAAGAAATTCAATTATTAAGTCAATTATTGATAGAAGAGTAGTGTTTTGTTATTTATTCAAAATAACAAAAATACGACATAAGTCTGAGAAAAAACTGGTCGTTGCGCCCGAGGAAGGATTGTTTAAAACTTGCTATACTTTGGAAGAAGTAACAGAGAATAATTACTCGGGAGGATTTATGTGATGAAATTTATTAAATTTTTAGTGGTGACAGCAATTGTTATTGGTGGTGGTTTATTTGGGGCCAAGTTTTACGCAGAGAAGAACTCTGGCGAATTAGCTGGTGTGTTAGATCAATTAAATCCATTGGTTAAAGAAGGAAATGTGTATGTTAAAACAAAGAAAGCCGATAGCGTTAATGGCTATGGAATTGCTAGTTATACGCAAGTAGCCGCAGATGAGGAAGGCAAAACGCGAGAAATAACTTTCACAGCGGACCATGAATTAAAAACAGATCATTATCTAAAAGTCTCAAATAAAGGGGCCCACATCAATACGTATGAAGAGGTCAATCAAGACCAAGTACCAGAAAAGGCATTACAAGCGATTCAAAAATAACAAAAAAGT
>OIEK01000066.1_pt1 | contig 78808 bp, 80 predicted proteins | sample 1581821 | NCBI WGS metagenome assembly OIEK01 (sample SAMN03281017, study PRJEB24777) | human gut metagenome | isolation source: fecal sample PR221 from 1 month old male Chinese infant, caesarean... | reverse complement strand
TTTCGCACATAATCATCAAAGTATTGAATTAACTCTTTCTTGATTTGTTGATAATCTGCTTCAGAATAGTTCTTTTCTTCTAGCGTGCCATTAAAAAATTGGCAAATTTAGTTCTTCTTTTAAACGTTCAATCACTTCTTCTTGCTTCATAAGGACCCCTTCTCAACGAATTGTTCTCTTCTATTATAGAACATTGTAGTCATCCGTCAATTGTTCAAAGGCAATTTTCATTTCCTTCTAGACGTTCATTCAAATTGATTGGTTTCATCTTCTTCATTGAAAAAATGTGTTTTAATTCAAAATAAAAATTTTCGAAGGCTTGAAAAAAAAGGCTCAGACTGTTGTTTTCAAGAGCAGGAACACTTGTGTAGAGAACACGAGCGCTATGATAGTAAGTGAAAACCTCGTTAATATTTAATAAAATACGCGCTTCTTCTGGGCGTGGTCGACTTGTAACTAAGTCATGTAAAGATAAACTTTTTGTATGGGTTTCAGATAAATAAAATAAAAATAGTTCCAATTGCTCTTTCGTTGCAGACATGAAAACTCCTCCTCAAACAGTAGTAACATTTATTATAAATGAAAATGAAAGTGCTTGAAAAGCAATGCGCTCAGCAAAAAATAATTATTTTAAGGGAAAACTATAGTTGTTGCTTTAGCATTCTTTTTAATCATGATAAACTGAGAGAAGTATAGTAGGTCCTGACAGAGGAGGAAACAAATGAAAATTGTGATTATTGGTGCATCATTCGCAGGTATTTCCGCAGCAATTGCTTCAAGGAAAAAATATCCCCAAGCAGAAATTTCTTTAATTGATAAACAAGCAACAGTGGGGTATTTATCTGGTGGCTTAAGTGCGTATTTTAATCATACCATCAATGAATTACACGAAGCACGTTACATAACGGAAGAGGAATTACGTCGTCAAAAGATTCAGTTGCTTTTAAATAGAGAAGTTGTGGCAATGGATGTTGAGAACCAATTGATTGCTTGGACACGAAAGGAAGAGCAACAGTGGTATTCTTATGATAAATTGATTTTAGCGACAGGCGCGAGCCAGTTTTCCACGCAAATTCGTGGTAGTCAAACAGAAAAACTACTCAAATATAAATTTTTATCAGGTGCTTTAGCGGCTGTTCCATTACTGGAAAAAAGCCAGACAGTAGCTGTCATTGGTGCAGGACCCATTGGAATGGAAGCTATTGATTTTCTTGTGAAAATGAAGAAAACGGTCCATGTCTTTGAAAGCTTGGAAAATCTATTGCCTAAATATTTTGATAAAGAAATGGTCGCAGAAGTTCAAAAATCTTTGGAAAAACAAGCAGTAATTTTCCATTTTGAAGAAACGGTCCTAGGAATTGAAGAAACAGCAAATGGTATTGTTCTTGAAACAAGCGAGCAGGAAATTTCTTGTGACAGTGGGATTTTTGCTTTAAACTTACATCCTCAATTAGCCTATTTGGATAAAAAAATTCAACGGAATCTGGATCAGACAATCGCGGTGGATGCTTATTTACAAACTTCAGTGCCGAATGTTTTTGCCATCGGAGATTGCATTTCAGTTATGAATGAACCAGTCGCGGAAACTTTTTATGCTCCGTTAGTGAACAATGCGGTACGAACTGGCTTAGTAGTCGCCAACAATTTAGAAGAAAAAACACACCGATTCATTGGCTCTTTGCGAACAATGGGAACAAAAGTGGGGGACTATTACCTTGCTAGTACAGGTCTAACCGAAACGGAAGGTTTATTTTTTCCGCAAACACTTGCTTCCGTAATTGTTAGACAGCCAGCGCCGCCTCTACAACATGGGACAGAAATTTTAGGCAAATTAATCTATGATAAAGTGACACAACGGGTCCTTGGGGCACAGCTTTGTTCAAAAAACAATTGTTTAGAAAAAATAAATACGTTAGCATTAAGTATCCAAACAGGTCAGACACTGACAGACCTATTACAAAAAGATTATTTTTATCAACCTTCCTTAACCAATATTTATGATATTACAAATTTGATGGGTGCTTCGGCTTATTGGAGAGAGAACGATGAAAGTTGAGACGTTATTGGAAAAGAAAGCGATGCGACAATTATTAACGGTGCAACAAACCATCTTAGCAGGCGGTACCTGCTCAGTCTCTGATTTAACAGCATTTTTAGCGGTCACAAAAGCCTCCTTTGAAAAAGACTTAGAGGATTTACATTATTTTTTGAAACCTTTTGGACAGGACTGTCAGCTTACTTATGATGGCCAGCAGCTATCAATCACCTTATCGGATTTTTTTTCGTTGAATCATTTAATTGAAGCATTTGTAAAAGAGTCTCTTAAATTTCAACTTTTAGATTATTTATATCGTAATAAAGAGTTTTCTATTGTTCAATTAACGACTAAATTTATGATTAGTGAGTCTTCTTTATTTCGAAAGATTAAAGAACTCAATCAATTGTTAGCCGCCTTTGATTTGCAAATAAAAAATTGGACAACTACAGGGAGAAGAATTGCAGATTCGTTACTTTTACTTTCAGTTGTATTGGTATATTACTCCCTATGAAACACACCAGAAAAAAAACGATGTCGCCGTTAAATAAACGGATAATTGAAGGGATTGAGACTGGCTTAGGTTTTACTTTTAATGAACATAATGCGTTAAAAGTTAGCCTTTGGTTGAGTATTACGAAAAAGCGCTTAGCGGTCACTTCAAAAAAATTATCAACAATTGAGAAAGAAAATGATTGATTTTAAAGAAGATCCGTTATTTAAGCAAGTTCGACAATTGTTTTTCCGTTTTTTCTAGTCGTTATTCATTAGAATTAGACGAAGGAGAAAGCATGATTCATTTTGTTTTTCTAATCACAATGTCGGTCTTACCAGAATCAGCTTTTGATGAATATTCCTTAATTCGGGGACGTCGTTCCGCTGTTTCTTTAGCTGATACGTTTATCTTGGAAAATGTGGTCTTGTATTATCGGCCCCATAAATTTGAACCTACTCTTGAGAAAACCATGGCTTACTATTTTTCACAAATTCATGGAAAACTGTATTTTTTTTAAAGGAGAATTGGAAGTCTTTGATCGGGCCCATATCTGGGAAAAAGAACAGCAATTATCTAGTCGGGAATTAGCTTCTTTTTCAACAACGTTATTAGAAAAAGCTTTAGCTTGTTTTGATGAAACGTATCAACCAGGAGATAGTTTGCATGAACTTTCTCTGGTCAAATATTTAAGCGTGTTGGCATTAATTGAATTTAAAATGATTGGTGAAATAAAAATTGGAATTCATTTAGCAATGGATGCTCTTTATCAAGCGGCGTTAACACAAGTATTAATGCTTAGTCTTAAAAATATGAATGGCACACTGGTGGAGAGGTATCAGCCTGAACAAACATATGATTTAATTGTGACCAATTATCAGCAAACGAGCTATCAAGGAACACCGGAAGTCTATGTTTTGTCAGAATTAAGTTCGACCTATGATGTGCAACAATTAAAAAAGAAAATACGCACCTTGCGGGAGAAATAAACAAAAGGTTGGTGTGACGGAAATTGTCTGATCCTCGCACCAGCCTTTTTACAACTAAAAGTCGAAAATTAGGCTTTTTTAAACAAAAATGTTTCTTTTTATTGAAAAATTAGAGATAATAAAAGTATTATTGAAAGCGTTGTCTTTGTTGGTTTTAGTAGAAATCCTTTCAATTTTTTTAAAATAAAAAAAGTTTTTGACATGTTTAGTTATTCTTTTGTTTGTAAGATAGGAACATAAAGAAAACGGTTTCAAAAACGTTTAGGAGGAATTATCATGGCAGAAGAAAAATACATTATGGCGATTGATCAAGGAACGACTAGTTCTCGTGCAATTATTTTTGATAAAAAAGGAAACAAAATTGGTAGTTCACAAAAGGAATTTACTCAATATTTTCCTAATGCAGGCTGGGTGGAACATAATGCCAATGAAATTTGGAATTCTGTTCAATCCGTTATTGCAGGTTCTTTAATTGAGTCAGGAGTGAAACCAACGGATATTGCCGGAATTGGGATTACAAACCAACGGGAAACAACCGTTGTTTGGGACAAAGCAACTGGGTTACCCATTTATAACGCAATTGTTTGGCAATCACGCCAAACGACACCTATTGCTGATCAACTAAAAGAAGATGGCTACAGCGAAATGATTCATGAAAAAACTGGGTTAATCATTGATGCTTATTTCTCAGCAACGAAGGTTCGTTGGATCTTAGATCACGTAGAAGGTGCGCAAGAACGTGCAGAAAATGGAGAATTGATGTTTGGAACAATTGACACTTGGCTCGTTTGGAAATTAACGGGAGATACTCATGTCACTGATTATTCAAATGCAAGCCGGACGATGTTGTTTAATATCCATGATTTAGATTGGGATCAAGAAATTTTGGATCTTTTAAATATCCCACGAGTGATGTTACCGAAAGTCGTTTCGAACTCTGAAGTGTATGGATTAACAAAAAATTACCATTTTTACGGAAGTGAAGTTCCTATCGCTGGGATGGCTGGTGACCAACAAGCCGCCTTATTTGGTCAAATGGCCTTTGAACCTGGGATGGTTAAAAAATACCTATGGAACAGGCTCATTTATTGTCATGAACACTGGCGAAGAACCTCAACTTTCTAAAAATAATCTGCTTACCACTATTGGCTATGGCATTAACGGCAAAGTATATTATGCCTTGGAAGGAAGTATCTTCGTGGCTGGTTCAGCGATTCAATGGTTACGAGATGGCTTAAAAATGTTGCAAACGGCTGCTGAATCTGAAGCAGTAGCCAAAGCGTCAACAGGGCACAATGAAGTTTATGTGGTTCCGGCATTCACTGGTTTGGGCGCACCATATTGGGATTCACAAGCGCGTGGGGCTGTCTTTGGATTAACACGCGGTACCACGAGAGAAGATTTTGTCAAAGCGACACTTCAAGCAGTTGCGTATCAAGTTCGTGACATTATTGACACGATGAAAGAAGATACAGGCATAGACATTCCTGTCTTAAAAGTAGACGGTGGAGCAGCAAACAATGATTTCTTGATGCAATTCCAAGCAGATATTTTAAACACTGCTGTTCAAAGAGCCCATAACTTAGAAACAACGGCCTTAGGCGCAGCTTTCTTGGCGGGCTTAGCGGTTGGCTTCTGGAAAGACTTAGAAGAAATCAAAGCATTCCAAGAAGAAGGACAACAATTTGAACCAATTATGGCGGAAGAAGAACGAGAAGATTTATATGAAGGTTGGCAACAAGCAGTAGCAGCTACCCAACAATTCAAACGTAAAAATAAGTAAATGGAAAAGGGGAATTTTCTATGACTTTCTCAATAGAAACACGCCGACAATCAATCGACGCTTTAAAAACACAACACTTAGATGTCTTAATTATTGGTGGTGGCATTACTGGCGCAGGGGTTGCCCTGCAAGCCAGTGCCGCTAAAATGAAGACAGGGTTAATTGAAATGCAGGATTTCGCAGAGGGCACCTCTTCACGATCAACCAAATTAGTTCATGGTGGTATCCGCTATTTGAAAACGTTTGACGTGGAGGTGGTAGCAGATACAGTGAAAGAACGAGCCGTCGTTCAATCCATTGCGCCACACATCCCTAAAGCGGATCCCATGTTATTGCCGATTTATGATGAGCCAAATGCAACATTTAATCTATTTTCTGTCAAAATAGCAATGGATTTATATGATCAGTTAGCTGATGTAACAGGTACCAAGTACGCCAACTATCTGTTAACAAAAGACGAGGTTTTGGCACGTGAGCCACAACTAAAAAGTGAAGGTCTACAAGGTGGCGGTGTTTATTTAGATTACCGAAATAATGATGCTCGTTTAGTTATTGAAAATATTAAACAAGCAGTAGCTGACGGGGCGCATGCTGTGAGTCGGGTTCAAGCGGTGGGCTTTTTATACAATGATGAAGGGAAAATTACTGGCATTCAAGCAAAGGACCTACTAACTGACGAACAGTTTGAGATTCACGCAGATGTTGTGATTAATACTACTGGTCCTTGGTCAGATAAATTAAGAGGCTTAGACAAAAACGATTCATTTACACCACAAATGCGTCCAACCAAAGGGGTTCATTTAGTTGTCGACAAAAGCCGTTTAAATGTTCCTCAACCAACGTATTTTGATACAGGTAAACAAGATGGCCGCATGGTCTTCGTTGTTCCAAGAGAAGAAAAAACATATTTTGGGACGACGGATACAGATTACCATGGAGACTTTCAACATCCAACAGTAGAACAAAGTGATGTGGATTACCTATTGGAAGTAGTCAATAATCGTTATCCAGAGGTACAATTGACAATTGATGATATTGAAGCCAGCTGGGCTGGCTTGCGACCTTTAATTTCTGCTAACGGTGGCTCAGATTATAACGGGGGAAACAATGGCAAACTTTCAGATAAAAGTATTGATGAAGTCATTGATGTCGTTGACAGATACCAAAAAACAAAACAGATAAACGAGAAATTGAAGAAGTCCTAAACCATCTAGAAGACAGTTTGGTGGAAAATAAAGTCAATCCTTCAGCTGTCTCTCGAGGCAGCTCATTGGAAAGATCAGCGGATGGCTTGCTCACTTTGGCTGGTGGGAAATTAACAGATTATCGTAAAATGGCAGAAGGTGCGATGAAAATGATTCAAACCATCTTAGCAGAAGAATACCAGAAAGAATTCACCTTAATTGATTCTAAAAACTATCCAGTTTCAGGCGGGAAATTGAACCCTGCAACGGTAGACGAAGAATTAGAAGCGTTGGCAAAACATGGCGTATCTAAAGGGTTAAGTGAAAAGGATGCACTATACTTAGCTCATTTATATGGCTCCAACGTACCAACTGTTTTTGAAATGATTGATGATGCCAAAGTAATTCCTGGTTTAACCTTAACAGAAACTGTCTCTTTAAACTATGCGATGGAAGAAGAAATGGCTTTAACACCCGTCGACTTTTTATTGCGACGGACCAACCACTTATTATTTATGCGTGATCGTTTGGACCAAGTGAAAGCGGGAGTCATTGAAGAAATGGCACAGCATTATCAATGGACAGCGGAAGAAAGAGCACGACACATTGAAACATTAGAAAAAGTAATTGAAGAATCAGATTTAAAAAATTTGAAAGTAGGGTGAAGAAAAAATGGGAACTTCGATGATGACACAATTATTCGGTGAATTTTTCGGAACGATGATTTTAGTTTTACTAGGGGATGGCGTCTGTGCCGCAGTTAACTTGAAGAAAAGCAAAGCCTTTGCTTCTGGTTGGGTCGTTATTGCTTTAGGTTGGGGCGCTGCTGTTACATTAGCTGTTTACATGTCTGGGTATATGAGTCCAGCGCATTTAAATCCTGCTGTAACAGTTGCGATGGCAATTACTGGAAACTTTGAATGGGGCATGGTTTTACCTTATATCGTAGCTCAAGTCCTAGGCGGTTTTATTGGTGGTTTAGTTGTCTGGTTAGCTTATTTACCCCATTGGAACATTACAGAAGACAAAGGTGCTATTTTAGGAACCTTCGCCACTGGTCCAGCTGTCCGTAACTATCCAGCCAATGTTTTAACAGAAATTATCGGCACATTTGTCTTGGTTTTTGGTTTACTAGCCTTTTCTCAAAACGACTTAGCGGCTGGCATTAACCCAATGCTTGTTGGGATTTTGGTCTTAGGACTAGGTCTATCATTAGGCGGACCTACAGGTTATGCAATTAACCCTGCACGTGATTTAGGACCTCGTTTAGCGCACCAAATTATTCCTGTGAAAACAAAAGGTGATTCTGATTGGGCTTATTCTTGGGTGCCAATTGTGGGACCTATCTTAGGTGCTTCATTAGCTGCAGTAATTTATTTATTCACTATTTAATAAAATGAAATGTAAATAGTTGTTTTAGACAATAAAAAACGCTTGTGAGAAGTAATCAATTCTTGCAAGTGTTTTTTGCTACATATTAAACAAAAAAAGATTTCCTTAGACATTTAGACAATTTGTCCAAATACGTAACAGAACAATTTTCCTATATGATACAATAAAAGTGCACAAGTAATTGGGGGAGTAATATTTCATACTTATTTGTCAATTTTAAGCTGGACAATGTGTTCAGTAATATATACTAATTTAAAAAGGAGTACATGATTTGAATGGGATAATGGTTTTGTTAGTGGGGACTGGGTACATTGGTTGGGTTATTTATAGAAATGGTCGTACGTATTTCCGTTATAAAAAAAATCTAAAAAAATATCAAACGACGCACCATCTAACGGACAGTGACCTAGAGATGTACCAAAGAATTATGGACGAATTAAAAAAACAAATTATTTATTTAAACGAACTAACGAATAAGTCACGAAATTTAAAAAAAATTGAACAAGTAGAACTGGGTGTTGCTTCCGCTAAGGGCATCTTTAAACACTTAGTGAAGTATCCTGAAGCAATTACTCATTTTAGTGATTTTTTATATCATAAGGTACCAGAGATTTTACGAGCATCAGAACGGTTTTTAAGCATTAAAGAAGATAAATTGTCAACAGAAGAAATAACACTTGCAACCAATGGTATCTTAAGTACCATACGAGTGTTGTCGGAAAGTATCACAGATGATTATGAAAGATTAGTCTCCGAAGCATCTGAGGAAATTGCCTTATCAAAAAAATTAGTGGAGAGAAAAAATGGCTAAACAAAAGAATTTTTATGATACATATGATGCGCTTTTTCAAAAGCCAAAATGGTCGTTTTTTCCTGTCACAAGAACAGACACAGTAAAGCAACTTCCTAACCCCAATAAAAAAGTGGTAAAACCACAGACGAAAAAAAAGAAAAAACAAAAAAGAACAAAAAAATTATTTGGATAGGCATTGCTGTAGCAATTGGCTTTATAGTATATATTGATCTTGCGGAGAAAGATGATTATTGGGATTACTCCGCTTCATCAGAAGATGTTTATCCTTTAAAAGAAGCTGGACTTACCACAACTGGACCTGTTGATTTAGAAAAACCACTAAAAGTCACAATAGAAGAAAATAAACTTTTATTTAATCAAGGCTACCAAATAGAAATTATCGGCGATGCCGATATTGAAACCAGTGGCGGAAAGAACTTTTTAATTTTACCTTCTACAGAGGAGTATCCAGATACAAAATATCTAGGCAATATCAGTTTTTATGAAAAAAGAGACTATTATACATCGGCAGGTATGTACCTTTCTGGCAATCTTATCAACAGTCTTTCTGATTATTTAGATACAAGTAAAGAGTTTATCAAAGCATACCCAATTGATAAAATTGCTGATGTACAAACCGGCTATATTTTAAAACGGAATCAAGGATATACAGACATCTCAAAATATTATCTCTTTAAAGATGGGACGGGATTTGAATTAGAAGTCTCTGTTGACCAATTGGAAAAGGTCAAAGATCCCAAAGACTATTCTTCTTTTGTAAAAACATACGCAAAAGAAGTCGCTTTTATAGAAAAAAGTTTTAAATTTGAGTCTACTGATGAGGAATCTCGATAGAGAAAATAGTTTTCAGCTTCAAGTAGCGCCCAGCAATACCTTTGTTGAAAAAATGTAAGAGCCTGAGACAAAAAACACTTTGGATCTTCGTCTCAGGCTTAAAAACTGATCAGCGGTGGAAGCGTAGCACTTTAAGGACTGAAGTACGACGTGTACCCACTTACTAGATTGTCTTTGAAGGTAACGTAGAAAAGAACAGCAATATACAAGCGACCTACAAACTATTTTCTGTCAGACTAAAACTGGCAGAAGTGGTTTGTAGGTTGCTTGTTTTCATTATGGCTGGTGAGACAGGTTGGCGCTTGATGTTTGTTTTAATATTGCAAATCAAAAATGGCGATACTTATTTTACTGAAAATTAGTTCCCAATCTTCTCGGGTTAATTCTTCTTCTAAAATGTAAATTCGGTCTATTTCTTTTGGTAAATCAAATAAGGGATAGTCAGTAATCACAATATCACAACTAGAAAAATCGGTTCGTTCAAAAATAATATCCTCACTAAATGCTTGCTTGATTTTCATCATAATAAAGCTAGCAATGTAAAAATCGCGAGAATATGCAACACCAATTTTAATTTTTTTGCGGGGACTATAGTGCTTATAAATTCGTAACAACAATTCACATGTCCAAATTGGGTTCTCCTGATCCTTAAATCTTAACTGATAAGGGGAATGCGCTGAAAAGTTTTGATAAAAAGCATAGATTTCTTTCTGTAAATCTTTTTGATAAGTACTATTTTTATTGACTAAAAAATCTAGAATTGCGGTATTTGGTTGCTGTGAAATAAATAATTGGTTATAGATAATATTTTTAAATAAAATAAGTAAGAAGTAATGACGATCAAATTCACGCATTTTTGGAATTTGAAAAACTTCGCAAAAATTGGTTAATAAAGAATCAACGTAGAAATATTCTGGGCAAGAAATTTCATTTAGAGCAGCCAGTAAATCTTTGGCTCGTTTTGCTGAATCAAAATTATCAATGGCAATGGGTGCAATGATATCTACAACCCGCTGTTGATCTTCTGAAAAATTTGATTGGGAACAAAAAATAGTTTGTTTTGAGTCTGAGAAAAGCCTTAAATAAGGATGTTCTTCAAATTCTTTTTGGAGATCATCTTCACAAGTATATGGAAAGCGATATTTTGCGATGTGTAAAAGTAAATTTAATTTTAGTAGAGAAGCGTGTTCCAAGCGTTCAAGAATTTCTGGTTTAATATGTTGCGTCAGTATATCTTCAAAATAAGTAGAGGTATAACGTGGTAAGGCTAAGGTATTTAAAAAGATGGTCCAGTAGACATCAAGAAAAGCATATAGGACTTGAAATTCAGAACCTGTAATCACTTTACTCGCGGAGGGGGAAAAATGGACGGAAATTCCATACAAACCAAATAGTTTATTAATGTTATTTAACCGTTTGTAAATGTAAGATGAGCTAAAATTAGTTTCTTGACTCACTTTCCAGACAGAATTGTTTTCTTTTTTGATAATTGCTTGAAAAAGAATGAAGTCAGTAGAATGGACACAGTAATAATTAAATAATAAAAATAGTGGGAAAGAAAATCATTGGAAGTCGTATGTAATGAAATTTTTCCGTGATGGATCTGAATCTCTAAGGTATTTTCAGGAAGGGTTGCTAAGTCTTCTTGAATTTCACGAAGATAAATTGATAAATTTTTAGTAGAAAGATCGAATTTTCGGGCAACACTAGATAAATCAAGGTTCGTTTGTTTTGCTAAGTATAAAAAGACAGCCAAATTTTTTTTGTGTTTTCTTTGAAAGTAAAAATGTTTTTATGGCATCTTGTGTTTTGATGAGACTCACTCCTTAGTAATAACTTCTCTTTTATTATAATAGTTCGCCTAATAAATTGTAATAAAAAAGAACAATTCTCATTGGTTTATGAGAAAATAACAAGATATTCAGCAGGAAAACACCTGTGTCAGTCGACACAGGTGTTACGATGAGCAAAAAGAGCGGGTTCTTTTTTTATCAAATAATTTTCCAAAGTGACGTGATCAACTAAAGAATCAATCACCCCTTCTTTAGAAACTGAAAATCCTGCAGCCTGAATTGCTATTTGAATGGCTGCTTCAGTCGGATAACCTTTCGAAAGATAGGAGGCGAGCGCGCTGATAAAGCTGTCACTGGCACCAGTGCTATCCACAGCTATATTTTCTGTTGCAGGGAAATAGTGGCACACTTGGGGTGTTTTTAATAACACGCCTTTTTTTCCTAAAGTAACAATGACATTTTTTACGCCCATTTCTAAGAAGTACGCCGCTTTCTCTTCTAATGTACCAGTATCTGGTTGAAGTTCCAATAATTCATCTTCATTGGGAATGAAAAAATCAACCTTTTCTAGTATATTCACTGGAATATGATGAATAGCAGCTGGTTTTAAAATAATCGGTACCCCTGAATGTTGGGCGATTTCACAAGCTTTCTCTACAGCAGACAAAGGAATTTCTGTTTGAATGAGACAAAAACTGGCATCCATAAATAGGTGTTTTTGCTGTGCGATTTTTTTAGGCGTAAGCGCTGTGTTTGCACCAGGTAAGATTGAAATCATGGAGTCGCCGCTTGTCTCAACATAAATATAAGCTTGACCAGTCTCAGTATCTTGAATACGTGTGATACCATCTGTCGTAACGTGGTATTTTTCTAATTCTTTATATAAGTAATTCGCATCTGTGTCTGAGCCTAAACAACCAATTAGGGTGGCTTGATGCCCCAGTTTGGTTAAGCCAACAGCTTGATTTAATCCTTTTCCGCCGGGGAATTTAGCATAGCTAGACAAAAAATTTGTTTTGCCGTTATGTGGTAAATTTGTTGAATACAGATAATTATCAACGTTTAAACTACCCACTACAATCATTTTGCTATGTGGATTAACACTAGACATGCCTAATGTATTTTTGTGATCTAGCACCAATTTTTCAGCCTCATTAATCAAGGCTGTTTTTTCTTTGCGTTTGTTAAGCAATAATAAGGCTAACTGGCTGCCAAACGTCTCTGTATCTAATAAGACGGAAGAAATATGATCAGGTAAAAATGAACGATCAATTTTTCGCTTAATTGCGAGTAAAGAGTAATTATCGGGGGTTCGCAAACCGCTCTGCTTTAAAAGCTGTTCCAAAAAAATCAGCTTGGGTATAGTCATCGGTAAGGATACCCGTAATCCCATCTGTGATAAGCTGATTACTGAAATCAGCAGGGATAGTAGTTAAAATATTTTCTTTACTAAAGGGTAAATTGACATCAAATAAGGCTTTTTTATAGCCTGCAATAATTGCTTCTTTATATTTTTGGTTAGTGACGAAATAACTAATTTTTTTATGGTTATTCTGTAATAATTCTCGGGTTAAAACATAACTAGCTTCTTCATAAAGCCTCGCTAGAGAAGGCAATTCGTTAGTTGAGTGATTGACGAAATAGTAAGGAATCGTTAATTCTTCTATAAATTTCGCGTATTGTTTACTGTTTTCATTGATTGGGTCCCAAATAATGCCACTGGCTTGTTTTAAAGTTGGCGAGGTAATATTTTTCAGTTCTTGTTCTAAACTACCGTGACTATTTAAAATCAAGCAGCTATAGCCATTTTCTTGAGCTTTATCAATAAAGCTCGTAACCCAAGCCTCAAAAGTTTCATGGCTATTTAATAATAACACGAAGGTTTTTGTAGTACTATTTGTGACGAGATTTGCTGAGTAAGGTGTGTAGTTGTAATCTCGAACGATTTTTAAGACACGCTCACGGGTTTCTTTACTAATAGTTTGATCTTTATTATTTATAATTTTGGATACAGTTGAAGCGGAAACGCCAGCTAATTTTGCAATATCTTTAATATTCATCATTTTCGTCCTTTCACTGAACTCTTTTTTATAGTAAGCATTCTAAAAGCAGAAAGTCAAGAAAAAGCCTAATTATTTATTATTTAGAAATTCTGCTTGACTTTTAATGAAAGCGCTGTTAATCTCAAATTAAGAAAACGTTTCCGGAAATGTTTTTCCTAAATGTGAATGGAGGAAGAAAAATGGATACAAAGAAAAGACCGATCATTATTGATACGGACCCAGGAATTGATGATGCTGTAGCTTTAGCGATTGCACTGAATCATCCTAACCTAGAAGTTCGCTTAATAACGACGGTTGCAGGGAATGTAGATGTAGAAAAAACAACAAATAATGCCTTGAAACTTGTCGATTTTTTTTTGGGAAAAAGGTTCCTGTAGCCAAGGGGTGTAATTGTCCGTTACTTATTCAATTGGAAGATTCTGCTGAGATTCATGGGGAGACTGGCATGGATGGCTTTGAGTTTCCGCAACCTATCTCTACGTGTTTAGATATTCATGCAGTGGAAGCTATGCGAAAAGAAATTCTGTCTAGTGATGTTCCTTTGACCATTGTTCCAATTGCTGCATTAACGAATATTGCTTTGTTACTGACCCTCTATCCAGAAGTCAAAGAAAATATTGCAGAAATCGTCATGATGGGTGGCTCATTAGCAAGGGGAAATACAAATACAAGTGCCGAATTTAATACGTATGTCGATCCACACGCTGCACAAATTGTTTTCCAATCAGGTGTCCCGCTAACAATGGTAGGATTAGATGTTACAAGTCAAGCTGTGTTAACGAATCATGAAGTAACAGCCATCAGAGCGCTTGGCAGAGTGGGGGAAATGTTTTATGGTCTTTTCCGTCATTATAGAGGCGGCAGTTTAACTACAGGTTTGAAAATGCATGATGTCTGTGCGATTGCCTATTTAACTTCACCAGAATTATTTGAGACAACTGAAACGTTCATTGAAGTTGCTTTGGAAGGTCCAGCTGCGGGAGCTACTGTTGCGGATTTAAAAATGAAGTATCATAAAAACACGAATGCCGTTGCCTGTATAGATGTAAACGTTGAAGCTTTTCAAAAATGGGTTGTCGAAAAAATGAAAGCGGTTAATTAGCTGAAGGAGGATAAGTATGATTGAAAGTTTATTGGTATTGGTCGTTTTAGTTGTTGTAGCCTATTTGATTGTAAAAAATTATCATCCCGCACTCAGCTTAATTATTGGTGCGCTTGTTCTACTTGCATGTGCATGGATGTTAGGACATCCCATTTATCCTGCAGGGGAAGGAACCGGTTTTGGATTATTTGATATTTTCTTGAAGTTTAAAGATACAATTATTGCACAAGTGAGTTCAGTAGGAATTGTAATTATGATTCTTTTTGGTTACTCAGGCTATATGAATGCAATCGGGGCCAATCAGATGGCTGTCAACTTTTTGGTGAAACCATTAATGAAGATTAAACGTAAATCGTTATTTGTCCCTGTGGTCTTTTTAATTGGAAATTTAATGTCACTGGTAGTTCCTAGTGCATCAAGCTTAGCGATTATTTTAATGTCTATATTATATCCGATGCTAGCCAGCATGGGGATTTCATCATTAACTGCTGCAGGTGTGATTGCAATGACGGCAACTATCATGCCAACACCTTTAGGCGCGGATAACGTAATCGCCGCAAATACCCTTGGTTATGATGTGTTAAATTATGTTGTATGGAATGCCAAAATTTCGCTGCCATCGTTATTAATCATTGCGGTTGCACAGTACTTCTGGCAAAAATACTGCGATAAAAAGAAGGCGAGGCTGCCTATGTTTCATTAAATGAAGAGGGCTTAAGCAAACAAAAAGAATTTGATGTTCCTAAATTTTATGCAATATTGCCAATATTACCGCTATTATTAATTGTTGGAGTGGGAATCGCAGGAATGTTTGTCAAAGGAATAACGATGGATATTTTTGTTCTTACATTTATTTCTTTCTTCATCGCTGTATTGGTTGAGACGCTTCGTTTGAAATCTTTTAAAAAGGTTCAAGATACAGCTGTCGAGATGTTTAAAGGAATGGGGCAAGGGTTTAGTCAAGTTGTGATGCTTGTCGTAGGCGGTTCATTATTCACGTCTGCGATTCAAACATTAGGAATTATTGATAGTATTATGGCATCTGTCGAAGCATCAAGTTCAGCAGGAATTGTCACGACCTTAATTTTCAGCGGTGCAACGACCCTTTTTGGAATTTTAAGCGGTGGTGGACTGGCAATGTTTTATGCGGTTATCGAACTAATCCCTGGGATTGCCGAAAAAGCAGGGATTGATGGTATTTTAATTTCCTTGCCAATGCAGATGATCGCGAATTTAACTAGAACGATTTCTCCTGTAGCAGCAGTTGTCATGATTGTCGCATCAACAGTAGGAGTTAGTCCCATCAGAATTTTAAAACGGACGAGTGTACCGACCATCATTGGCATTATTAGTGTGATTGTCTTGTCGATTCTATTGTTACCTTATTAAGAGAATAAACAATGAAAATTAGAGTGGCTGATGAGAAAGAGTTACCGATGATTCTTCAATTTTTAACAGAAGTAAAGGCATTCATGGATGTTGTGGGCATTACACAGTGGACAAAGGACTACCCTTCTCAAGAAGATATCCAAGAAGACATTACAAAAAAACGGTTGTATTTGCTAATGCACGAAGAAATGATTTTTCAATGGCAACGTTCTGTATGGAGCAGGAACAAGACTTTGTTTGGTTAAAGCGCTTTGCAACTTCGCCTAATTATATTGCCAAGGGTTATGGCAGTTTGTTGTTCCATGAATTGGAGAAACGAGCAGTCTGGGAAGGAAGACGTAAAATGTATGCTCAGACTAATCATACAAACCATAGAATGATTCGATTTTTCGAAAGTAAAGGGTTCACAAAAATTCATGAATCTTTACAAATGAATCGCTTAGACTTTGGCTCTTTTTATTTATACGTTAAAGAATTGGAGAACCAATCCATCGTTTAAAATAAGAAAACAGGAGTCAGATGCAAAAATTATTTAGCATCTGACTCCTGTTATTTTCCAAGGAAATAGTCAACTTAATTATACAAATAAAACACAAACACATTCGGGAACAGCAACATCTTTTTGAATCATTTCTAATAAGCCTGTTTCTTGGTTCCGACGATAAAGTGTTAAGTTATCAGAGTCTTGATTAGCGACAACGATGAAATCTTCAGAAGGATCTAAATCGAAATCTCTTGGAATATCGCCTTCTGTTGAAATTAATTGAATTCGTTCAATCGCTTCGCCGTTTTCTGAAACAGCATAGACAGCAATCGAGTTATGGCCACGGTTTGAAGCATAAAGGAAACGGCCATCAGAAGAAATACGAATTGCAGCACCACCATTAAACGCATCATAATCAGCAGGTAAAGTAGAAACTTTTTGTAATTCAGTGAAAGAACCATCTGTTTCATCATATGAAAGAACTGAAACAGTGCTATCTAATTCACCAAATAAATAAGCCAATGATTTTGTTGGGTGGAACACTAAATGACGTGGACCAGTCCCTGGCTCAGTCACGAATTGAGCGATTTCAGAAAGCTTTCCATCTAAGCTAACATTATACGTATACACACGATCGGTTCCTAGATCACAGACGACTAAGCGTTGATCAGGCGTCAAATCTGTGTAATGAACATGGGCATTGTTTTGGTTTTCATGAGGACCAGTTGGCTCTGTATGAATCACTTTGTCAGCATCTTCCAAAGAACCATCTTCTAAGATACGATACACGTGAACGATACCTTGGTGATAATTTGCTGCATAGACAAGTTGTCGGTTTTCGTCAACAGCTACATAACATGGCGGCGCACCTTCCTCAGTTACTTTATTCAATAAGTTAAAATGGTCCATTTCTGGTTGATAAGCGGCAGTGCCACCTTCACCGTCAACACTAGTGACGCTAAAAAGTTCGCCCTTTTGACTCAGAGCAAGATAGGTAGGACTCGTTTCTTCTAACAAAAGTGTCGCTTCTGTTAAACGACCTTGTGTCGTATCTAATGCAATTTTATAAATGCCTTGGCTGGCTCTTCGAGTATAGGTACCTAGTAAAATTTGTTCTAACATCACAATTCCTCCAATTTGTTTCAACACAATCACTTTTTATGAAAGTGCTTTTATATAATGTAGTATACCATAAGAAGTCTAAGAACAATAAAACTTTCTATCTGAGATGTTCGCATTTTAAAGTGGTTTGTGCTATTATGATGAGAGACTGTGATGACAGTCATTTTTTGATTTTTAGAGGGGTGACGAACATGTACGACAATACGGATAATAACGGGACCGTTCGTTGTTCATTTTGTGGGAAAACACAAGAAGAAGTAAAAAAAATTGTTGCTGGTCCGGGTGTCTATATTTGTAATGAATGTATTGATCTATGTAAAGAGATTATTGATGAAGAATTTTATGATGAAGCAGTCCGAGAATTAACGGATGTGCCAAAACCCCAAGAAATTTTAAATGTTTTAAATGAATATGTTATTGGACAAGAACGTGCAAAACGCACACTTTCTGTTGCTGTTTACAATCACTATAAACGTGTGAATCAATCAGAAACAGCTGCAACTCAAGATGACGTTGAATTGCAAAAAAGTAACATTTGTTTAATTGGACCAACAGGTTCAGGTAAAACTTTCTTGGCTCAAACGTTAGCAAAAACATTAAATGTACCTTTTGCAATCGCTGATGCGACCAGTTTAACAGAAGCAGGTTATGTAGGGGAAGATGTTGAAAACATCCTTTTAAAATTACTACAATCTGCTGACTATAATGTTGAACGCGCGGAAAAGGGCATTATCTATATTGATGAGATTGATAAAATTGCCCGTAAGAGTGAAAATGTTTCGATTACTCGAGATGTTTCAGGTGAGGGTGTTCAACAAGCCTTACTAAAAATTCTTGAAGGAACAGTTGCAAGTGTACCACCACAAGGGGGCCGCAAACATCCACATCAAGAATTTATCCAAATTGACACAACGAATGTTCTCTTCATCGTTGGTGGAGCGTTTGATGGAATTGAAACCATTGTTAAAAACCGCTTAGGCGAAAAAACTATTGGTTTTGGTAAAACTAATTCTGCTTTAAATGAAGAAGAAAGCATCATGCAACATATTATTCCAGAAGATTTATTGAAATTTGGTTTAATTCCAGAATTTATTGGACGCTTACCTGTAATGGCTGCGCTTGATAAATTAACGAATGATGATTTGGTTCGAATTTTAACAGAACCGAAGAATGCCTTGGTGAAACAATATCAAAAATTATTGTCTCTTGATGACACTAAATTAGAATTTGAACCAGAAGCATTAAAAGCCATCGCAGCCAAAGCCATTGAACGTAATACTGGCGCACGGGGACTTCGTTCAATCATTGAAGAAATTATGATGGACGTAATGTTTGATGTTCCTTCAGATGAAAGCATTGAAAAAGTTATCATTACTAAAATGGCCGCTGAAGGTACCGGTAAACCAACAATTATTTATAACAAAAAAGATAAAGAAGCTGTATAAGATTGAAGCTGAAAACAGCTCTTTCGGCGGATCTCCGAAAGAGCTGTTTTTGTTAAGCTTTTGAATGAAAGACTGAATAGAAGAACGGAGGAAAACAATGAACGTACATAATGCAGAAATCGTGATTAGTGCGGTATCCCCTAAACAATATCCTGAATCTCAATTACCAGAGATTGCTTTAGCTGGACGTTCGAACGTTGGGAAATCATCTTTTATTAATACCTTGATTAATCGTAAAAATTTAGCAAGAACTTCAGGCAAACCTGGTAAAACGCAAACGCTAAATTTTTATTTAATTGAGGATGCCTTACACTTTGTGGATGTTCCTGGCTATGGTTATGCCAAAGTTTCTAAAACAGAACGTGCGAAGTGGGGAAAAATGATTGAAACGTATATCACGCAACGTGAGCAATTACGTGCAGTCGTTTCTTTAATTGATTTACGTCATCCGCCGACCCAAGATGATATCCAAATGTATGAATTTTTGAAATACTATGATTTGCCAGTTATTATTGTAGCAACTAAGGCAGACAAAATTCCGCGGGGCAAATGGAACAAACACGAGAGTGTCATCAAAAAAGCCTTGAATTTTGATAAACAAGATGACTTTATTATTTTCTCTTCTGAAACAAAAGAAGGAAAAGAAGCAGCTTGGACAGCAATTGAAAAGTTTCTATAGAAAAAAACAAGCAAAATTACTCTTTTGCTTGTTTTTTTGCTTCTTCTTTTTTACTTCTTGTCGTTGTTTTGCCAGTTCTTCAAGAGGTACTTCTTTCTTTAATGGATCAACGGCGAAAGAATCGAAGAGTTTATCTAAGTCATTGGAACGTTCAAATTTTAATCCCATTTACTAAGCCTCCATTCCTTTTTTTATAGTGTAGCACGTTTTTTTTCATTTGGATAGCAACAGAAATGTAAGAATTCGTCATAGTTGGGTCTAGTGTAATTTCTCGTAACTAGGACTTGCCAAACATGAAAAAACAAGCTATTCTTTAGTAAGAATTAGTTAGAAAGAAGGCACTTTATGAAAAATCCGTTAATCGGCGGTGTTCGTTTTTATCAACGATTTATTTCTCCAGGATTGCCTGCACGTTGTCGCTATTACCCAACGTGTTCACAATATATGATTGATGCAATTCATACACATGGAAGTGTCAAAGGAACAACGATGGGGGTAGCACGGATTTTACGATGTCATCCTTTTGTTAAAGGCGGCATTGACTATGTTCCGTTGAAATTTCGCTTGACGAAAAATCCTGATGAGACCTATCATGGACCGTATACGTATCGAAGAAATAAGAAAACAGAAGTAGAAAAGGATGGATAAATATGGCAATTTTAGCATTTGATCTTGGCGGTTCTTCCGTGAAATACGGCGTTTGGACAGGCAAAGAATTAACAAATCAAGGGAGCTTTCCAACACCTGGCTCTTGGGAAGAAATGAAAGCGCATTTATATTCGATTTATGCAGACAAAAGAAATGAGTCGATTAGTGGTGTTGCTTTTAGTTCACCTGGAGTAGTTGACGAAAAAAGTCAACAGATTTTAGGGATTTCCGCCATTCCATATATTCATCATTTTAACATTTATGAAGAATTAGAAGCGTTGTTTGGCTTACCAGTGACTATCGAAAATGATGCGAATTGTGCTGGTTTAGCTGAGATATATGAAGGCGCGGCGAAAGGGAAAAAAGAAGTGCTTTTTGTCGTTATTGGGACAGGAATTGGCGGAGCGATTTTTCGCAATGGTGAATTGTACAAAGGCGCTCATTTATATGGAGGCGAGTTTGGACTGAACTTTTTAAGTAATGGCCAAACATTCAGTGAAATTGGCACAGCTGTCAAAATGGCTCAGCGCTATTGTGAACGAATTGGAGTCGAAAAACAGGCGGTGACAGGAGAAGAAGTTTTTGAACTGGCACAACGAGGGGATGAGATTGCTCGCGAAGAAGTCAATAATTTTTATGATTATTTAACACAAGGATTATTCGGCTTACAGTTTTCTTATGATCCTGAAATGATTGTACTCGGAGGTGGTGTTTCTGCTAAAGAAGGCTTATTAGCAGAGATTAATCGCCGGATGCTAACGCATTTACAAACCTTTGAATTAAAAGATTTTGTTCCAGAAATCGTGACCTGCCATTATCAAAATGATGCCAACTTGATTGGCGCAGCCGCCAACTTTCAAGCAAAAACGAATTGGGAACTATAAAGAAACAGCCGATTGTTATTCTCTTCAATCGGCTGTTTCTTTATTTATTTGCCTTGTCATCAGTATTTTCTTCTGCAGCAATCCGCGCTTGAACTTGTTGGCGTAAAGTTTCTAGTTCTTTTTCTTTCTTTTCTAATTCAGCTAAATCTTCAGAAATTTCATGGGCTTCTTCTGCTGGCTTAGGTTGTAAAAAGACGTTTAAACCAATCGCTATAAAGGTCCCAATGAATGTATCCAACACACGTTCCATTGCATATTGAAAGGAATCGCTTTGCGGAATACTTAAAGAAATCATTAAAAGTGTCGCAGTTGCAGAAATGATCCCAGCATTGTTATTAATCCCATCAGAAACAACGATGACGATAATGACTAAAAGTGGTAGTAGCAGTAATTCTACTAAGTGTTGGTTAGGAAAATAATCTTGTGCTAATACATAAAGCAAAGCTAAAAAGCCACCCAATGTGTTTCCAATAATGCGCGATTTTCCAAAAGACAAACTGGTATTTAAATCTTGTCTTAATGAAAAAACAGCTGCTAAACAGGCAATCATAGGTGAGCCACGATGGAAAAATTGAAATAAAAGAATACACAGCATGACAGCAATTGCTGTTTTTAACGTTCGCATGCCTAAACGAAATCGACCCACTATCATAAATATTCGCTCCTAAATAACTTTTCTCTTTAATGATAACCGAAATAGAGGTAAAATTACTAGAGAAAAGTGAAGAATTATTATTTTTTAAGGGGAGTATGCATGAAAATTGGTTTACGAACAGTCAAGACAGCCATTAGCGCTGCATTAGCAATGATTATTGCGGAAAAACTGGGATTACTTTATGCCCCTTCGGCAGGGATTATTTCGGTTTTAAGTGTTACTAGCACGAAAAAAACATCTGTCATGACAGGAATTTATCGTTTGTTATCCTTAGCTTTGGCAACTATTTTAGCGTATATTTGTTTTACTTTTTTAGGTTTTACAGCGATTGCTTTTGGTATTTTTTGTTATTATTTATTCCAGCAGCTGTGTATTTTCAATTATCTGATGGGATTGTTGTGAGTTCCGTTTTGGTAACTCATTATTTAGTCGAAAAAATCTTTCTTGGGCGATTATTGGAAATGAATTTTTATTAATGAGTATTGGTGTGGGACTAGCGTTATTAGCTAATTCCTATATGCCTGATACAGAAAAACGTTTAAGAGAAGACCAAGAAGTCATTGAAACAATGTTTCGTAAAATTTTAAGGGAAATGGCGCTACATTTAAACAACGCTGCAGGAGAGCGAAATTTGGTCATGCATTGTGCAGATTTAAAAACCTTTATTCGCACAGGCGAGACGTGGGCCAAAAATCATGCCGAGAATCAATTGCTGTCTACCAATACGTACTATTTAGAGTACTTTGCGATGAGAAAAATGCAAAGTAATATTCTAAAAAACATGTTGGAATTATTAGAAGATATTACTGTTGATGCGCAACAAGTTCGCTATATTCAACAATTGTTGGAATATACGGCAGAAACATTTGCAGAGAATAATGATGGACAAGAAATTATGAATCGAATTAAGACCGTTTATGAAACCTATCGCACAAAACCATTACCGCAAACAAGAAGTGAATTTGAAAATCGGGCGCGACTCTTTCAGTTTTTACAATTGTTTCAGTCATTCATTCAAGTCAAAGCGGACTTTGCCAAATTACAACTAGATAAATAAACAAAAAAGAAACCTTTTTAAACGGAGGTTTCTTTTTTTGTTCTCTTAAAAATTCAGGCAAGTTCTTTAGTATTCATTGAGAATGTGTTAAACTAATGAGAAAGAAAAATAAAAGGAATGACCGCAATGGATAATGCTCAAGTGAAGAGAAAACATTTCCGTTTTCCAGCGTATGATGATGAACAGGGCGTAAAATTACCAACAGATAATGAACGTAACTTATTTCAAGATGATCTGATTGGTAAAGCAATGTCTGGTAGCAGAAGAACTGCAACATCTGCCGAAGATACTAGACAAAGCACACCATCCGTCCAACAACCAACAACGAATCAATCAACTACAAATAAACAAACACAACAATTAACGGCAGCACAACAAGAGCAATTAGCACGTCATCGTTCTAATTTGCCAGACTACACAAAACATGCTAGTAAAGCAACGAAAAATAAACAAGCAACGAAAAAAAATAATAGCCTTTTTGGGACGCCAAAAGGAAATGGCTGGACACAAACGTATAAAAAAAAAGAAGTCGTAGCGAAACCAAGTAGACCTGCCGCATCACCATTAGTGCAGAAAACGACACCTTCTTATTTTGTTCCTAAATATATCCCGGCTTCTGTGATTCCTGAGGAACAGGAACCTAGTTTTACTGAAGAAGAGTTGCTAAAAGCAATGAAAAAAGATCGGCGTTCATATGTCATTCTTGATGATGAACCAACGGCTTTTCAAGTGAAAGATACGGAAGAAGATCCAACGGTGCGGAAGTTTAATATTCCAACCTCAGAACCTGAGATTCCTTTAACTAGACGACAATATCAACAAATCAAACCAGACTTAGAACGTTTTGGCGAAGATGCGTTGGATTTACGTTCGCGTTCCCGTTTGAATGCCGCAAAGAAAAATGCTAAAAGTCAAACTGCTTATGGGAAAAAATTAGCTAAAGCGAATGCTCAAGTGGAGCCTGAAGCACTTGTGACAGAAGAGAAGAAAAAGGGCATCTTGGATAAACCATTAAGTGGGATGCTAGAAGATTCAAGTTCTGTATTAGAAAACAGTAAATATTTTAGTTAAGAGATGAAACTTACATGTGGATTTGAAACATGTAAGTTTTTTATTCTGTTTTAATAGTTGATTATTTTTTTGTTTTATACGATAATGAATCTCGTATGATTGAATTTTTTTTAAAAAAATGGTATGTTTTATATAGTGACAGAGAAGAGGATTATAATGGGAAATCAAGAGAACAAATTATACCATTTTGTCGGAATTAAAGGTTCTGGCATGAGCTCATTAGCGTTGGTCTTACACCAAAAAGGCTATAACGTTCAAGGATCAGACGTAGAAGAGTATTTCTTTACACAACGGGATCTTGAAAAATCAGGTGTCCCTATTTTACCATTTAATGCAGATAATATTGATAAAGACATGATTGTTATTGCTGGAAATGCTTTTCCAGATACCCATGAGGAAATCGCCCGCGCCATCGAATTAGGCGCAGAAGTAATTCGTTACCACGATTTCATTGCTCGTTTTATCGAACCGTACACAAGCATTGCTGTAACAGGGTCACATGGGAAAACAAGTACGACTGGTTTGCTAGCACATGTATTAAGTGGTATCAATCCAACTAGTTATTTAATAGGGGATGGCACTGGCCACGGCGAACCAGATGCTGATTTCTTTGCATTTGAAGCGTGTGAATATCGCCGTCATTTCTTGGCTTATTCACCAGATTATGCGATTATGACGAATATCGATTTTGATCATCCAGATTACTACAAGAGCATTGAGGACGTTTTTTCAGCGTTCCAAACAATGGCTCATCAAGTCAAAAAAGGAATTTTTGCTTATGGTGATGATAAGTATCTTCGCCAGTTAGAATCAGAAGTGCCAGTTTATTATTATGGCGTCAGTGAAGAGGATGATATCCAAGTCCGAAATATTCAACGAACAACGGAAGGCTCATCTTTTGATGTTTATCACAAGGATGATTTTGTAGGTCATTTTGTCTTACCAGCATTTGGCCATCACAATATCATGAATGCGCTAGGTGTGATTGCTGTGGCTTATTTTGAAAAACTTGATATGCAAAAAGTCGCAGAAGAAATGCTAAGTTTTAAAGGTGTGAAACGTCGTTTTAGCGAGAAAAAAGTCAGTGACATGATTATTGTTGATGATTATGCGCACCATCCAGCTGAAATTAAAGCAACGATTGATGGCGCCCGCCAAAAATATCCTGACAAAGAAATTATTGCTGTCTTCCAGCCACATACATTTACACGAACAATTGCCTTAATGGATGAATTTGCTGAAGCACTGGATTTGGCAGATGAAGTATTCTTATGTAATATTTTTGGCTCTGCGCGTGAAACACAAGGCGAGGTACGCATTGAAGATTTAGGCGAAAAAATTCAAAAAGGTGGACAAGTAATTACCGAAGATAATGTGTCACCTTTACTAGATTTTGAAAATGCAGTGGTGGTCTTTATGGGTGCTGGCGACGTTCAGAAATTTGAACAAGCTTACGAAACATTACTAAGTAACACAACTAGAAACGTTTTATAAGAGAACATAAACAAAATCGGGACAGGGGTATCTGGCTTCAAAAAATAAGAAGCTGCTCCTGTTCCGTTGTTTGTTTTTAAAATCTAGCATGGCAGATAAGTTGGTTTTGTTTAAACATCCTTTAAAGACTACTTTTTAGCTTGCCTTTTAAGTACATTTTGGTACAATTATCTTATCAATAACGGAGGTGTACTAATTTGAATATCGGAAAACCGAGAAAATTAGGCAAAACCATCGAAGATATCGAAGAGGGAGATTCGTTGTCCTTGACAGAGTCAATTGAAGACAAGGACTTATTACTTTACTTGGGCTTGACCAATGATGCGAATCCTTTATATATCCAACATGATTATGCCCAAAAAACAGAATATGAAAAACCAATCGTACCATCAATTATGCTGATGGGAATTATCACTAGTGCGATTTCAAAACATTTACCAGGACCAGGTTCACATGTTGTGAATTTCTCTGTGAACTTTGTGGAACCCGTTTTTCATTACGAAACATTGACTTTCCAATTAGAAGTAATCAAAGTCGACAAAATGAAAGATGTGATTACCATTTCAGTTGAGGCTGTTAATGAGCAAGAAAATCGCGTGTTAGATGCAGTGGTGATGGTTCAACCACCCCAAGTGACGATTGATGAACTAACAGAGAAAGAAGGGACTTTAACTTATGAATAATCAAGAGTATATCCAAACTGGCACAGGTTTGAATAAATTTTATGCCAAAATTTACGGATTTTTAGCGTTAGGAATTGGTATTAGCGCAATCATGGCTTATGCAATGACAACTGTCTTTTTACCTGTTCTAGCTACTTTATTCCAATCAAGCTTAGCTTTTTGGATGATTTGGCTTGTTGAAATTGGCTTAGTTTTATATCTAGGCGCAAAAGCACAGAAGAATCCAACCATTGCGATTGCAGGATTTGTTGCGTATGCATTATTAAATGGTGTCACTTTATCCGTGACGTTATTAATGTATACTGGTGGAACAGTGGCCGGCGCATTTTTAAGTGCAGCGGCTACCTTTGGCGCGATGTCATTAGTAGGTGTCTTTACGAAGAAAGACCTATCAGCAGTTGGTCATGCCGCTTATAGTGCCTTAATTGGAATCATCATTGCGATGTTGCTAAATATGTTCCTTTTACACAGTAATGCTGTAGAATTCTTTATTTCCATTTTAATGGTCCTAATTTTCTCAGGGATTACTGCTTATGATAACCAACGTATACGCCAAGTCTATGCGCAAACAGGTGATCAAGCAGGTACTGGGATGGCCGTTTTCTTCGCATTACAATTATACCTTGACTTCATCAACTTATTCTTAGCTTTCTTAAGAATTTTTGGTAAAAACAACTAACATGAACGTAAAAGAGCCAATCTGCTCAGCAGATTGGCTCTTTTTTTAACCCATTCCAATAGCGAAATTCAACAGTTTATCGGAGTATGTTGGATTTTCTAAATCGGTTTTCATTGTTTCGTTCAGTAGACTGAGTTGATCGGTAATGATGCCATCGACGCCATAAAAAATCATTCGCGTCATAACATCTTCATCATTTGCTGTCCAAGCATAAACCTTTTTCCCATCATGATGAGCGGCATTTACAAAGTTACGATTCATTGTACTGTATTCCATAGTAAAAAAGTCAACTGGCATTTTAGGCGGTCCCACAATGTTGAAAGGAATAACGTAGCCTACATAAAAGCGTGGTTCTTCTTTCTTTAAGGCCATCGCCGTATCATAGGTTAAGGTATGAAGGATATGGCCGTTTTCTAAAATATTTTCACGGTATTGTTTGACAAAGCGCTGTACTAAATCAGGGCTACCCTGAGGCGTGGTTTTGATTTCAATTAATAAACGTTGTTTTAATTGATTGGCTTTGGCTAAATAATCATCAAAAGAAACTATTTTAGCAGTTTGACCATTTTCTGTGACATTCATGTTCGTTAATTCTTTAAGTGTTAATTGATTTGGTCGTTTATTAACCCCGTTAACGCCCGTAAATTAAAATCGTGCATGACAATAAATTGATGGTCTTTGGTTTCTTGAATATCCATTTCAACATAATCAGGTTTTGCCTTATTGGTCTCGATTAAAGAGTCCAAGGTGTTTTGAACGCCATTGTTACCATTAACACCACGATGGGAGATGGTAACCGGTTTTCGGTCAGGTGTATGACTTAGGTAATTCGTATTATAGGTGCCTACACCAATTCCGAAGAAGATTGCAATCAAACAAAAAAGAACGACTCTGAAGGTGGTCCATTCTACCCGAACCTCTGATTTCGGGGTGAACCATTCTGGCGTGTCAGGCAAAATCCCTTCATCTTCCATATCATCAACAATAATGTAAAAAATAGCAACACTAGACAACACCAAGTTTAAGAGCATCATAACCTGAAGGAGTGTCATAGCGATGACAGCGCTAGGTAAAGACCACTCAGGTTTAAACGTTTCGACTGCGGTTTGACCTAAAAATATCAAGAAATAGCCAGCCGTAAAAATCCCTAAAACAGTTCCTCCAATGATAATAAATTGCCCTAAAATCTGGAAAAAGCGCCGCTTTGTAATTTGCCAACTACGTTTTAAAGACTCACGAAAACCAACATCACGTAAAATCAACTCTGGAAGGGCAAAAGCAAGTCGAATCGCTAAATATAAGATAATCAGTTCTAACAATACGAAACCAATGATAATAATGACGCGATTTGCAAAAATAAAATCTAAGATAAAGGCTGGAATCTTAACTCTTGTTAATAAATAAGAGCGGAAGGTTAACCCACTTAATGGTAAAATCAAAAAGAAATATGCCAGGAAAAACAGAAAGGTAATTCCTCGAACTTTTTTGATCTGAAGCAAGGTGCCGTGCAATAATTGCGTTAGAGTAATTGGTTGCTTTTTCTTAATAAAATAGACACTAAGCAATAAAAAGGTAAATTCAAAAAAGAGCGCCAAGTAAAAATTAACAAGCCCAAATTAGTAGAAAAGTCAAAAGGACGTAGGGATGTTGCGTAGCAATTGCCCCTAAGTTATCGTAGGAAATATAATCAATCCCACCTTCTTTGAGTACCAATTTGGACAAACTTGTCAATAAAGGCAATAGAACGAATAACATAAATCCGTGCATCAAGAGCACATCGCGAAAATACGCCGTTGTCCCTTTAAGAAAATCTAGCGTATTCACAATACTATTTTTAAAATAACTAAACATCAAAAGTCCCCCAGTTTCTACCAAAATTCCATAATAAAAGGACTAAATCAAACTGACACAGGCAGAGTTTTGATTTAGTCCGTTCGCTTTTTTATTTATTTTACATTCCCAGTAAGCTAGTTAAAAATGTACCGCCATAAATTAACGCAAGACTATATAAATAGATAGAAGCAGGTTTTGCTAATAAAATAATCAGAGTAAATTTTTTCACAGACATTTTTGTTAAACCGGCCATTAAACAAAGCGCATCATCCGGTGCAATCGGGAAGAAAATTGCTAAAGCAAACAATCGTTCAAAACGTTTTTCATTGTCTAACCAACCGATATACTTGTTATATGTTTTATCACTGACAAGGCTCATAATGAATGGTTTCCCATAATTACGACCTAATAAGAAAATGATAATAGAGCCAAGTGCAATACCAACGTAATTATAGACGAAGCCCATTGTTGGCCCAAAAATCAAGACCCCTGCAGCACAGCTAACACCACCAGGAATAATCGGAATAACCACTTGAATAATCTGAATTAACATGAAAATAATCGGACCGAGAATGACAGATTGCCCTACTAGTCCTCTTAGTGCATTGATGTCCTTGAAGACACCTAATCGGATAAAATAGATGGTTGCAATTATGGTTGCAACAATGCCCAAAATGGAAATAATATTAACAATTTTTCTAGATAGGGTAACACTCACATTTCTCATCTCCTTTAGTTATACTCATCGTACTTTTAGTATATAACTTTTCATCAATAAAAAACATCGTTTGTTCTTTCTGCAAACGAACAAAGTTGTAAGATACGCATCATTTGATAAGTTTATTATACAAAAAAAGAGACAGAAAAGACATCCTACTTAAGACCCATTCTGCACTGATCTTTCGAAAGAGAGTAAAAGAAACGAAAGTGGCGCATCTTTTAGTAATATTATAGAGGGGCAAAGAGTGAAATTAAATTTGCATCCACGTCTTTAATGATTGCGTATCGTTGGCCCCAAGGTGCATTCCAAGGTTCTTTAAAAACAATGTAACCAGCTTGGCTCACTTTTTTTCACGGTGTTATCAACTTCTGCGGCCGTTTCACAAAGAAAAGCAAGTTCAATTTTATCGCCTTGTTGGCTAGGCGCAAACCCATAGACACCAGTAATCATTTGTAGTGAATTTAAAGAAATCCTGACGCCATTGTTTTGTAATTCTGTGTAATCAGGCGAAGCTTCTCCCAGCACGTTAAAACCTAGCGTTTGGTAAAAAGAGAGTGCTTGTGTCATATCGTTGACGATAATACCGACCATATCTAACTTCATCCTCATAACCTCCGATCTATGATAAAATAAGTGTAAGGGATTTTTTGGTAAAAACCAAACGATTTATAGCGAGAGTGCTTAAAAAAATTATAATGTAACAGTTTACAACGAAGAATAAGAAGACTATAATTATGTTAACTAGTTTTAGGTGTACCTAAAAGTGAAATGTGTGAACAAGATAGATTGAGGGATGTTGGATGAAAGAAAAGAAAACGGAAAAAATGCTTAATTATGCAAATGGACCTAGTTTAGAAGAGATAAATAATACCGTCGAGGTACCTAAAAACGCAAGCTTTTGGCGAACTTTGCTAGCCTATAGCGGACCTGGCGCCTTAGTGGCTGTTGGTTATATGGATCCAGGAAATTGGATTACGTCAATTGCTGGCGGAGCGGAATATAAGTACACGTTACTTAGTGTGATTTTGCTTTCTAGTTTAGTTGCCATGTTACTACAAAGTATGGCTGCGCGCTTAGGAATCGTGACAGGAATGGATTTAGCCCAAGCGACTAGAGAGCATACAAGTAAACGAACGGGCGTTGCCTTGTGGGTGGTGACGGAGTTAGCCATAATGGCAACAGATATCGCTGAGGTAATTGGTGGTGCCGTTGCTTTGCAATTATTATTTGGTTTTCCATTATTAATTGGTGTGTTGATAACAACGTTTGATGTTTTATTACTTTTGCTACTGACAAAGTTAGGCTTTCGCAAAATCGAAGCAATTGTTTCTTGTTTAATTGCAGTTATCTTTTTTGTTTTTGCTTATGAAGTGGCATTAGCAGATCCAAATATTGGTGAAGTGTTACGAGGTTTTATTCCAGACACAAAAATAGCGACAGATAAATCCATGTTATTTTTAGCCTTGGGAATCGTTGGAGCGACAGTCATGCCTCATAACTTATATTTGCATTCTTCCATTGCGCAAGCTCGGAAATTTGATCGTAACGATGATGCTGAGAAAGCCAAAGCAATTCGTTTCACTACTTGGGATTCAAATATTCAATTAACTGTCGCTTTTGTCGTAAATTGTTTGTTGTTAATTTTAGGAGGAGCATTATTTTATGGAACCAACAGTGAATTAGGTAAATTTGTTGATTTATTTGATGCTCTGAAAAATCCAGATATTGTTGGTAATATTGCTAGCCCAGTGTTAAGTATTCTTTTTGCAATTGCTTTACTGGCTTCGGGTCAAAATTCAACGATTACAGGTACGCTGTCAGGACAAATTGTAATGGAAGGCTTTATCCATTTAAAAATGCCGTTGTGGGCACGACGAGTGTTAACTCGTTTGTTAGCAATTGTGCCAGTCATTATCTGTGTCATTATTTATGGCGGTAGCGAAACGGCTGTTGAAGACTTGTTACTTTATACGCAAGTTTTCCTAAGTATTGCTTTGCCAGTGTCGATTATTCCTTTAACGATGTATACAAGTGATAAAAAATTAATGGGCCAATTTGCGAATCCAGCGTGGGTGAAATTTTTAGCTTGGATTATTGCTATTGCCTTGACGTTATTAAATTTATTTTTAATTTATGGCACATTAACTGGTTTAACGAATTAATAAAAACAAAGGCTGACTAGAAAAGTTGGCCTTTGTTTTTTCATAGAATTTGCGCGTAAGAAATGGTAGAATAGGAAAGATGAAATACAAGGAAGAGAGGCTTTCACGTGACAGATTATTTAAATGTAGGAAAAATTGTGAACACACAAGGAATCAAAGGGGAAGTTCGGGTCATTTCGAAAACGGATTTTCCAGAAGAACGTTATCAAAAAGGGGCAACGTTACTGCTATTTCAAGAGAAAAAAGCACCAATTGAATTGGTCGTGGAGTCCCACCGCAAGCATAAGAATTTTGACATTTTAAGCTTTGAAGGACATCCAAATATCAATGATGTTGAAAAATATCGTGACGGTATTTTAAAAGTTGCAAAAGACAATCTCGCTGAATTGGGAGAGGACGAATTTTATTATCACCAAATCATTGGTGCCACTGTTTATGATGAAACCGGTAGTGAACTGGGAAAAATTAAAGAAATTTTATCTCCTGGTGCGAATGATGTGTGGGTCGTCCAACGACCAAAGAAAAAAGATTTACTTTTACCGTATATTGAAGGCGTTGTTACAAAAGTCGACGTCGAAAATCAACGGATTGATGTGGACATTCCAGAAGGATTGATTGACGATGAGAATTGATGTATTAACTCTTTTTCCTAGAATGTTTGAAGGACCAATGGGGGAATCAATTATTGGGAAAGCTCGGGAAAAGCAGTTATTAGAATTGAATGTCTCTAATTTTCGCGATTTTTCAGATAACAAACACCAAACGGTCGATGATTATCCGTATGGCGGTGGCGCGGGGATGCTTTTAAAAGTACAACCGATCTATGATAACCTAAAAGCAATTGAAGAAGAGACAAACCAGCAGCCAAAACGGGTCATCTTATTAGATCCAGCCGGAAAACCGTTTAATCAGAAAATGGCCGAGGAATTTTCACAAGAAGAACATTTAGTTTTTATTTGTGGACATTATGAAGGCTATGATGAGCGAATTCGCACGATGGTTACAGATGAAGTTTCATTGGGGGATTACGTTTTAACAGGGGGCGAATTAGGCGCAATGGTCATGATTGATGCGACAGTCCGTTTATTACCTGATGTCTTAGGTAATAATCTTTCTGCACAAACGGATTCACATTCCACTGGCCTATTAGAGCATCCACAATATACCAGACCTGCTATTTTCAACGATATGGAAGTCCCTGCCGTGCTAACGAATGGTAACCATAAATTAATTGCAGAATGGCAACTAAAAGAATCATTACGACGGACCTTTTTGCGTCGACCTGACATGTTGGAATCAGTAGAAATGACGCCTGAAATGTTGAAGTTATTAGAGGAAATTAAACAAGAAGAGCAAAAATAAGGGAACTTTCAAGAAAATTCTCTTTACAGCTTATTTTGTCTGTGGTAAACTAATTTGGTGAGTGCAATGCGCTCTAACTATTACAATATTCCGCTGTGGCAGAAGTGACCATAAGAATATTTGGGAATAAGGAGAAGGATAAAATGAATCCATTAATTCAAGAATTAACACAAGAACAATTACGTACGGATATTCCTGCGTTCCGCCCTGGTGACACTGTTCGCGTTCATGCGAAAGTAGTCGAAGGTACTCGTGAACGTATCCAGTTATTCGAAGGTGTTGTAATTAAACGCCGTGGTGCTGGAATCAGCGAAACTTACACAGTACGTAAAGTTTCAAATGGTGTTGGTGTGGAACGTACATTCCCATTACACACACCACGTGTTGCTCAAATTGAAGTGGTTCGCTACGGTAAAGTACGTCGTGCAAAACTTTACTACTTACGCGCATTACACGGAAAAGCAGCTCGTATCAAAGAAATCCGTCGTTAATCTTTACTATTCGACAAACGAACACCCTCTTGCTCAGCAAGAGGGTGTTTTTGTGTGTAATTAAGTAGAAAATCAACATTGACTAAGACCAGAAATGCTTCCTTTAGTGTTCCGAGTTGCTTTAATATAACACGCCAAATTGATAACCATTTGCTTGATAAAACTCTATTAATTGTGGCAATGCTTGTTTTGTTAATTCCTTATCTACTGAATCATGCATTAAGACTACTCTAATATTATAATCCGGATAAACCTCAAGTGAATGTTGATGGAAAGCGAGCATTTCTGCGACTGTAGTAGGCTGTCTGTCTAACGGCTCCGCATCTCCAACCATCGCATTCCAGTCAATCCAATGGATGCCAAGTTGTTTGAATAATTCATCAGATTTTTCTGTACCTCCCCATGACATATGACCTCCTGGGTATCGCCAGAGAGTTGTTTGAAATGTTTCGCCCAATATTTTTTTAAGAGAGTTCTCCATGGTTGCTATTTCCGCTTGTATTTCTTCAGTGTTGACAATCCCGTTTGGATATAACGTTGCATAATCATGAGTTGAACTATGAAAGCCTATTGAATGCCCTTCTGCGACTTCGCGTTTCACTATGTTTTGATTTTCGGAAGTTAGGGTATTTCCTACAAGAAAAAAAGTTGCGTGGACGTTATACTTTTTTAATGTATCTAGGACTTGTGGGGTTATTTGATTATTAACGCCATCATCAAAGGTTAAGAATACTAATTTTTCACCTTTGTAAGGTTCTTCTCCAGTTATATATTTTCTGATTTTGTCTGCTGAGTAAGCATATTTTTTTGATGAAATAGTCATGTGTGTTGATTCCTTTTCTAACTTGGTCGGGGAATCTTTTTTTGCAGTTGAATTTTTAGTCGATGTCTGCGTAGTATCATCATTTTTACTTGTTATCTTGGGTTGAGTTAATAGGAACGTTTGAATGAAAACAAGAACAATGAGGATTAACGCACTAAATAATACATACCCGTTTATTTTGAATTTTCTTTTCTTATGTCGCATACTTTCACTCCTCTTTGGTTAATGAAAAAGTTAAAAAATACACCTCCACGTTATACAAAATTGAACGTCCTATTAGTTATAGACGAATTTGAGGACCAAAAAGTTTCAATTTTTTCAATTTAGTTAGTTGTTTATTTAATAAAAAATAAAAGGTTGCTAGAGGATGAAAGGAGTATAATTTATTTATCTAGAAGAGTAATCGGAATGAGAAAGGGCTGTGGAAATGGATCATCAACAGGTGTTGAAAAATGAAATTAAACAATATTTAGTGAGTAAAAACTGTGAGAAGACGTATTATCATTGTATGGAAGTTGGAGAGTATGCCTATCAACTTGGTGAAAAATATTTAACTAGTCCAGAAAAAGTAAGTATTGCAGGATATTTACACGATATCTCTGCGATTTATCCAAATAATCAGAGAATTAGTGTCGCACAAAAATATGGGATTGAATTAAACGAAGCAGAAATGGCCTTTCCAATGATAATTCATCAAAAAATTTCTAAGTCTATTGCGAAAATGGATTTTGGTATTGAAGACAATGAAATTTTATCAGCTATTGAATGCCATACAACATTGAAGAAAAACTATTCGGACATAGATTTAGTTTTGTTTGTCGCTGATAAAATAAAGTGGGATCAAGAAGGTAAACCACCATACTTAGATGGTTTATTACAAGCTTTAAATTGTTCTTTAGAAAATGCCGCATATTTCTATATTGATTATATTTTGAAACACGATATTAAAGTTGTGCATCCTTGGTTATGGGATGCTTACAATCAACTTAATTTGATAATTAAATAACAAATAAACATAGTCGTTTTTAGTCGAGTTTTGCTGGTGAGAAAAGTGGAAAAGTAGTACAGTATTCTTGTCAGAAAGAAGGGATTCCCAATGAAAAAAATAATCTTGATAGGTCTTTTATTGAGTATTTTATCAGGATGTTCTTCCAACAAAAGTGGTGATAGCACTGCAAGCAAGCCGACAGCAACATCAGAAATGAAAGCACCTGTTACCGTTAACAACAGCCAAGCAAGTCAAATGAGCACGGAGTCAAAATCTAGTACGACTCAAAGTAATTCTTCTGCTTCTAGTAAAGCTGAAAATCAGTTGTGGTCTGCGCAAAAAAAGGCACAACTACAACAATTTATGGCTGATTGGGGGCAACGGATGAACCAAACGTATAAAGAATATACACCAGGAAATTCAATCAATTTTAATGGCGTCCAAGCGCCTGATGGTCTAGTAGGAAATGTTACTATGCAACCAGCGATTGGTCAGCATCCCATTTATTTAGAATGGTCTGAAAATGGACAAGTGAAGGATGGATATGCGTTAGTTGCTGTTTACTCTGATGCAGAAACGCAACCAGAAATGCAAAAGCATTTGTATTTATTCACCATCGTTAACAATCATCCCTTAGTTTTAGTGACGATGCAAAATCAAGGAGATCCTTATGGCTATCTGTATTTTGGAGCAACAGATAATGCAGAGTTGAGGGCTGGCTTTGAAAAAATTGTAGGTGCCCCGTCAATTACTAAAGAACAAATCCCAAATATTTCAGTCAATCCGTGGTCTTCAAAAGAGGAAGCGATTGATTTTTACGAAGGAATGTATAAAAACACGGCAAACGAAATTTCAACTCAAATTGACTGGCATAACTATCAGCGGGCAAATTGGCGCGAGGTAGAAACAAAAGGCGACACGTTGACATTACATTTTGCCAACGTGGGCGGTGCTGGGGGCTCATACACACAATTCACGAAAGTTGGTACGAATACTGTTGTTGTATCATTTGATGGCAATGCTGCTTATCCCGATAACCCAAGTAGCGTTTTACTCGTGAAAAACAGTGATTATAAAGTTTTAAGGACTTTGAATCAGTAATAGGGGAAATACGTCGTTTACTTAAACATAGGCAAAGGCAGGTTACTTATAAAAAGGTAAGCAGCCTGCCTTTGCCTATGTGCTATTTTTTTGGATAGAGGTGCTCAGAGTAGGGGATGTTTTTCTGGGAAGTTTTTATGCTAGATCTCTATTTGACTAGGCTCAAATAGATCTGAATCAATCGTTGAAGTGATATCTGTTTATATAAAGATAGGCTAAATTGTCATTTTTTTACGAATCGTCGTTCATGTTAAAATAAATGGAGAAATGTTTTAGTATTCATAGTAAGTATTTTATCGTAGAATAAAAGATATACTAACAATGGAGCGATGAAAATGCTAAAAGAAGAAAGATTAAATGCGATAGTCTCTCTAGTAGATCAAAAAGGGGCAATCAAAGTTACTGAAATTATGGAACGATTAAATGTTTCGGATATGACTGTTCGTAGAGATTTGACAGAATTAGAAGTAGCGGGGCGTTTAAAACGAGTACATGGAGGAGCTAGCAGTTTAAATACATATCGTCCACATGAATTGTCTCATGCTGATAAACAAATTATTAATAGTGTTGAAAAAAAAGAAATTGTCCAAAAAGCATTAAGTTTAATTCACGAAGAAGAAACTATCTTCCTAGGACCAGGAACAACTATTGAACTTTTGGCCGAGGCAATGGAATTTAAACATTTAAGAGTAGTAACAAACTGTTTGCCTGTGTTTGAAACGTTAAGTAAAAAAAAGAATGCGTTGACCATTTATTTGGTTGGTGGAGAAATGCGACTTTTAACTAAATCTTTTTTTGGTGAAATCGCTAATAAAGCATTAGAAGAAATGCATTTCCATAAAGCATTTTTTAGTTGTAATGCGTTAAAAGATAATAAAATTATGACAGCCACTATTGAAGAAGGACAAACACAAGCTATTGCATTAGATAACTCAATAGAAAAATATTTGTTAATGGATACTTCTAAAGTAGAGAAACAGGATTTTTATTCTTTTTATCAATTAGAAGAAGTGACAGCGGTAGTTACAAATAAAGATAAATTTGACACATCTAAAGTATTGGAAAAAGTTGTCAGGGTGATCTACTAAAAAGAAGAGGTGCATCTGCACCTCTTCTTTTTAGTTCCCCTTATTGAGCTTTTTGAGCATAAATAATATTTCGCTTCTTCATTTGTTTTGCATACCAAATGAAAATCAGTAGATAGGCGACTAGCGCCAGACATGCGTATAAAATAAATTCGAGTTGACCTTGTGATGCATTGCCGACTAAGTATCCTAAGAATTTTTCCATTGGCCCTTCCATGGTAGTATGTGAAATTAAAGTATTATTATTTAGACCCGCTGGGAAAGCGCCAACTTTTTTTGCGGTTTCGGTAACGAACGGTGCAATTAGGGTACCAGACCATAAGAACAAAGGTAATTCGATTGCTCCAATGATAATCATTCGGATGAGTTTACCTCTTGTAACTACTAGTAGAGCAGGGGTTACACCCATTGCAATAATTCCGCCAAGTGGTAAAAGTTTATTGCCAGGTAGGACAATGGCTTCTAATAGCATAATTGGAGCCAATACGTTAGCTGCTGCCCAGATTTCAGCACGACCAGCTAAGAAAGGCCAATCTAAACCAATATTAAGTGTACGCCCTTTTAATTTATTCGAAGCAAAATCAGTGATACCTTGTGATAAAGGCTCAACTGCAGCGATAAACCAAGTTCCAATTAAAGAGAATAGTTCCAAACAGACTGCAGCCGTAAAGGATAGAGAAAAAATTTGCGTGGGTGTTTGGCCAGCTAAAAGACCCACAAAAATCCCTAAGTAAATCCCAATGGCAAATTTTGATCCCCAAAAGCCAATTTTACTATTCAATTTGGCAGCGTCAAAATCGTATTTGTCTAACCAAGGAAAAAGCTTATCAAAAATTTTATCAAAAACCATAATGATTGGATTCATCATATAGTTCATATGCGTGGTAGTCATAGGATTTGTATCTGGGGCGTTAAGTAAATCGTTAAACGTTGGTTTCATTAAGTCAGAATTGATAATTTTTAAAACACCTATGAAAATAACTAAGATTGTTGCAATTATTAAGTTTGCGCCACAAAAAATAGCAAATAAACCAACAATCGATAGATGCCAAATGTCGAAAATATCCACATCTAATGTGTTTGTTTTATTTAGAATTAACATAATGACATTGACAATCACCATAATTAAAAGAAAGTAAAGGGTGTAAGGAGATCCCCAAGTGATGGTTGCTAAAGGTGCCCAACCAACATCAGTAATATTTAAAGAAATTCCTGTACGTTCTACGAAAGAGGCCATTGCATCTGAGAAAGCAGTAGTTAAAATTCCTATAATAGCACTGATACCAGTTAAAGCAATTCCTAGTTTAAGACCACCTTCTAATGCGCGAGTGGGTTTTACCTTAAAACAAAGGGCAATCAGTGTTAAAACAATAGTCATTAAAGGAGCAGCACCTAAATCAATTAAAGGTTTAAAAATTGTATTTGCTAGGTCAATAATCGTATTCATTTATTTTCTCCTTCATAAGCTAAGATAACAAAATTTTTATCTTAGTTTTGTTATTGTTGACAGTGAAGCGTAAGTAATTAGTCTGAAAAGGAAATCATTTGTTTAAAGAGTGAATGATACTTTCCATTTGTTGATAAACAGGTTCAGCCATTGCTGGAATTCGATAAAGAATTGCGCCTGCATCAACTACAGGAATCGTGATTGGGAAACCCAAATCTGTTTTGGCGATTTGGGCGAAAATATCATAGTGGGATAGCATCTCTTGATTGATATCTTTAATCATTACGGCATCGCAAGAAACTTGGTAGCCTCTTTTAGATAATTCTGTTTCTAATGCAGATTTGATTTGATGGCTAGAGTTTACCCCAGCCCCACATGCAGCTAAAATTTTAATCATGTTAAATCTCTCCTTTAAAATTTTTTTGTAAAAAACGATAAACTTCTTCTTTATCTTCACATTGAAAAAAAGCCAATAGTGATGAACGGTCTGTCGTGTTAATAAAATCCATGATAGTCGCTAAAAGACCCGTTTGTTCAATACCGTTTTCATTTAAAATCATGAAAAGAAAGGAAACAGAGAGCGTTTCATCTGGGATAATCATGTTATGAAATGATAAGGATTGTTTCAATTTAATCGGGATAATTCTTGTCGTGCGTACAAAGGTACTTTCGGTATGCGGAATGGCGATATTCGGTAGTGCAGGATCAATCGGTGTTAAACTTAAACCAGTCGGATAGTTGTGTTCTCGTTCCAATAAATTAGTTAGAAAATCAGGTGTAACTAATTTCTTTTTTAACAAGTCTAAATAAACTTCTTCAAAAACTTCTTCTTGTGTTTTTTTGTTTGAAATATAGGTAGTATCTAATGAAAAAATCGATGTTTTAATAACCATAGAACCCCTCGTTTCTTTAATATATTATTATTTATTTACAAGTATAATATAAAACGCTTTCAAAAAGATGTCAACACAATATTAAACAATAATAAACAAAAAGAAAGTAAATGTTGAATAAAGTTCGATATTGTTTTATTATGTTTTCGAGAAGGGGATTTGAGTTTAAAGAAAGGGACAGAATTTTAATAGTAGATACACGAGGTAAGGAGGAAAACAAAATGCGTGTCATACTTGGTTCAGATTTAGATGGAATAAAATTAAAAGCAGAAATGAAACAATACTTATTGCAAGAAAAAGTTGAGGTAATCGATAAAAGTGAAAGTGCTTCGGAAGACTTTATAGAAGCAACGCTTGCTGTTGCTCATGAAGTTTTAAAGGATACTGAAAGTTTAGGAATCGTTTTTGATGGTTATGGGGCAGGTAGTTTTATGACTGCTGCTAAAATTAAAGGAATGATTGTCGCTGAATTGTCAGATGAGCGTTCTGCATATATGGCGCGAGAACACAACAATGCTCGGATGATCACGGTGGGCGCAAAAATTGTTGGAACGGAACTAGCCAAAAACATAATAAAAGAATTCTTAACAGGTCATTATGCAGGCGGGCGTCATCAAATACGTGTAGATATGTTAAATAAAATGGCTTAACAAATAATAGAAAGGAAGCGTTTTTATGAGAATTGCCATTGGTTGTGATCATATTGTGACGGATACCAAAATAGCAGTTTCTGATTTTTTGAAAGCAAAGGGATATGAAATTTTAGATGTAGGCACGTATGATTTTACTCGAACTCACTATCCTATTTTCGGAAAAAAAGTGGGAGAAGCCGTAATGAGCAATCAGGCTGATTTGGGTATATGTATTTGCGGAACAGGCGTTGGAATTAACAATGCGGTTAACAAAGTGCCGGGTATCCGTTCTGCTTTAGTTCGCGATATGACTACAGCGTTGTATGCGAAAGAGGAATTGAACGCAAATGTTATTGGTTTCGGTGGGAAAATAACAGGAGAATTCTTGATCTGTGATATCGCTGCTGCCTTTATTGAAGCACACTATCATCCAACAGAAGACAACGAACAACTAATTGAAAAAATTAATCAAGTTGAAAAACAACATCCAGAACAACAAGATGCGCACTTTTTCGATGAATTTTTAGATAAATGGCAACGAGGAGTCTATCACGATTAGTACGTAATCAATGAGGGTTATTTGAGAAAAGCGGTCTTAAATAATAATCATTGGTATTTGAGTTGAATTCCCCTTCATTAATTTTTATTGCTGTTTTAACGTAGCACTGTAAAGAGCATTATCAAGAAAAAGAAGTAACAAAGGAACAAATTGAAGGCTATACAGGTAACCATAAAAAGTACACGAGAAAAGAACTCGTGTACTTTTTATGGTTTCGCTGCTTGTTTTATTTTAGTAATTATTTTTCTATAAAAATAGTCCCAGAATTATTAAAATAATCCCGATAACTAAACTGCCGATGCCAGAAGCCGTACCATATTTTTTACTTAGATGTATATCAGTAGTATTTTTAGGAATCAAGTTTGAGAAAAAATAAAATTTTTTTACCAAGATTAGATATGCAACAAGTAAAAGTAATAATCCTAAGAGAAGATAACTAAGATTTTCAGCTAATAAATCTAGATGAGCTAATAACAATATCCCCAAAAAGAGGCCTACCAATCCATATTTCATCGTTTTTTCTTTTGCTGACATATAAATATCCCTACTTTACTTTTTAATTTATTAAGAGCATAAAACCATAGATTCGATATAAGTTCATTTTGTTGTATCCAAAAGAGCATGACCTGGAATGACCTATATAATTAGAAAATTGGAGTGATATATAGTTATTTTACCATAGCTTAAATGAGTTGATTAACTCCGAATAATGTACAACTATGTACACCTATTGTGGGTGGAATGTGTGTTGGGACTTTGCTAACCTAATAGTTGAAAAAATGAATCAATAAATTTAGAAAAGGGACTATTCAAAAGCAACTTTTTTGGGAATTGCTATATTATTTATTTTTTTAAGCGTAATCAACTAAATGTTTTTATGGATAAAGAAAGTCATTGTTCCTTGTCATCAAGCTACAACAGCCAAATTCATTAGAACTTTTTAGTGAATGACTTTAATTTTAGAAAGGTACTGTTGTTAAACATTCATGCTATCAAAGGAGTGTGAGGCGAACGAAGCAAGTATTCTCATTTTATAAAAGCTGTATTATGGACTCTTAAAAAGAGGTGATTTAAAAAATTTTGAAGTGGAAATGTTAAGAAAGGAGAGAGAAAATGACTTATTTAGTTCTGGTCAGTCATGGCGATTTTGCTAGAGGGTTAAAAAATTCATTAGGGATGTTTGCTGGCGAGGAGATAGAGACAGTCAGAGTGTTTGGCTTACAACCTGGTGAATCTACCGATAATTTTGGTAAGCGGTTTCTTTGTGAAGTTGAAAAATTACCGCAGGAAACGAGGCTAATCGTTTTGGCTGATATTGTAGGCGGGAGTCCACTTGCTACTATTTGTAAAGTATTAGATAAGCAAAAAATGCTAGAAAATTCTCTGATTGTTGGAGGAGTGAATTTTCCAATGGCTTTAAATGCGCTTTTATTGAAAGAAACTAGTGAATTATCTGATTTGAAAAAAATGATAGTAGCGGATGCTTGTCATGGCATTAGAGAGTTAACTATAACTGAGGACGATGTAACTGAAGAGGATATCTAAAGGAGAAGATGAACATGTCAATTTCTTTTGTTCGAATCGATGATCGAATGATTCATGGCTTAATTACTTTACGTTGGACTAAAGAAATGCCATGTGATGGCATTATAGCTGTGAATGACAAAGCAGCAAGTAACCCCATTTTAAAGGAAGCATATAAAGCAGCTGCACAAGATAAAAAAACCTTTATTTGGACAATGGCGCATTTTTTTGATGTAAAGGATAAAGTATTAGCGTCTAAGTCAAAATACTTTTTGATTACAAAGAGCCCTTTGGATATGAAAAAAATTTTGGTGGATTGGCATTTTGTTCCAAGTGAAGTAAAAATGATTAATGTTGGACCGGGGAATGATCGCGAAGGGACAATTAAATTAGGGGATAACCAATCCTTTACAGCAGAAGAAGCAGCGGCTTTTGAAGAAATTGAAAAGGCTGGTTACAAAGTGGATTTTGCCTTGTTACCTGATCAACGAATTGGTTCTTGGGCGCATTTTAAAGCTAAATTTGGTTACTGATTCTAGAAGTTTTGAAAAGAGGAGAGTAGTATTATGACAATCAACTGGATACAAGCGGCTATTTTAGGCCTATTTGCTTGTCTTTGTTCAAATTCTTGTATGGCTGGACAAGCGGTGGGAAATTATACGATTGGGCGTCCTTTAGTCGGCGGATTAGTTTGTGGCATTATTTTAGGAGATTTAAAATTAGGAATCGCTTGTGGCGTAGCAATGCAATTAGTTTACATTGCTTTGGTCACACCTGGAGGCACAGTGTCTGCTGACGTGCGGGCAATTTCATATATCGGGATTCCTTTGGCGATGGTGGCGATTTCGACCAAAGGGTTAGATCCACTTGGCGGCTCTGCAGCCGACCTGGCTAAATCGGTCGGCACATTAGTTGGAACGATCGGAACGGTATTATTTTATTCTGTTGCCGCGTTAAATTTAGTTTGGCAATCGTTTGGTTGGAAAGATATAAAAAAAGGCAAGCTTGATCATTTATATGCCATTAATTTTGGTTGGCCGTGGATTTCTCATCTACTTTTTTCCTTTTTGCCAACCGTGATTTTAACCTATTTTGGGGCTACGGCTGTTACAGCAATGAGAGATGCATTACCTATGGATGGTCTTGCAATGAAAACGCTTTTTACTGTAGGTGGCATGCTTCCGTGTGTGGGAATTGCAATTTTGTTACGTCAAATTGTTAATAAGAACATTGATTTTGTACCTTTTTTTGTAGGGTTCACATTAGCTGCTTCATTAAAACTCAATTTAGTCTCAATAACGATTATTGCGCTTCTTTTTGCTGTAATTTTTATAAAATTGCTTTGATTAAAAACAATACTAAACTGGTTGATTCAACAGGAAGTCTGACGAATGATGATGAAGAGGAGGACATATGAGATGGAAGAGTTGAAAGCAAATAAATTAGACCAAAAAACGTTAAAGCATTCTTTTCATTTATGGTTTTGGGGAGCGTTAACTTGTTTTTCACAACAGCATATGCAAACCTTCGGCTATCTTTCTTCAATGCTTCCTATTATCAAAAAACTTTATCCAAAACATGAAGACCAAGTGAAAGCCATTCAAGCATATACAGCTTTTTTTAACACAAATCCAATGCTTGGAACGGTCATTGTTGGTGTGACTGCTAGTATGGAAGAGGCTAGAGCAAGTAAGAATGAAATTGATGGAGAAACCATTAATGATATGAGGGCAGGATTAATGGGGCCAATTGCAGGGATTGGTGATTCATTAGTGGATGGTACCTTAATTCCTATCTTGTTAGGAATTTCCTTAGGAATGTCCACGGGCGGTTCGCCAATTGGTGCCATATTTTATATTATTGTTTGGACGTTAATTTCCTATTTTGGCCAACGCTTTTTGTATTTTAGAGGCTATCATTTTGGCGATAAAGCAGTAAGTTTCTTAGTTGGGAAAGAAGGAGCCGCCGTTAGAGTTGCTATCGGAGTTATCGGTAGTATGGTTGTTGGTGGGGTCCTTGCATCTTGGGTAAATGTAACTACTTCTCTTAAATTAATAGGTGCTGACGGAAAAGTTTTCCTTAAACTGCAAGATAAAATTGACAGTATTTATCCAGGATTATTAACGATACTTGTTACCTTGTTTTGTTGGTGGTTAATGTCCAAAAAACATGTTTCCGCTATTTGGACGATGCTTATTTTAGTTGTTATTTCTCTCGTTGGCGTTTTATTAGGTGTTTTCAATCCAGGATTAACTTACTGAACAATCACCAAAAAGGACTCTAACTGTTAGAGCAAACTGGCTTTTGTAGAAAATCGATGACGAAAAAGCTAATAAATTAAATTCTTACTCTCTAAGACACAGAAAAAATCTTGTGATTAAAATAAAAATATATAAAATAGAAGAAATTTAGAGACTAGCTTCTATTTTATATATTTTTTTGTTTTAGAAATTTAGTTGGTTTATTAGAATTTTAGGAAAAATTTTACGAAAAGTGTCGCAAAAATGGCTCCTAAAAACGGTGCAGTTCCGGGAACAATCAACCCATATTGCCAATCATTATTGGTTTTATTTTTGATTGGTAAAAGTTGATAGGCGATACGAGGACCTAAATCACGTGCTTGATTCATTGCGAATCCTGTAGTACCACCTAGCCCCATGCCGATTGCCCAAACAAGCAAGCCAACAGCAATGGGTAGTTGTGTTTCGTAGGAATGTGCAATCGCTAAAATAGATGTTAAAAAAATGAATGTTGCAAAAGTTTCAACAAAATAGTTTCTTGGTAAATTTCGTTGGTTCGGATTTGTAGAAAAAATATTACGAATAGCGATTGGATCGACACTATCGGCGGATAGCTTGAAATGATCAGCATACATAATATAAACAATGACGGCGCCACAAATGCCGCCTAACATTTCAGCGATGACATAGGGAATGAAGTAAGACCATGGAATCATTCCTAAAATAGCTTGAGCGAGGGCCATTGCTGGATTAATACAGACTCCGCCAAAGACGAACAGAACAACAGAGATTCCAAAAGCCCAAGTAGTGATTGCAAACATATGACCAGAACCAGCGTATTTTGTTCGTTTTAGGACATCGTCGCAGTGAACACCTACCCCAAATACGATCATTAATGCAGTTCCCATAAATTCTGATAAGATATGATGAAACATAAGATAAAGCTCCTTTAATCAATAGTTTTGTTATTTAATGTTTGGACGAGGCGATAGACTTCCTCAATTGTAAAATTATATTGTTTAGCAATTCGTTCACAATCTTGGTATTCAATAGACTCTTTCAATAGGCCATGATAATGATTTTTTTTAATATGGACCTTACCAAAAGGTGTTTCCAAGATTTTGAAAGAACGGTCCATCACACTACGTTCCATTGTTTGAAAACGCATACCAATTGTAGAAGTATGTTTAAAGAGTAGTTCTGTAAAATATTCTTTTTCCTCTGTTGTTGTTAAAACCGTTAATAGAATGGCACTTCGGTTTTTTTCATATGAATGGGCGTGAAAAAAACATCTAGAGCACCATGCTCCAATAATAGATCCATTACGTAACCTAACTGTTCAGGTGTTTGATTGTCTATATTTGTTTCAATTTTTAAAACTTGGTCATGGTGTTCTGTACTCTTTTTTTTACTATGTGTTTCAGTAAAGATTGATCCTCTGAGGGCATTGAACTTGCCTGTTTCCCGTTTGCCAAATCCGTAACCTATTTTTTCAATTAATCGTTGTTCTGGTGCGACAAATAGAGGACTAAGTTCTTTAAAAATAGCTAAGCCAGTCGGTGTGACAAGTTCAGTTTTTATCTCAAAGTCTTGTTGAATGATTAAATTCGTTTCTTTACGTAATTCCATAACCGCAGGAACTGGTATTGGCATGACTCCATGGGCAATTGTGATAGTGCCACTTCCATCTGTAATTGGCGTTGAATAGACTTGTTCAATCTCTAACTGTTCCCATAAGATAAAAAAGCCACGATGTCAACAATTGAATCAATTGCTCCAACTTCATGAAAATGAATAGTGTCAATTGTTTGTTGATGAACAGCAGCTTCAGCTTTTGCAATGTCATAGAAAACATTTTTACTATGTTTTTTTACAAAATTGGACAAGTCGCTTTTTTCAATTAATGTATAAATATCTTTTAAATTTCTAGAATGGCTATGATGATGTGCATGTTCTTTCGTTTCATGATGTTCATTTTCGTGGTGAGGAGAGAGACTGTGTTTTATACCGTAATCCTTTTTTCCATGTTGTAGGAGAACATCGAAATCTGTTCCGTAAATACAACTTTTAGCAATTCGTTGGGCTTGAATGGTGAACCCATCGATGGGAAGATTTTTTTAATTCGATTAACAGTTTGTTTAAATCCCCGCCTAAGTCAAGCAACAATCCATTTAACATATCACCACTAAGACCAGAAAATGGTTCTAAAAATAAGCTTTTCATAGTGAAGACTCCTTTATTTGATTAATCATACTTGCATTATAAGCGGCACCAAACCCGTTATCTATGTTGACTACACTAACGCCAGAGGAACAACTATTTAGCATTCCTAAAAGAGCAGTCAGTCCTTGAAAATTGCTGCCGTAGCCTATGCTAGTAGGGACGGCAATCACTGGCACGCTAACTAGTCCGCCTAGCACGGACACCAGTGCACCTTCCATGCCTGCAATCACAATAACCACCGAAGCCTGTTGAATCTCATCTAGGTGAGCGAACAAACGATGAATGCCAGAAACGCCTACATCATAGATACGTTTTATTTGATTCCCGAAAGTTTCTGCAGTGATTGCTGCTTCTTCAGCAACGGCCATGTCTGACGTTCCAGCAGTAACTATCGCAATATAGTTTTTTGTTGTAGTCTCCATTTGGTTGATAACGAAACAACGTGCAAGTTCATAGTAGGTTCCATGAGGAAAGTTCGACTCTAAAGGTTGGGCTTTTTGTTGTGAAACGCGAGTAACTAAGATTGTATTGTTTTCTTTTCTTAAGCTATTGATAATTTTGATGAGTTGTTCAATTGTTTTCCCTTCCCCATAAACGACTTCTGGATACCCAGTTCTTTCTTTACGCTGCGTATCAATTTTTGCAAAGTCTAATTCGCAAAAGCCATTTAATTTGTTTGTTGCTTCTTCTAAAGATAATTTTCCCTCTTTAAAAGCTCCTAAAATTTCTTTCGGTTGCATAATACAACGCTCCTTATTCCTGATTTCTCAAGGATCATTATTCTACAATGACAGACAAGCCATCTCGAATCACAGTCACTTTTGCATTTAGACCTTCTCTTTCAAATGCTCGCTCTAACGCTTCATCAAACGTTTTTGCTATTTCCATATGCATCGAAGTGATAAGCTCAGGATCAACAAGATCTGAAACAAAAATTATATGATGATGAACTAAAATTCGCGCTAAAATTTGAGAAGTCCATTGATCTGGCACGGTTTCTAATCGTGGTGTATGGATGGCTGCTTCTAAAAATTCGTTTGGATTTTTAACATTGGCAATATTTTCATAAAAACCTTCACCACCGTGACCATCACGACACCCAGCGACCATAATAATGACACCGCCGTCTTTATTGGTTGCTTCTGCAGCGGTCATCCCTTTAACTGCTTGATAAATGTTTTGATCAAGTGGAAATCCGCCATTCGTTGAAACCGCAATATCGCAAGGTATTTTTTTGACACGGGCAATTTCTTTTACAAAGTTACAACCAACTTTATGCGCTTCAACCATATCGCCTGCGAAGGAACCAATAATTTTTTTGTCACCATCTAAAACGACATTAACAATAAAAGCTAGATTCGCTTTAGCGGCAGCGTAGACCATGTCATTATGAATTGGATTATCCGTTAAATTTCCTGTCCGTGAGTTGGAGGAATCAATAAATTCTCCAGAATGGTTAGCCATGATGGTTTTATAAGAAGCAATTCCAGGTAAAACAGATTTACGTCCACCAGAAAATCCTGCAAAAAAGTGTGATTCAATAAATCCTTCGGCCAGCAGTAAATCTGCTTCTGCTGCAATGCGATTAATGATACAATCGCCCCCTGAAGGTAGTTGACCGATTTTGACCATTGAGGAATCATCAGTAGAGATATGCATAACGATTTCTTCATTCTCTACGATCTCTTTACCATATTTACTAATCAGTTCTTCTCGTGTAGAAGGGCGATGAAAGCCTGTAGCAACTAAAATCCGGATTCTAGCTGTTTTGTTCACTGAACGAATTCTACGCAAAATAATTGGGGTGATAATATGTGAAGGAACGGGACGTGTGTGATCGGAACTAATGAGGACAATGTCTTTTTTACCCTTAGCTAATTCTTCTAATGGAAGGCTTCCAATAGGATTGTCCAGCGATTTTTCGACTGTTTCTTTCTCAGTATATGGATTTGAAAAATGTTCAGCTTTTGATTCGAGAAGCCCAATAAAATTTTTATCGGGAATTCTTGCAGTAATCATTTTCTTGTCATAAGGTAGGTTAATTTCTACCATAGCAATCATCTCCTAAGTAATATTTTACGAGACTAAGTATAATGAAATTTAGGAATCACACAGTCCTTATTGTGGGTAACATTTGCTAACAAAAGGTTGGTGAGAGTGTTTATAATAGTTAACGAATCAAACAGAAACTTAGTCAAAGGAGTGACAATTATGGAGTCAGATTATCTTACAGCTTTCTTAGATAGAAAGAAGACACCGATTATCAAAAAAAAACGCCATACTTATCTCGCTTATCATGGATTGGAGGAAGCGTACACCTATGTATTAAAGAAAGGGGTCGTTAAGACGAGTATTATTTTAAAGGATGGACGAGAATTTAATCTGTCGTATATTGTGTCTCCTGACATTATTTCATTGTTACGTGATGAAGTATCAAATTATACATCTGCTCCTTTTAATATCCGCATTGAGTCGGAAGAGGCTAGCTTTTATCGGATACCAAGGACTGTATTTTGGGAATATGTTAAAGAAGATGCTGTTCTTCAAGATTATGTACGGGATTACTACCGTGCAAAATTATCAGAGAGTATTAGTTCCTTACAGAATATGACAATGAATGGTAAGAAAGGGGCTGTTTGTACTTTTATTTACCAATTAATTGATTTGTTTGGTGTACAGACAGAGGAAGGAATATTAATTGATTTTCAAGTAACTAATGAGGATATTGCGGGGTTTTGCGGGATTTCAACGAGAAATAGCGTAAACCGAATTATCCATGATTTAAAAGAGGAAAAAGTCATCGATATCAAAAAACAAAAAATTGTGATTTACGATCAAAGTTATTTAGCTGATTATATTGATCGATAAGATAGGAGTCTGACGAACATGCATATTCCAGAAAATTATTTAAGCCCACAAACTTGCGCAGTGATGGGCGCGATTATGGTACCTATCTGGTACCGCGCGGTAAAAAAAGTTGACGTTCAAATTAAATTAAAAAAAGATACAGGGACTATGTTAGGGATTTCCTCCTCCTTGTCATTTTTAATAATGATGTTTAATTTGCCAGTACCTGGTGGAACAACTGCGCACGCTGTTGGGGCTGTTCTCATCGCATTATTGATGGGACCTTGGGCCGCGACGCTGTCTGTTTCGGTGGCTTTACTATTACAGGCTTGTTTATTTGGTGATGGTGGTATATTAGCTTTTGGTGCAAACGCCTTTTCTATGGCGTTTGTGATGCCATTCGTGGGATATGGAGTTTATAAGCTAGTTACGCGTATAAAAAAATTTGAAACAATGGGTCTTTTCTTAGCTGGGTATCTTGGTGTAAATGTTGCGGCACTTTCTACTTCTGTATTATTAGGTATCCAACCCTTACTATTCCATGAAGCGAATGGTACGCCACTTTATAACCCATATGGTCTTTCTATAACTATACCAGCAATGATGAGTGTCCATCTGTTAGTAATAGGAATTGTTGAAGGTCTCTTCACCGTGTGTGTCTATAATTTTGTAAAAAGTGTGTCAAAAGATGCAATTTTTATCGAAGAAAAGAAGAAAAGGACTCCGTTGTTGCGATTAAAGAGACTGTTATTGGTTATGGTAATTTTATGTCCATTAGGTTTGATTGATCATGCCACTGCTTGGGGTGAATGGGATTTATCTGAATTAGTCAAGAATTTAAAACAGAATCATTTGCCTGCAGTACAACCAAAAGGTATGGTGAATGGTTTTTCATTTCATGCACTTTTCAGTGATTACTTTATTCCAGGACTGCCATTAGCACTGGGGTATATTTTAAGTGGCGTAACAGCCATAATCGCTTTTTTTACTCATTTTTCGTTTATTTAATGGAAGAAGGCAAAGTTGATGCCTGAATGGATGAAAGAATCTTCCACGTCCTTTGAACCTAATAAAAAAGAAACCTTTATGCTTAAAAATCGAAAAGGAATCCTTTTTTTATTAAATAAATTTCAGGTGAGTGGGAAACGCAATAAGACTATTCTCAGTGATATACACCCAGCAATTCAACTGATCAGTACTTTTTACTAATTGTTTTAATCAGCACAGCACGAAAAGTTCTTGTTTTGTGGCTCTTAGGCATCTACCTAGGCATGTTACTTTTAGTTGAAAAACCAACTATTCTACGAAACATTGTCAAAAAAGCTATTATCCTCATTTTGATGCCGCTGATTATCTATTTACCGATCTTTTTTTTAGGTCAATTTAGTTTATTATTTATTGTTCATTTGTTTTTTTTAGCCATAGCGATTAGTCAATATATGGAAACAACCAACATGAATCAATTTATAGCAGCATTAAAAATCTTTCATTTTCCGAATATAATACTTTTACAATTAGATATTACGATTAAATATATCTTTTTCTTTGGAAATCTCTTAATCCAACTGCTTGCCGCTGTAGAAGCTAGAGCAGTTGGTGGGAATATCCAGTTGAGTACGGGTAGTAATTTAATCAGTCTTATTTCTTTAAAATCTTTTACGTATGGGAAAAAGTTGGACATGGTGATGGAAGCAAGAGGATATACTGGTCAATATTATCGAGTAAAGCAACCATTAAAAACGAAAGATTTTTTGGTTAGTATTGCCTATCTTTTATTTTTTGGGGGGTTGCTTTATTTAGGGAGGAACTAATATGTATCGAGTAAATCATTTGGTTTATCGCTATCAAACGAAGCCTGTTTTTTCGCCTTGTAATTTGGAAATAGCCAGAGGAGAATATCTGGTTTTGATGGGAGATAACGGCAGTGGAAAATCCACTTTTTTAAATTTGCTCGCAGGTTTTTTAAAACCTTCCGAGGGAACGATTTATTTTATGGAACAATCATTAACGGCCTGGAAAAAAGACCCTATTCATAAAAAGAAGTATTATGCTCATTTGGGTATATTATTTCAAGAGACGGACACACAATTATTTAATGCAACAGTTTATGACGAATTGGCATTTGGCCCTAGACAGCTCCAACTATCCGAGCATGAAACAGCAAAAAGAATTAATGATTGTTTGAATTTATTAAAAATTACCCATTTAAGCAATCAAGTGCCTTATCAATTATCGGGAGGAGAAAAGAAAAAAGTGGCTTTTGCTAGTCTGTTAGTAATGAATCCAGACGTGTATTTATTAGATGAGCCGTTTGCTGGGTTGACAAAAGAATCGGAAAAATTATTTAAAAAGATAATAAAAAATCTGCATCAACTTGGTAAAACAATTATCCTTTCCACCCATGACTATTTGAGTATTTACGAGGAAGCTGATTCCATTTTATTGTTTGATTCGGCTGTCACAAGGTACTCAAAGGAAGAGATAGAAGCCAATGCTAACTTGTTACAACATTTAAAACGGTATTAAGTGTACAAATATTGACAATAATTGATACTATGAATCGTGATTTTTTCTAATGTGGAGATGTCTATAATTAATTATGTAAAAGAAAATCAATAGGAGATGGTTTAAATGTCTGTCATGAAAACGAAAGAACAAAATTTAGTTCGCGAATTACAAAAAATGGATAAGTTGGCTGTTGCATATTCAGGTGGAATTGATAGCTCTTACTTGCTAAAAAAAGCTTTGGACACTTTAGGTGCTGAAAATGTACTTGCGGTTGTTGTAAATTCAGAATTATTTTCTGATGATGAGTTTGATAAAGCGGTCGATTTAGCTAATGGATTGGGAGCAAATGTGTTAGGCCTTGAAATGAGCGAATTAGCGGATGATAGAATTGTTGCAAATAACCCTAATAGCTGGTTCTACAGTAAAAAATTATTATATAAAACTATTCGTTCGGCTATTCAGAAAGAGGGATTTGATGTTCTGGCCGATGGGATGATTATGGATGATAATACTGACTTTCGTCCTGGATTAAGAGCAAGAGATCAAGAAGGGGTCATCAGTCCGCTACAACAAGCTAAATTATATAAAATTGAAATACGTCAACTTGCTAAAGACGCAGGTATTTCCAATTGGAGTAAAGTTGCCTCATGTAGCATTGCTTCAAGAATTCCTTATGGCATTAAGTTAACACGCTCAGCTATTGATCAAGTATTTGCTAGTGAAAAATATTTACGGGAAATAGGTTTTCCAATTGTCCGTGTCAGAGCACATCATGATTTAGCACGGATTGAAATTCCAGAAGACAAACTTTCTCTGTTATTAGAAAACAGAGAAAAAATTGCAGATTATCTTAAAAAACAAGGATTTAATTATGTAACTTTTGACTTAGAAGGATTTAAATCTGGCCGAATGAATGATATCCTCACAGAAACTGAAAAAAAAGTTTTTTGTGAATGTTAGACAGATAAGTTTATAAAATTGAGCCGGTGTAACGGAGTCAGGACAGGGGTATTCCGTTACAAAAACCAAGTTTTCTGCTCGATTAGGTCGGTTGTTTTCATTGATTACTCTGCCAGTAGTTTATTAACTTTTAAGCCTAGGAAAAATTCCCTTTGGATTTTTCCTAGGCTTTTTGTCTATTTAATCATTTGATATTTGCTAAAAAGAAATTAGCTGTAGAATTTTTTAAGATTACCAGTGATTGTTCAATTTGAGGAAAATAAATGGATTGTTTGGACTGGTTGATTAGTCGATTATTTTTGGGATTCGTGAGTGAAAGTATTTGCTGTGAATAGTTAAATAACTCAGTGTTTAGTGTGTCCGGCCTAACTGGCGTTAATTTTTTTTAAGTAGTGTTGTGTTTTCATAAGTTCTAAAAGAAGCTCTTCCATAGCAGTTTGCATTTCCAACAGTTGATCATTTAGTTGTTTTTGTTGCATTAAGTTTTCAGCGGAGGCATCGTTACTATAAATAGGAGATTCAAGAACAATTTCTTGAATAGAATAGTTTACTCTACGTTGTACCCGATAAGCTAGTACCCAAGCATCACTAGGCAACGTGGTCTCTTCATTGATTAACGCTAGCAAAATAGAGCTGATCGTTTTTGACCAACTATTGATATTTTTACGTAATACTTGACTATGCCATGTTGGGAAAATAAAAAACATAACAAAAGCAATCAGCGCACCAATAATTACATCAAAAACTCTTGTATAGCCTGCAGAACTACCACCTAATGTGAAAGTTAACCAAGTGGTCACACTTAGCATTAGAAATGCTTGACTTAATTTACGGACGGTTTCATACAATATAACTAGCAAACAAGACAATAGCATTGGCCATAAAGGATTTAGGTTTGTTAAGTTAGCAATTAATTGAGACAAAAAAATGCCTAAACAACCACCTAAAATAGAACCAATAGTTCTTGAAGTGATTTTACCGAGTGTACCATGATAACCTGGCATAACCATTAAACAACCAGAAATAACTACCCAGAATTCGTGATTAGCTAAAGGCAAAGGGTACATGTAATTAAGAATAAGCGAACAAAAATGACACACTAAACCTGTTAAAGCTAAACGAATTGCGAATCTAGCAGAGCTGCCTTTGTAAGAATGAAGGATCTCTTTGGCTTCTGCAAGTCCTTCTTTTGTGGGTAAGAAAGATTTAAATGAGATTTTTTTAAAGGATTGTTCGTTTTGTATCAGAAGGATTGCTGATTTTATTTCGGTGTTTGCTGAAGCAAATTCTTGAAGAGGTAGGGTTAATTGTTCTCCTTTTAAAAAGAGTTGAATTGCTTTTAAAGCAGGAAGATTTTCAGCTGCATTGGTTGAATCTAACGAGCCTGCAATTGCATCTGCTTGTGAAACCAAGGGATAAATCCATGGTGTTTTTTGATGATTGACCCATGGCATCGTTTCAACAGATTCGCGTACTTTTATTCTGAAATGGACATAGCGTGCGGGTTTTCCTTGTGCTAATAAATATAATTGTTCATATAAATCGGCTACTAATTTTCGTGCTTCATTATTTTGCGGCTTAGAATAAAGACAATAGAACAAACAAAGGATGGACATACCTAAAATTATTGCACCCAGACCTTCAAAAGTTTGACCAATAGACAAATTGCCTTTTAATTGCGCACCAGCTAGTAAAGAAATGGTCCCAAAGAGACATCGAATATACAGACCAATACTAAAGTTTCTTACAATCCCTGAAAAATACAAACCAAGGACGAATAATAAAATAATGAATATACTTGACGACTGTAAAAGTATCCCCAGACTGGCACCAAGAAAAATCATTAAAATACCATCTATGGCACTTCTTTGTGGAGAGCTATGTCGTGGTAAGACACAAATTACAGTGCCCAAAAAGCTACCAACATTTACTAAAACAAAAGCGAAAGGAAAGACTATTGTTAGAACAGCACCAACAGCATTTGCAATAATGATACTAAGAACAAGAGCAAACCAGTTCTGTCTTGTATCAAAAGTTAGTATAGGGCGACTATACGCCCAAGATGATTCTAAGAAAACCTCAAAAAATTTTTTGATAGATAATTTCACAAAACATTCCTTCTTTAAAAATTTATTAGAAGCTAAAAAATTATTCCTCTGCTAGTATACACCTCTAAAATTTTTTTTCAAATTTGCTCTTTTTAAGAAAACTCACAATTATAGTCCAACATTAAGTTTAGCCATATATTTTTGTTGAATAAATTCTGTAAGCTCATGCCAACTTTCTTCATTTTCAATGGAATCTAAGTAGAAAATATCTTGATTAGAAGTAGCTTTTTCGAAGGAATCTGTGATGATGATATCCGCATTTGTGAAGTCTTCGGTAATAGAGATTGCGTTTGTATTATATAAGGAGGATAACCGTGTTTTAATAAAATAACTTGCATAAAAATCTTTGATAATTTGTAAATAGATTCTCACTTGTACTTTTTTTTCGGACACAGACAATGTGTAAAGCAGTTGACTGAGTAACTCTAAATGCGTTTCTTGGTGAACTAATTTTGCCACCGTTCGTTTTATTCGATTAAAGTATGCCACATCTGACGGAGTACAAATTTCTGGCTGCGGTAAATAAAGTGTTAAAAAAGTATAATAATTGCCCTCCGTTAAAAAGTACCAAGCATTAAAAATAGAAAGATAGTAAACGTATTGATAATCATGCTGATTTGTCAGTAAGTAGGCTACTTGCTTAAATAATTTTTTTGATAAGACACAATAAGGATGGTTAGATTCTATAAATAATTTTTCTATTTGTTTCGTTTGCTTTTCCGAAAAGATATAAGGGATAAAAATGCGAGATAAAAAATTAAAGTATAAAATTTCAGTTTTTCTTGTTTCGCATTGAATGTCAGCGAAAGAGTGTTCAAGAAAAAATAAAGTCACATGACTGTATTGATTGATCAGAATAAAAAAAGAATGCAGGTTTTTAGACTGCGGCATCTTTAAGAAGTTTTGTGCACTTGTTCTAGTTTTAAATATCGCATATAAAATATAAAACGCTCTTTTCTTCATTCGGACATTTTTATAGGATCGTTCAAGAAGTTCATCGGGTAGACTTTTTTTATTTCTTCAAGACTTATTTTAGAAAAAGGCCAAGCCAATTCTTGAAAGGAATCTTGTAGGAAAATGAAAGAAAACACTCGAATCGATAATTCATTGCCAGTTAATTGATAAATACCCTTAATACTAACGATTACTATATCAAAAATTTTAAAAAAGTTATTCAGTTGTTTCGTGATTTTTACCAGATAATGTTCAGAAATATATAAAACTTTAATTAATTCGTTTTTATCAATGGAAGAATGTGTGACCAATTGTACGCAATAATTAAATTGTACATTGTTTTTTAAAAGATTGAGTTTTAACGTGTAGGCGTATTCGACCGCGCTTTTTCGGTACGCTGGATTTACACAAACAATGCCATTATTGTTAGAGACAATAAAATGTTGGATTTGATAAGTATCCTCGAATTCTTGATTTATTTTATCAGATTTCCTTGACCGTTCTTTTGAAATTTTTAAATTGGAAGAAATTTCATTTAATGACGTATGAGCTCGCTTGACTATATAAAATAAAATTTCTAGCTCATTCGTTAGGTAGGATGGAAACATGTTATGGACCTCCAAAAGTAAAATTTAGGTTCATTGTAGTCTACTTTCTTTAAATTTTTGTATTGATATGTTAACACAAGCGCAATAAGAAGCGGCCATCACAATTAATGTACAGCCTTATACATTAATTGTGTGTGGCAAAGCAATTTCAATGTTGATAAGCTAGCAGTAGTTAGAATAATTATTATTTAGTTTCTAATTCCAAAAAAGGTCAAGGTGAGTAAGCAATGAAAAAAATCAACGAACAATTAAAAATGAAAATGCCAATCTACAAAAGAAAAAAAAGCATTGCTTATTTCTTTTACTCTTGTCTACTATTGGTAACGATTTCTTGTTTTTTGAGCTTGCACTTTCAAGAATGCAAGGCAGCTTCACTCTATCAAGCGGGAGGGATAGCCATTGATTTGAGAACTGATTTACCTTATGGAATGGAGATAAGCCATGACGGTGGTGGTGGTCCTGATGGATCATTTGGAGGAAAATTACACGTAAAATTATACGGAACAGTGGACACTTCTCATACAGAAGCATTGAAGTTTCTTTCTTTTGGTACTGTAGGAATGCAATATGGACTGATGTTTCATTTGCCAGAAAATATAAGTGCAGATAATTTTAAAGCGGCTTATGACAAGGCTTTTGCGGATAATCCAGAAAATTTTTATTCAATTAGTGGACAAAAAAACACACAAATACCAATTGTTAACACAAAAGGAATGCGGACGTTTAACGGTTCTTCAGAAGATGGTTCACCGGGATGGGGTGATCCTGATCAAGATTATAGCGGAATTGATACTGAGCATCAGGTGATGTTTTGTGAACGGGGGGACACTATTAATTTTTCTTTTACTAAACTTTATGAAATTTGGCGACATGAACCTGACAAATCGGCCATAAAATTTGAACTTCATTTTGATTAGATGTAGCTACTTTAATGAGGATGGCGATTCAAAGGATTATTCCCTTCAATAAAAATTTAACGAAACATCGCTTACCAGTATCAAATGTTTTGTCGGATGGCACTGAAAGTGATCAATTTTCGTTGTCGGCAGATTTTTTTGGTCGAACTTACGAATCAGATACAACGAATACGGTTAATCATAATTGGATATTGCTTAGTCCGGACATGTGGTTACGTGCGACAAGTTTAGCGGCAGCAGCAAAGCAAGATCCAAATAATTTGAATCATCAAATTATCACTGGAATCACTGGAAAAGTGGCTACTTGGTCTTCTTATATCTCGCCATGTATCTCGCCATGGGACAGCGGCGATAAAGACAATCCATTATCCAATTACAATACCCAAGATGCCTCTAAATATCCTGAAATACCTGAAAGCAAAACGATGTTACCAGGGGATTTTTTATCACCAAAGTTTACGATGAACCAAAGACAAGACAATCCGCTTAATTGGACAGATGGGTATGTTGCTCAACGGTTTGCGCGCGTAGTTAATTTTCATACTCACACAGTTGATCCTAAGGCCAATGTGAATGTCTCTTCACAACAGCAAAACGGGTTAACAACTTATTTGTTTAGTGGCAAAGATGGTTGTGGGCTGCCGTTAGTCAATCCGCCAGGAACGGATTCTTCAGAGCCCACAGATAAAACATATATGCGCGTCACAACAGATCCATACCAAGTGCCAAGTTTAGAAAAGGCAGCTTTTGTTAAAGGTCAAACAACATTTCACCCGCAACAAAAGATACCAGTAGAACTAACCGTTAAGGCTCCGACAACTAGAAAAGTTCAGATTGAAGAAAAAATTTCAGGTGCTGTCCAAACTGATTTTCATAAAATTGGGGAGCAAGATTTAAAAAATTTACCAGTCACAGATGATTGCGTTAGTTTTAACTGTTTAGCAGATGCTTTACCAACTTCAGGAGATTACACATTAACATTTAGAATTCTTGATGTTGATGATACATCTAAAAGCTACTCAAATGAGAAAAGTTTAGCTGTGCACATTGATCAAGCGCAAATTAAAGTTAAATCTCAAGATACGGTTTATCAATATACTCAATGGCAACCAGAAAGTGAAGTGACTAGCCTACAAACACCAGATGGTAAAAAAGGTGATTTTCGAGACGTAAGTGTCACCATATATAAACTGGACGGAGAGCAAAAGGTCCCAGTAGATGCGGTGGATACAAAAGTGGTTGGTAAATATGAAATTGATTATAACTACCTAGGATTAGAGGCGCAGACTGCACTAGAAGTCATTCCCTCTTCAGCTCATATTGGTGCACATAACGGCAGCTTTTCTGTGGGGACGCCCTTCGATCCAAAACGTCTTTTTGATAGTGCAACAGATAATGATGGACAGTCCATTCCTTATAGTAAGATAACGATTCGCTATACGCCTAAGCAGGTAAACGATGAAGTAGCGGGCATCTATAGAATTACTTATGATATCTCTAAAATAGTAGGTTTTAGTAAAAGTGTTACTGTTGATTGGACCTACTATTACTCTAATCGTCTAGACTTTTATCACTTATCTGAACAACTAATGCCTTTTGAGAACGTAAAATTTAATGGCCAAGATCAAACACAGACATTAAAAAGTTGTGAGATGAACATTGAAGATACGGGGGATCCTAATCGGACAACTGGCTGGCAGCTTGAAGTAGCCTATAATTTAAATGATCAGAAAACACAAGCGTGGAAAGACGCAGGGCTTGATCTCACGCTAAATCCAAAGTCAGTCGATTATGTAACAACTGAGCAAAATATCATGGTTAACGATGAGCAACAATTAGTAGCTGGCGTAAGTAACCAATCTATCAAAAATAAAAAAGTTTTGACGAAATTACAATTATTGCCCACATTAACTATTTCAAAAGTCACACCTGCTGATAAATATGAAGCTCAGTTAATTTGGAACTTAGAAGCAACACCGTAAGGGAAGAGGGAATAGCTGTGAAATGGTTTATCTATGATTTATTGTTTGTTGCCTTTATTCTCGGTTTGCCAATTCAAGCACAAGCTGAAGACAAGACAGCTGACGCACAAGCTGGCACAAAAGTCATGGTAATAGTGAAAGAGAGTGAGGATATTGTTCCACATCCCAATGAGCTTATACCGCAGACTAACGATATGCCAACTTCACGAGGACAACCTAATTTTTTACCAAAAACAAACGAGATTACGTCTCAAGAGACGATTTTAGGAATCGTGGTACTCGTAAGTACATTAATCGACGGACTTTATAAAGAAAAGAGGAAAAATAATGAATAAAAAAATAATTGGTTTAACTGTCACTTTAGGAACGGGGATTTTTTTAATTGGTCAACAAACTGTAAATGCGGCTGATAATACCAATACCACAGCGAATGTGTCGGTTTTGGGTGGCGGATTAACCATTACACCATTAGCACAAATTAACTTTGGGACGGTGACAAAAGACGGCCAAGATCATACGCAACCAGATCAAAGCAAGTCGCAACTTATCATTAATGATAATCGTGGGACAACGAATACAGGTTGGTATCTGACAGCGAATTTAGAAGATAAAGGAAAAGGTGTCACTGGCTTAGACGGAATGACACTTCATTTAGACACTAAAAAACCTGACGGATCTTCTGAAAAAGGTACCTTTACGGGCGTTGATTTAACCACAGATGCTTCAACCATTATTTCGCTAGATAAAAGTGATATCCGTTTATCAGACACTGTCACGACAGCCGATTTAAATGCAACGTTAAATATACCTAAAAGTATTGCTGCAAATACCTACTCTGGGACCATCGTCTGGAATGCCATCGATGGAGCACCCGCCTAAGAATTTAACATAAAACGATGTAAGAAAACGAGGCAGATAAATTGAAAAGAATTTTAAAGATACTTTTTATATTGACTATTCTCTGTTTAGGTGGAGCGATGCGTGCCTGGGCAGAGCCGTCTAATACCAATAGTTCAGCAACAATTGACAATGCGAATGCGTATACAGTCACACCCGTTTTCGGAGCAACTCAAAATAACAAAACCAGTAATTTTTTTGATATGACATTAACTCCGAAACAAAAAGATACATTCAAATTAACGATAACCAATACTACGCCGAACTCTCAAAAATTTAAAGTTCAGGTAAATACAGCAACAACAAATAGTAATGGGATAGTTGACTATACAAAAAGTAGCTTTGAAAAAGATCCATCGATGAGTTTGGTACTTAGTGATTTGATTAGTCCCAATAGGAAGGACATTAGTGTTCCTGGTAAACAATCACAAACGATTGATTTTCAAATAACGATGCCAGAAAAGTTATTCTCAGGAATTTTATTAGGTGGAGTGACGATTCGACCTGTAGAGATAGCTGGGGACCAAAGCAAGGGTGGGATTCAAAATGTTTATATGCATACGATTGCTATTCGGGTGAATGAAACAGCAGAGACCATACCTGCAAAATTAGAAAGTGGTTCTGTTAAAATTGGGCAAATTAACCGCCACAATACTGTTTCGATGGAAATTAAAAATCCACAGCGGAAGTTATTGTCAAAAGTCGAAGGAGATTTTTTTGTTAAAGAAAAAGGAACAAACAAAACGATCATTCACGAAAAGAAAAATAATCTGAGTTTTGCACCAAACACAAGGTTTGACCTACCTATTTTACTGAAAGATTCGTTTAAACCTGGAGACTATACCTATACCATTAAGTTGAAAAACCATGAGGGGAGCTGGACGTTCTCAAAAGATTTCACGATAAACAAAAAGCAAGCTGATCAGTATAATAAGCGTTCTGTTGATCATAAAGTCAAAAACCTTCACTGGCTTAAGTACCTCATGGCCTTTTTAATTCTAGTTATTTTAGGTACCGTCTGCTATATCTTGGGAAAAAAGAAGGGAAAAATGAGGTTGTAAAACCTGCCTTTAAAATAGTTGACAAGTATGCAGAAAAAATCATGCCAGTATGAATTATCTATGACATAAGGGAAGAATAGCTGTCTAGCAAGGATAAATTGTCAAATTAGCGTTAATTTACGCAAGTCATTGGTGTTCCTTATTTTGGAAAGTAGTATTATACTATTATTATTCAATGATTCACAATAGAAACAAGGAGGAAAGAACCATGTATAAAGCAATTGTCGCAGCAAAAGGAAAAACAACAAAAATTGTTGAAAAAGAATCGCGTCCATTGAAAGATAATGAAGCGCGGTTGAAAATGGAAGTCTGTGGTGTCTGTCATACGGATTTACACGTTAAGAATGCAGATTTTGGCGATGTTAGCGGTTGTACCTTAGGTCACGAAGGAATTGGGATTGTGACGGAGGTTGGAAAAGACGTTACTAGTTTAAAAATTGGTGATCGTGCATCTGTTGCATGGTTTTATGAAGGCTGCGGGCATTGCGAATATTGTACTTCTGGTCGAGAAACGCTTTGTCGTTCAGTAAAAAATGCTGGATATACAGTTGATGGTGCCATGGCCGAAGAATGCATCGTCACAGACGGTTATGCAGTGAAAGTGCCAGAAAATTTAGCATCAGAGCCAGCTTCCTCTATTACTTGTGCAGGGGTAACAACCTACAAAGCGATAAAAGAATCTGGGATTCGTCCAGGTCAATGGCTAATGATTTCAGGATTAGGTGGGCTAGGTAATCTAGCTTTACAATATGCCAAGCATGTCTTTAATGCAAAAGTAGTAGCTGTTGATGTGAATGATAATCAGTTAGCTTTTGCGAAAGAAATGGGTGCTGATCTTTTAATTAATCCAGTTAAAGATCCTGATTTTGCTGCACAACTTCAAAAAGAAATTGGCGGTGTCCATGCAGCAGTAGTCACTGCGGTAGCTAAATCAGCATTTAATGGCGCAGTCGATGCAGTCCGTGCGGGAGGAACGGTTGTCGCCGTTGGATTGCCTGTTGAGACAATGGATTTATCTATTCCACGTCTTGTTCTTGATGGCATTCACGTAGTCGGATCGTTAGTTGGAACCCGTCAAGATTTAAGAGAAGCTTTCCAATTCGGTGCAGAAGGAAAAGTTGTTCCTGTTTGTCAAACACGTCAACCAGAAGAAATTAATGCTATTTTTGAAGAAATGGAACAAGGAAAAATTCGCGGGCGCATGGTCATTGATTTTCGCAGTTAATTTAGTTTTTTAGTGATTCGTTGATTTAATCTGAAAACCATGAAAGGATGGATGGAATGTTTGCAAATCTTACTCTCCGTGAGAGACGACTGCTTAAGCAAGCACAAGTGGGAGCCACAATTAGCTTTATTCTTTTGTTTGTACCAATTCTGACAATCAGTCTTTTGCATACCAGTGACTTATTAACAAAATGGCTAGGTATAGTTGGGGTAATTATGGTTTTACCATTGTTGTATTTTGCGTGGCAGATTTTAAAGATAGCCTATAAAGATCAAAAAGATAATCCAACGCCTCCTTTGTGGGTTCCGAAAGTTTATGGGATTGGGCTTTCGATCAATCCCTATCACCGGTTTGGAAAGTTAATTTTTATATTGCTAGCGGTACTGATAGTTGGCATCATCATTAGTTTGCTTTTCACACCAGCAAGTCAAATCAATCACTAAAAAACGAGTAATTAACACCCTCTTGCTGAGCAGGAGGGTGTTGATTATTTTAAATAGACTAGATTTGAGCAACAGGTATTAGATTTTTGAAAAAGTCTTTCTTTTCTGATGTAGATATTTCGCAATAAAATCATCATTATAAGTGAATTAACAGGTTTATCAAGGGTTAATACTTGTTAATGGTGGCTGCTATAATTAACCGTTGACAAACACAAAAAAACCATCATACGATAATTATGTTATTAAAAAAGTGAAAAATTGGTAGTCAACAAATGAAAACGCATTCATTAGGAAATTGTGATTCTGTACTAAAATTTTTATATAAGATGAAAATGGATTGTTTTCATTTAATATTTTATTGAAAGGATGTGTTTATGAAGGGGTTACTGAAACTGACTTGCTTACAGTCTCAGTAAACTAAGAAAATCGTTATGACTTTTCATCTGGATAAAACTTTGTTGGGTTTTGGATTTTGTGAGTAATTGTGTCGGAACTATTCTATGGGGAGCAATTTTAAGGAGGAAAAAATGAACAAAGAGTATCAGGGTAAAAAAATTTACGGTAAAAAGCACTGGTTGACATTTTTATTAGTGAGTTCGTCTGTATTGGCGTTCCATTCGTTTGTTACGATGGATTCTCAAGTGGTTGATGCGCAAGAGCAAACAGCAAAAGAAGACGTAGCTGATTCAGCAACGTCAGTCGGAGCAATTGTGTCGATTGAAAAAGCGGAGAAAAACTTTGTCATTACGTATGCTTCTGGAAAAAAAGCACAAATTAGTATTTTAAACGACCATCTTTTTCGCTATCATCTAGATCCAACTGGTAAATTTGAAGAATATCCAACTCCAAATGATCCAAAGCATGTTGCGAAAATTACGGCTAAAACAATGGCCGACTATGGTACACAAGCCTTTGAGCAAACGAACGTCACAGATTCAGGAAACCAATTTATTCTAGAAAATAATGGTTTAAAAATTATGTTCGAAAAAGAAAGCGCTTTAATGAAGGTTCTAGACAAGAAAAAGAATCAAGTTATTTTAGAAGAAACCGCTCCGCTATCCTTTAAAAATGATAAAGCTACACAAACGTTAAAACAAAGTAGTCAAGAAAATTATTTTGGCGGAGGAACTCAAAATGGTCGATTTACGCATAAAGGAACAGCTATCCAGATTGTCAATACGAACAATTGGGTAGATGGCGGAGTAGCATCGCCTAACCCATTTTATTGGTCAACTGCAGGGTATGGCGTTGTTCGAAATACATGGAAACCTGGCAACTATGATTTTGGAAGTCATGATCCACAAACAACCACAACAACGCACGAAGGAACAGATTTTGATGCTTTTTATTTCTTTAATGATTCCTCAGCAGGTATTTTAAAAGATTACTATGAATTAACCGGGAAACCAGCTTTGATGCCAGAATACGGGTTCTATGAAGCACATTTAAACGCGTATAATCGGGACTATTGGGTGAAAGTAGCAGAAGGAACCGCGGGAGCAGTTAAGTTTGAAGATGGTAATTTTTACAAAGAATACCAACCAGGCGATCTAGGAAACTTAAATGGCACGCTAGAATCTTTAAATGGAGAAAAAGAGAATTATCAATTTTCTGCACGCGCAGTTATTGATCGATATAAGAAAAACGATATGCCGTTAGGGTGGTTCTTGCCAAATGACGGCTACGGTGCTGGCTATGGCCAAACAGATTCATTGGACGGCGATGTACAAAACTTAAAAGAATTTACAGAGTATGCTCAAGCCAATGGTGTTGAAGTGGGGCTGTGGACTCAATCTAATCTCCATCCAGCGGATCCTAAAAATCCTAAAAAAGGAGAACGGGATATTGCGAAAGAAGTTAGTGTCGCTGGTGTTAAAGCTCTCAAAACTGACGTGGCGTGGGTCGGGTATGGGTATTCCTTTGGCTTAAATGGTGTAGAAGATGCCGCGAATGTTTTTGTAAAAGAAACAGACGGCGCAGTTCGTCCGATGATTGTTTCATTAGATGGTTGGGCCGGAACCCAACGGCACGCTGGTATTTGGACAGGCGATCAAACGGGTGGTCAATGGGAATATATTCGCTTCCATATCCCAACATATATCGGGACTTCGTTGTCTGGACAACCAAATGTCGGTTCAGATATGGATGGAATTTTTGGTGGAAAAAATAAAGAGGTCAACATACGTGATTTCCAATGGAAAACTTTTACACCAGTGCAGCTAAATATGGACGGCTGGGGCTCCAATCCAAAAACGCCATTTGCTTTTGATCAAGAAGCCACAGATTTGAACCGAGCGTATCTAAAATTAAAATCAATGATGATGCCTTATAACTACAGTATTGCCAAGGAATCAGTTGATGGACTACCAATGGTACGGGCCATGGCTTTAGAATTTCCTAATGAAGGAACAGCATATACAAAAGATTCTCAATACCAATATATGTGGGGACCCAATTTACTCGTTGCCCCAATTTATAATGGCAATCAAGATGAGGCAGGAAATTCAATCCGTGATGGAATCTACTTACCAGATGAAAAACAAGTCTGGGTTGACTTATTTACAGGCGAAAAATATCAAGGTGGCCGTGTCTTAAATGGAGTAAAAACACCGCTGTGGAAGGTGCCCGTTTTCGTCAAAGATGGCAGTATTATCCCAATGACGAATCCAAACAACAATCCAAAGGAAATCCAACGAGATCAACGATCTTTCTTGATTTATCCAAATGGCACCACTTCTTTTAATATGTATGAAGATGACGGAATTTCAACTAGTTATGAAGCTGGGCAATCAGCTACGACTAAAATAAATAGTCAAGGCCCTAAATCAAACGAAAAAGGGGATCTGACCGTTACTATCGAACCGACAAAAGGAAGTTATAGTGGCTTTGTTGATGAACGAAGCACCACGCTTGATTTGCTAGCTTCAGAAGCGCCCGAAAGCGTAACAGCAATGGTGGGGGGAACAGAAGTAACCTTGAAACAAGCAGCTAATAAAGAAGAATTTTTAGCTGGTACAAATCTATATTATTTTGATAAAGAATTCCAAGTGAATCAGTATCTTTCTGAAGCTTCAGGAGAAAAACTGAACCAATCAGCGTTATCAGTAAAACTAGCGAAACAATCTGTGACCGCCAAAGATGTTCAAATAACTGTCAAAGGTTTCATTAATAAAGGAACGGTTGACGGAGGAAATACAACGGTCGATGACCAGTTAACTATTCCGGCAAATGTCGCAATCAATGAAGAAAAAACAACGCCATCTTCTTTGACTCTTCAATGGGATCAAGTAACTGAGGCAACAAGCTATGAAGTAGAGCGTGACGGAACTGTTTTCGGAAATATTCAAACGAATACAGCAACATTTGATGGATTTTCCTTCCTAAGCGAACATACTTTTCGAGTTCGAGCTGTTGGAAAAAACGGGGTCTCTGAATGGAGTGAACCGATTAAAGGAAAAACACAAGATGATCCCTATAAAGAAACAATTAATCAAGTCAAAGCAACAAGTAATTTACCAGAACAACCAGGCGCAGAATTGAAGAAATTAACAGATAAAGATTTGAGTACAGGTTGGCATACGAACTGGTCAACCGGCATCGCTAATCCAAGTGATGGAAATTTCTTGTCTTTAAAATTTGATCTTGGTGCGGAGTATCAAATGGATAAAATTGAATACTTGCCAAGAGACAATGCCGGCAACGGAAATATTTTGCAACTCCAGTATCGGACGTCGAAAGATGGAGCTAATTGGACAGAGTTTTCAGAACCTATTAACTGGAAGCAAGATGCTTTGACAAAAACCATTGAAACGAAGGAGCAAGCGTATCGTTTTGTTGAAATGAAGGTATTAAAATCGGTGGGTAATTTTGGCTCTGGTCGTGAGATGCTCTTTTACAAACAACCAGGAACAGAAGGAATCTTACATGGAGACATTACTAATGATGGAACGATTGATGAAAATGATGCAATGAGTTATCGAAACTATACAGGCTTAGAATCTGTGGACAGTGACTTTAATGGCTATGTTGAAAAAGGCGATTTAAATAAAAATGGGGTAATTGATGCTTATGATATCAGTTATGTTTTACGACAATTAGATGGTGGGATTGAGATACCTGATGTCGAAGAAATTGCGGGCGGTTTATCCCTTGCTGTGGTTAATGAAAATGGCAAGGATACCTATCTTCCTGGCGATACATTAACCTTTACACTTAAAGGTCAAGACTTAAAAAACATTAATGCGTTAAGCACAAAAATGTCCTTTGATTCTAGCAAATTTGAACTTGTCGGTCAGCCTGCAACCACGAATAATACAAAACAAATGGAAAATTATTCTAAATATCGGAAACATTCAAATGATGTGGAGAATCTGTATTTAGTTCTTAGTAATCAAGGAAATAAACAATTGTTAAATGGTTCAATGGACTTAGTTACCTTTAAAGTTAAAGTAAAAGAAACAACTCGCGTAAAACGTGCGACAACTGTTGAGCAGCCATTACAATTTGATATGAGTCAAGGCTTATTAGTAGGCCAAGGATTCCAACAAGCCACACTTTCAGATTTTTCTGTAACAGTGAAGCCCACAGAGCTAGTAGATAAAGAGTTATTACAAGCGCTAATTACGCTAAATCAAGCACGTGTCGAAAAAGAATATACGCCTGAAACTTGGGCAATTTTTAAACCAGTCTTAGATGAGGCAGTAGCTGTTCTAGCCAATGAACAAGCCACACAGACAGACGTTTCTGCTGCTGTGGAAAACCTAGAAAAGGCTGCAAGTCAGTTGGAAAAAATGCCTGATGTAGCGAATAAAGCTGATTTAGAAAAAGCAATTCAAGAGGGGCTGGCGAAGAAACCAAGTGATGGGCAAGAATTCACCGAAGAAACTAAAAAAGTTCTCGAAGACTCATTAGCAGCAGCTCAAAAAGTATTTGCTCAAGAAAAAGTTACCCAAGAAGAAATAGACCAAGCGACTAAAACATTGCGTGAAGCAATTGCACAATTAAAAGAACAACCCGTCGCCGTTGATAAGGAAACCTTAAAAGAGAAAATCGCTCAAGCTCGAGGAAGAAAGCCGGAAGAAGGATACCAATTTACAAAAGAAACAGAAAAACAATTGCAAGAAGCAATTCAAGCGGCTGAAGCAATCGTAGCGAAAGAAACGGCGACAAAAGAAGAAGTCTCTGAGGCTCTAAACGCATTGGAAACTGCAATGGCTCAATTAAAAGAAGTACCCCTTGTAAATAAAGACCAATTACAAGAAGTAGTCAAACGAGCGCAGCAAGTCACTCCAAGTGAAGGGCACCAATTTACTGCCTCCTCGTTACAAGATTTACAAAAAGCGCTTTTAGCAGCTAAAAACACATTGGAAAACCCAGCAGCTAATCAAAAAATGATTGATGAAGCGGTTGCTGAATTAACTAGTGCCATCGATGGGTTACAAGAAGAAGCGTTAGTTACAGATAAAAAAGCCTTAGAGGCAATGATAGCCAAAGCAAAAGCAATCAAACCATCTGCCGGAAAAGAATTTACCAGCGAGTCTAAAGCGCGCTTAACTGAAGCAATTGACCAAGCGGAAGGGATTTTAGCTGATAAAAATGCTCGGCAAGAACAAATTGATACTGCTGAAAAAAATGTAAAAACTGCTTTGGATAGTTTAGAGGAACAAGTCCTTCAAGCGGATAAAACAAAGTTGAGAGAACTGCTTCAAAAAGCAGAAACCTTGAAACCTAAAGCAGGAAAACAATTTACAAAAGCATCGCAAGAAGCTTTAGCTGAAGCAATTAAACAAGCAAAAGCACTTGTTGAGGACCCAAGTGCGACGCAAGAAGCTGTGGACAAATGTTTAAGTATTTTAGCACAAGCCATTGAAGCAATGGCAGAAGAGCCAATCAGTAGCAACTCTACAGGCAACAATAGAAATCATGGCACGGTTAGCGGGACTGGTAGCGTAACCAGTCCAGGAAAGGGCACAGCAGCAGGTGGAACGACAACAAAAACCACCACTTCTGGTACTTTGCCAAAAGCAAATGAAGTTGTTTCGCCAATCTGGTCAATCAGTGGTTTTCTATTGATAGTAAGTATTGGTTTAGGAAAATTATTCTTCAAAAATAAAAAAGACCAAAATTAGCGTATCATTAACTTACAAGGCGCATTTGTACAAAAACAGTGTGCAAATGCGCAAGTAAGTAATAGGAGAGGATTTTTACGAATGAAAAGAAAGAAAATCAAGAATCAACTACTTGTTTTAACAAGTATTCTCGTTCTTCTGAGTTTGGAAGTCGCTCCAGTTGTTACGTTGGCTGCAGAATTACCAAGTAGCTCGCTACAAACAGCTCTGTCCTCGGAAACGACAATTACTTCGGAAGAAAAAGTAATTGAAACAACCGAAACAACCGAAACAACTGAAACAACTGTTGCTACATCGACAACGTCCACTAGTAGTTCGTCATCTGAATCAAATAGTTCTACCGATACGACTACCGAATCAACGAGTCATTCAACGACAGAAACGACAACCACAAATACTAGTTCTGAAACAAAAAAAGAACCTACAGAGCCAACGGTATCATCAGAAATCACGCAGCCTATTGAACAATCGCAACCACCACAAGTTCAACCACCACAAGTTCCTGTGACCAAGCAAGAACCTGAAGAACCTATTCAAGTTCCTGAAGCCACCAATAACGTTGTTGAAGAAAATCAGGCTGTATCGTTAAATCCGTCCCTCAAAGTAGATGAAATAGCTTCTTCAAATTTAAAAGGCTACGAACTGCCACTGTTGTCGTCTTTTGGCGAAAAGAAACGGGCAGTCGTGGTGGCTGAAGCATTAAGACACATTGGGAAAACAAAAAAAGAATTTAATTTGACGGAGCAAGCATTGACCAGTAGTTTCCTTGCCCAAAAAATTTACCAACAATTATTTAAAATAGACATTGGCAGTACACCGCAAGAACAAATGACATTTGGTAAAGTTCGTTCTATAGAGGAGGCAGAACCTGGTGATCTGATTTTTTGGCAAACAGCTGAAGGAAAAACGCTTCAAAATGGTGTTTATCTTGGCCAAGGAAAATATTTAATTGCCGCAGCGGAAGCGGATTCTAAAGAGAAACCAGAAGTAATCGCTCAGTTAGAGAATATCTATACTGCCAAACAACAACCAGACTCAAAAGAGGAAAAACGCTTGGTAGTGACTAATCCTTTTAAGGAGTTCATATTAACGGAGTATGGCAAAGAAGTTTTAGCAACATATGGTGCGTCATTTGAAATGCAGAAGTCAGAACAAACCACAGCGTTTATTAAAAAAATTGGTGAGACAGCCAGAGAACTTGGCGAAAAATACGATGTTTTTGCATCAGTGATGATAGCTCAGGCTATTTTAGAAAGTGGCTCTGGCGAAAGTCAACTAGCCAAAGAACCTTATTATAATCTCTTTGGCGTGAAAGGTTCGTTCCAAGGAAATAGTGTTAGCTTTTCAACAAAAGAGGCTGATCAGAGGGGCCAACTTTATACAATTTCCGCTGGGTTTCGCGATTACGGTGGCTATAATGACTCACTGCAAGATTATGTTCAATTACTCCGACAAGGGATTGACGGAAATCAAGATTTTTATAAACCAGCGTGGCGTTCGGAAGCCAAAAACTACCTTCAAGCAACGCGTTTTTTAACAGGTAAATATGCAACAGACAAGCAATACGATAATAAATTAAATTCGTTAATTGCGGTTTATAACTTAACGCAATTTGATTTACCAAAAACAGCAGACGGTTTGATTATCCAATCTAAAAATGAGCTGTCGGAAGCGGAACAGCAACAAATGCATTTTCCAGTCTATGATGGGATCAATTATAATCGGAGTGGTAGCTATCCCGTGGGCCAATGTACGTGGTATGTCTATAATCGTTTCAAACAGTTGGGCACTTCTGTGGATGAATTTATGGGAAATGGCAGTGACTGGGGAAGAAAAGGACGTGCATTAGGCTATCAAGTTAGTTCATTGCCTAAAGCTGGTCGTGCGATTAGTTTCCAACCAGGAGTTGCTGGCGCAGATAATCAATATGGACATGTTGCTTTTGTTGAAGCGGTCACTTCTGATGGAATCATTATTTCTGAAAGCAATGTCATCAATGATCAAACGATTTCGTATCGTGTCTTACCTAATGCAATTGCTTATAGTAGTGGCGTGACCTACATTGGCGCTTAAGCGACTCATTCAACAGGAAGAAGTGTGGATGTTTAAGTAAAAAGTTAGCACAATGATCCATGTGTGAACTAACAAATTAAAATAACCAGAATCGACCAATGAATTGATTTTGTCATGTATAAAATGACAAGAACAGTTTGGCGGTTGATTCTTTGTTTTTCATCAACGAAGAGACAATCGTCCTCATGATTCGTTAGAAAAAGATGAATAGTCCAAAGTACTCTTTCTTGATGCTTTGTTATTTTATGTTTTTGTTTGCAGGAAACTACTGAAATCGCTATACTAAATTTATGTGAATATACTAACAGACAATCAATTTTTTATCTCTTTTATTGGTGTATAAATTGATTGAACATTATAATCATTTGTCTTTTGTTGTGTAATTTTATATCTTCTTGAGAAAGGGATGAGTGAACAAATGGCTATTTATATATTAGAAGACCAAATTATTCAAGCAAAAGCGTTAGAAGCATTGTTAACAAATATCCTACATTCAAGAAATATTTATAATGAAACAATCCATTTATTTTCACGTTCAGATGAATTATTACAAGTGGCACACCAGGACGCCCAACTAAATATCTTTTTCCTAGATATTCAAATGAACAATCATATCCAGGCAGGATTTGAGGTTGCTAAAGAAATCAGAAAAACAGACAGTGAAAGTCTGATTGTATTTATTTCTACTCACACAGAATTAGTTTTAACTTCCTACAAATATATGGTTTCAGCTCTTCAATTTATTCAAAAGAACGTGGATTTTCTAGATTTCCAAAAAGAGGTCGAAACATGTGTCGATGCATATATTCAACAAAAAGAAAATATAAAGACAAAAAGTGAATATATTATCATTAACTTAAAAGCGTCTTCTATAAAAATGGATATTAATGATATTTATTTCTTTCAAACGGAATACGATCATCGTGTATCAATGGTTGGTAAAAATTTTAAAAGAGAATTTTATGGAACGTTATCAAAAATTGAACAACTGCATCCAGATTTGATTAGAGTCCATCAATCAATCATCATCAATAAAAAATATGCGTCAAAATTAAATTATAAAACGCATCTTTTAACTATGAGAGACGGAACGGAAGTACCAGTCTCAAGAAGATATTATACTCAGGTCAAGGCACTATTTCTTACTTAGGGAGGGATAATGACTAATTAAGGAATTATCTATCTATTAGTCGCTATATTCGTTATAATTTAGTGCAATACTTGAAGAGGAGGGCGATATGCTAATCGATTGGATTCTAAAAAATATTATGGATATGGATCAGGAAGATCAATCAGGAAAAACACAATGGACAAAGTATTATCTAACCGTTTATTTTTCTGGCTTATTTAATTTTCTGATGATTCTGATTTTATCAGTTTTATTTGGGACGTTAAGCGAAACCTTTATTGTATACGTCGTACTGATTTTTTTACGGCCTGTCGCAGGTGGCTGGCATGCAAAAACCAAATGGCTCTGTCGTCTAGAAAGCATTGTTATCTATGTTGCCATACCATTTGTATTGAAAAATTCTTCTGTGAGCTTACCGTTTATTTATAAAATTTTATTGATTTGCCTCTTAGTCGTATTATTTTATTGGTATGCGCCACAAGGAACAGCAATCGAACCTGTTCAGCCATCTGATTTAAACGTGCTCAAAAAGCAAAGCCTTATAAGGGTGTGTTTACTTATTTTATGTAGTCTGTTTGTCAAAGAAAAGATTGCTTCAGTAATACTCTACGGTCTCGTCATCCAAGGTCTGATGATACTCCCTGTAACAAAAAATTTAATTGAAGGAAGTGTTTTTATGAAATTTGGTAAAAAAATAATTAAAAATGTTATTGAAAAAAGAGTTGCAAAAGTCAGTGATGGTGTGGGAACTAAGCCTAGATTAAATCAAAATTCGCCCAATATATTTGGACAATGGATGGGACAAACTGAAAAACCTAAAAAGAATATTGAAAAATGATTTTGTCGTTATTAGCTACTAACGTTTTGCTTGTATCTAGCTTTATCGTTTTTGTCTTTTTACGAGTAACATTGATCAAGATTGAATGTAAAATACCGTTACTTTCATTGCTTATTGTCATTAATCTTTGTTCGTTTGCGGCATTAATGTTGGGCTACTCTTGGTTGATTTATGCGCTGACAGTCGTTATTTTTACAGGATTTTTACTCATTCACAAAAAGAGGTTCTCAATTTTTAAAGCGATATTTTTATCCGTTTTTACATTGCTTATGGTTTCGTTTATCAATTACACGGAGCAAACGATTTTAAGTGATTTTTTTTTCAACAGATTTATCAAAATAAATTATTATGGATTGCCTCAAATGTTCTTCTGTTGCTTATAAATATCTGGATTGCTTTAAAAATTCCCAATATGTGTTTTTTTAAGATTAATCGTTGTGTAGAAATAGTCGAATTTTTTTTGGTTGTTTACTTTTATTGTTGATTCTGTTGTTACTTTTTGTGATTTTTGATTTCGCCAGAGATTTCACCTGACTTTATGCGAGGATTTGTCACGGTAAATAGTTCTAAATTGGAGTTATTAATAAGTGTAGGTTTATTTTTAATTCTGATTGGCTTAGTCATTGAAGCTTATTTGGAAGAACAACGTATCAACACTCAATTATTGAATAATTTAACGATTTATACTGAAAAAATAGAATCCATTAACGAAGAGCTAGCGATGTTTCGTCATGATTATAAAAATTTATTGTATAGTTTACAAATTGCTATTTCATACGAAGATATTCTGGAAATCAAAAGAATTTATGAAGAAACGATTGCACCAACCAAAAAAATTATTGATAATGAAGAATTTGAACTTATGAAGTTAAATCGTTTGAAAAATATGGAACTTAAGGCACTCATAAGTATGAAAATTAATACCGCAAAGCAAGCAAAACTAAAAGTGATTGTTGATGTGCCAGAAGTATTTATTCTCGATACATCAATCGACTTAGTGGTTGTGATTCGTTTGTTGGCTATTCTATTAGATAACGCGATTGAAAACAGTGCAAAATCAGAATTGAAAATGTTCGCTATCTCAATTTTCAATAAAAATGAAACACAAGAGTTTGTGATAACAAATAGTGTCCAAGCCGAATTTGATTTTAGGGTTATGAAGAAAACCAAATTTAGTTCTAAAAGTAACCCAGAAGAGCACGGTTGGGGATTGTTATATGTAAAAGAAATTGTTGATTTTTCAGATCAATTTGACTTGCAAACGTCCTTCAATGAAGGATCGGTTACTCAACATTTAATTATTGAAAAAAATCATAACAGTAAAAAAGTTGTTAACGAATGAATTTGTTAACAACTTTTTTGCTATGGTATTGAGTTATGAGGGCAATACAGGGAAAAATGTCGGCTGATTAAGGAATTTAGATAGTGCCGGTTAGGTAGTTGTCTATAATGAAAATAGCAACAAATATTTACGCAGGGAAAGGGGCGGTCGTTTAACGGGAAAAATTAGGGAGGATAAAGCAATACTTTTGTTGGGAAAAGAAATAAAAGGAAACTGGGGAAGGAGTTAATTGTTTGATGAAGGGAAATAAAATTTTATACATTTTAGGTACAGGCATCTTTGTTGGAAGTTCATGTCTATTTTCTTCACTTTTTGTAGCCGCAGAAGAACAAGTTTATTCAGAAAGTGAAGTTTCAACAGTTTTATCGAAGTTGGAAAAGGAGGCAATTTCTGAGGCAGCTGCTGAACAATATACGGTTGTAGATCGAAAAGAAGACGCGTGGGGGATGAAGCATCTTAAGTTAGAAAAGCAAACGGAAGGCGTTACTGTTGATTCAGATAATGTGATTATTCATTTAGATAAAAACGGTGCAGTAACAAGTGTTACAGGAAATCCAGTTGATCAAGTTGTGAAAATTCAATCGGTTGATGCAATCGGTGAAGAAGGAGTTAAAAAAATTATTGCTTCTGATAATCCGGAAAATAAAGATCTTGTCTTTTTAGCTATTGACAAACGTGTAAATAATGAAGGGCAATTATTTTATAAAGTCAGAGTAACTTCTTCACCAACTGGTGACCCCGTATCATTGGTTTATAAAGTGAACGCTACAGATGGAACAATTATGGAAAAACAAGATTTAACGGAACATGTCGGTAGTGAAGTAACGTTAAAAAACTCTTTTCAAGTAACGTTTAATGTACCAGTTGAAAAAAGCAATACGGGAATTGCTTTACACGGAACGGATAACACAGGGGTTTACCATGCAGTAGTTGATGGCAAAAATAATTATTCTATTATTCAAGCGCCATCACTAGCGACATTAAATCAGAATGCTGTTGACGCCTATACGCATGGAAAATTTGTGAAAACATATTATGAAGATCATTTCCAACGACACAGTATTGATGATCGAGGGATGCCCATCTTGTCAGTTGTTGATGAACAACATCCAGATGCTTATGACAATGCTTTTTGGGATGGAAAAGCAATGCGTTATGGTGAAACAAGTACACCAACAGGAAAAACGTATGCTTCCTCTTTAGATGTAGTTGGTCATGAAATGACACATGGTGTGACGGAACATACTGCCGGTTTAGAATATTTAGGACAATCAGGTGCCTTGAATGAATCTTATTCTGATTTGATGGGTTATATTATTTCGGGTGCATCTAATCCAGAAATTGGTGCGGATACTCAGAGTGTTGACCGAAAAACAGGTATTCGAAATTTACAAACGCCAAGTAAACACGGACAACCAGAAACCATGGCTCAATACGACGATCGAGCACGGTATAAAGGAACGCCTTATTATGATCAAGGCGGTGTTCATTATAATAGTGGAATTATTAATCGGATTGGTTACACCATTATCCAGAACTTAGGCATTGAAAAAGCACAGACTATTTTCTACAGCTCGTTAGTAAATTACTTAACACCTAAAGCACAATTCAGTGATGCTCGTGATGCGATGCTTGCTGCTGCAAAAGTTCAATATGGCGATGAAGCAGCTTCAGTGGTGTCAGCAGCCTTTAACTCTGCTGGAATCGGAGCTAAAGAGGATATTCAAGTAAACCAACCAAGTGAATCTGTTCTGGTCAATGAATGAAAAAAATTCCCCAATTAAATAAAAATGGATAAGGAGTGGCATAATCTTATGAAAAAGTTCTCCATACGAAAAATTAGTGCTGGTTTTTTGTTTCTGATTTTAGTAACTTTGATCGCCGGTTTTAGCTTGTCTGCAAATGCAGAAGAGTATATCGTTCCTGCCGAAAGTCATTCACGACAAAAAAGATCGTTACTGGACCCTGAAGACAGAAGACAAGAAGTGGCAGATACAACCGAAGCGCCTTTTGCGTCAATCGGAAGAATCATTTCCCCTGCCAGTAAACCAGGCTATATTTCTTTAGGAACAGGCTTTGTTGTTGGAACTAATACAATTGTCACCAATAATCATGTGGCTGAAAGTTTTAAGAATGCCAAAGTATTAAATCCGAATGCCAAAGATGATGCTTGGTTTTATCCAGGTCGAGATGGCAGTGCGACACCATTTGGCAAATTCAAAGTGATTGATGTAGCTTTTTCCCCGAATGCGGATATTGCGGTAGTGACTGTCGGCAAACAAAACGATCGTCCAGATGGCCCAGAGTTGGGAGAAATTTTAACGCCATTTGTTTTGAAAAAGTTTGAATCTTCAGATACCCATGTCACAATATCAGGCTATCCAGGTGAGAAAAACCACACGCAATGGTCTCATGAAAATGATTTGTTTACATCTAACTTTACAGACTTAGAAAATCCATTACTATTTTATGATATCGATACAACAGGTGGTCAATCTGGTTCACCAATCTATAATGCTCGGTTTGAAGTAGTTGGTGTTCATTCCAATGGTGGCATTAAGCAAACAGGAAATCATGGTCAAAGACTAAATGAAGTGAATTATAACTTTATTGTCAATCGAGTGAATGAAGAAGAAAATAAACGTTTATCCGCTGTGCCAGCAGCGTAAAGAACCATAAAAAATACTCGGAATTTCCAGAATCACGGGAAATTTCGAGTATTTTTGTTTTTTAAGATAGTGTAAGTTACGATATAAGTACCTTGTAATTATCGGTTAAAAGCATATAATAGTGCTGAAAAGAAGGCAAATAATCCGATTAAGTTAGTATTTCTAAACCATCATAACTCGTAATGATTTCATGCTTTTGAGATAAAGCCGCCATCTCCGCATAAGACAAGCCGCCATTGTGAGAAAAATGGTTGGCAACGTAAATCGTTTTATCTGTGACGAGTTTTCTTTCTTTTAATTCTGCAATTAATTTTAAATTTTCTTCCCAATTCATATGACTATTGCCAGTTTCGTTTGTTTGACTAGTACAATCTAAAGAAACAATACTAAGAAGTAAGTGGCTCTTTTCAAGATATTCAAACATTTCTGACGTAAAGTAACCTGTATCATGGGTGGATAAAAAAGCATCTTTACCATCGTCTATAACGAAAATAAAACAATCTTCACTGAAATTTCCATGTTGTGCAGGAAGGGGATAAATCGTATAGTTCGCAATAGTAAAACATTTGTAGGGCTGAATAACCTGATAATGTAATCGGGTATCGTCTTGACGACCTTCTAAATCAAAGGCGCGCTGATAAAACGTCTTAACTGCTTCATTTCCGTAAACAGTTAAACGATTGGGAATATCTAATGCATAACCAGACATTCGATAAGCCAAATCCTCGCCGTAAAAATGATCGGAATGCCAATGAGAGATTAGTAAAGAGTTAAAGTCTGCAAAACACAAGTCATACTGCAACAAGTGTAAATAAGAATCCCCTGGAAAATCAATCAGCAGGATATCATCAATAATTAATTGAGTTTGTGTACGAATTTCTCGTCCTTTTTTCTCTCGAGCGTATTTACATAATTTACAATTACAAAAAATTCCTGGAATCCGTTCTGCTGCACCCGTACCTAAATAGTTGATTTTCATTGGGAGTACCTAACCTTTCTTTGACATTCTTCATACTTAGTAGATAACGCTGAACCTTAAAGTAAATGGGCATGGAAACTGAAACATTTGTTGTGTCCATCTTACCTTTTTTAGAGAAGAATTGAAATGGAATTTCTTAAGTAATTTGCGTAAAATAGAAAAGCTAGACGCCTTTTTGATAAGCCGAATTTACTGCTGAATGCTCGTACTATTTCCGAAAAAAAGTTTTACCAAAGGCACTTCATAATCCATCTGCTATTAGTATAGAAAAATAACAAGTATGG
>OIEK01000065.1_pt1 | contig 78856 bp, 71 predicted proteins | sample 1581821 | NCBI WGS metagenome assembly OIEK01 (sample SAMN03281017, study PRJEB24777) | human gut metagenome | isolation source: fecal sample PR221 from 1 month old male Chinese infant, caesarean... | reverse complement strand
TGCTGATCTGGAATTCGCCGCCGTTGCTTTCGTTGCCCAGACGGCCGATCGCCGAGGCGCCGTTATAGGAGCCGTCGACGCCGACATATTTCTGGTCGCCGGTCTGGAAGTGGGCGCCATAGCGGGCGTAGCCGCTGAACTTGAGGCCGAACGGAATGGCCATATCCGGCGAGGCGGCGGTGGTCTGCGGGTTGGTGATCACGTCGACCTTTTTGTCGGCCGCGGCGTCGATTTTCGCCTGGCGTTCGGCCAGCGCTTTATCAACGGCTTTGGCGACGATGGCGTCGATCTGTTCCTGAGTAAATTCTTGCGCCATGACAGAAATTGGGCACAGCGCGGCGACCACCGCCATGGCTAAAGGCAGTTTTTTTACAGTATTCATGGTTATCTCGCTTTAATAATTAATATATTTCAGATAATAACCATCCCATTCTGGCTAGAATAAATAGCCAAAATAAGCTGATTTGTTTTTTAGGGTACAGCGACGCCGGAGAATAATATTCTCGCTAACGTTATTCCATATTAATTAACGCTGGTACAGATGGATTAATTCTTCTGAGAACTCGCGGGCCAGCAGCGAATTCATCAAATGATCCTGGGCATGTACCATAATCAGCGTCATGGGCTGACGCGCTTCACCGGCATCCTGCCCGATGAGCTGGGTCTGCATCTGATGCGCCCGGCGGGCGTAACCGTCGGCCTCGTTTAAGAGTAAGCGCGCTTCGTCGATATTTCCGGTTCGGGCCGCATGCAGCGCTTCAAAACATAATGAGCGTGACTGTCCCGCATTAACGATAATTTCCATTACCGCATCTTCTAATTCAATCATGTGTATTCCTGAGGTATTTATTATTTAATAATGCAGTGAAAGTCCATTTTCTGCATTATTACGCTGTCATCTTATTATCTCTCCGGAAGGAGAGGGATTAGCTAACGGTTTCTGCTACCGGAACGCTATTTTTGGCTTTCTCAACTTCGGTTTTCATTAAGGAACGTTCATAAGCGCGCAGGAACGGCAGGTAAATGACCGCCGACATCACCATGCAGATGAGACACATCACCACCGGGCTCAGGGTCCAGTTAGCCGCCCACGACGCGCCAATTGGGGCCGGCGTAGTCCACGGCGTCAGCGACACCACCTGGCTCAGCCAGCCAAGACGCGTCGCGCCGTAAGCCAGCACCGCGTTGACCATCGGTACGCAGACGAAGGGGATAAACATCATCGGGTTCATGATGATCGGCGCTCCGAACAGAATCGGCTCGTTGATATTAAAGAAGCTCGGCACGATGCCCATCTTGCCGATGGTGCGCAGATGGGTGGCCCGGCTACGCAGCAGCAGGAAGGCCAGCGGCAGGGTAGAACCGACGCCGCCAATCAGCAGATAGTGATCCCAGAAGCCCTGCAGGTAGACGTGCGGCAGTACCGTGCCAGCCGCCAGCGCCGCCTGGTTTGCCGACAGGTTGGCCATCCAGAACGGGTTCATAATGCCGGTAACAATCAGCGAGCCGTGGATACCGGCGAACCAGAAAATCTGGCACATCAGAACAGAGAGCAAAATCGCCGGCAGCGAGTCGGAGGCGGAAACCAGCGGCTCCAGCAGATGCATGATCGCCTGCGGCAGGATCATCCCGGTCTGCGCTTCGATAAACAGATTCAGCGGATGCAGAGTCGCAATAACCACCAGCACCGGGATCAGGATTTCAAACGAACGGGCGACGCCGGTGGGGACCTCTTTCGGCAGACGAATCGTAATGTTGTTTTGCTTCAGCCACGCGTAAACGCGGGTGGAGTAGATGGCGGTGATCAGCGCGGTGAAAATGCCCTGACCGGACAGATACTGAGTGGAAATTTTGCCATCGGCATAGGGTGCGGCGACCAGCAGGAAAGCCATAAACGCCAGCAGACCGGACATCACCGGATCGAGCTGAAACTGACGACCGAGGCTGGCGCCAATGCCGACCGAGATAAAGAAGGTCATCACGCCCATGCTGAGGTTAAACGGCAGCATCAGCTGTTCGCGGTAGTGCTGGGAGAAATCAAGCCAGCCGCGGGCAAAGCCGTTGGTGGTATCGGGTGAAAACGGCGGAAAGATAAATACCAGCATGAAAGAGCCGATGATCATAAACGGCAAGGCGGCAGTGAAGCCATCGCGGATAGCGATAACGTATTTCTGCTGCCCAAGGCGTCCTGCCAGCGGAGTAATAGATTGCTCGATCACGGCAATCATGGACTGATACAGAGAACTCATTTCAACACCTCTCAGTGCGCCGCTGGGATCAGCGACAGAGCATAATTCAGGACGTTGTCTCCCCGCTGCATACCGTAGTCCATCGTATCGATGGGCTGAACGGGAATGTTCAGGGAAGCCGCTTTGTCAGACAGGGTTTTCAACATGTATTTCACCTGGGGGCCAAGCAACACCACCTGATACTGCGGAAACTGCATGTCAAATTCGGAAACGCCATAGGCGTCAATCTGCACCGGCAGGTCACGTTCATTCGCCGCCTCAACCATCTTTCTGACCAGCAGACTGGTGGACATCCCGGCAGAGCAGCACAGCATAATCTTGTACATCGACGACCATCCTCAAAATGTAAAAAGTTATTGCGTGGGTGATTTGATATCAGACGGAAACCGGTTTCCATTTATAAAAAGCAGAACTGTGATAGTGGTCAAGATCTCCTGCTTATAGGGCGGATTTATTGGATTTCGCTCACATTATTCTGTCGATTTGGCGATATTTTGCGCTGAAATGGAAAATCGGTTTCCAAACAAATGGCGAAATGGATATACTGCGCTGGTCATAATTGAAGCGATTCAGGTTTACAGGATTTTGGCGGGACGCGGCGCCCGCGCAGGGGAAAATGATGTCGACAATCAATGATGTTTCACGACTTGCCGGGGTTTCCAAAGCCACGGTGTCGCGAGTGTTGAGCGGCTCACGTGGCGTGAAGGAAGCCAGTCGTCAGGCGGTGCTGCAGGCGGCGGAAGCGCTCAATTACCGGCCAAACATGATAGCCCAGTCGTTGCTCAGCCAGTCCACCGGCTGCATCGGCGTCATCTGCGCCCAGGACAACATCAACCAAACCACCAGCTATCTCTACGCCCTGGAAAAACAGCTCAGCCAGCACCAGAAACACCTGCTGCTGCGCTTCGCCAACACCAGCCACGGCGTGATGAACTCTCTGGAGGAGTTGACCTGCGGGCTGTGCGATAACGTGCTAATCATCGGCGCGCGTTTTCCTCTGAATATTAACCGCCCGGACGTGGTGCTGGTGGACTGCCTCGATAGCGAAGGCGACAACAGTATTCAGTTCGATCATGCTTTCGCCGCCGAAACCGCCTGTCACTATCTGATTAGCCAGGGGAGACGGCAGATTGCGCTGATTCATCCGCAGAGCAGCGGCTTTGCCGACCAGGTGCTGCTGGGCTACAAGCACGCGCTGGAAAAAAACTTTTTGCCGTTTAATCGCAACCTGGTGTTTCTGGATAACACCTCGCCGTCGGTGGCGGTGCAGGAGCTGGTCAATAACGCCACGACGCTGAACTTTAACGCGCTGCTGGTGAGCGATGAACAGCAGGCGCAGCGCGTGGTGCCGCAGCTGCAGGCGTTTAACCGCGCCGTTCCGCAAAATGTCATGGTGTTTAGCCTCGCCGGATCGTTACAGCTGCCCGGTATCCCGACTATCCCGGCGATTGAATATTCCATGGACGCGATGGCGTCGCGGATCGTCAACTGGCTGACCGAGAAAACGGACAACCCGGGCGGCAGCCCGCTGCGCGGCGATTTAATTATTCCGAAGCACTAAACGCTGCTCTTGCCCTGACCCGCCGCCGTTGGCTGCGGGTTTTTTGCTGGCTGGTTTTTGTCGTATCCCTCACATTATAAATAAAACTCATATCTGACGCCGGATTTTCGAACCGGACAGCCTGCGTGACCTGCCTTAAGTTGAGTACGAAAGTTCCACTCAAAAAACACTAACCAGAACATTCGTACCGCCTGCTTGAGGAAGTCACCCTATGAATCACACGAACGTTGTCGATGTGAAAGCGTGGATAGATACCCGCCCGGTCTCGCGCTTTCAATGGAACGTGCTGCTGCTCTGTTTCATCATCATTATGCTGGATGGGTATGACGCCGCGGTGATGGGCTTTGTCGCCCCGGCGCTCATCGAGGACTGGGGCATCAGCCGGGCCGAAATGGGGCCGATTCTTGGGGCGGCCATGTTCGGCGTCGCCATTGGCGCCCTGGTAGCGGGTCCGCTTTCTGACCGCTACGGCCGAAAGCGAATTTTACTCTGGTCGGTGGCGCTGTTTGCGCTGTTCAGCCTGGCCGGCGCCGTGGCGCAAAGCCCGACGCAGCTGGCGCTGATGCGTTTTCTCACCGGCCTTGGCCTTGGCGCCGTAATGCCCAACTGCGTCACGCTGGTGGCGGAATATATGCCGGAGCGGCGTAAAGGGGTGATGATCACCCTGATGTACAGCGGTTTTAACGTGGGTTCCGGCCTCGGCGGCTTTATCGCCGCCGGTTTGTTATCGCATTACAGCTGGCACTCGGCGCTGGTTTTTGGCGGCGTGCTGCCGCTCGTGGTGCTCCCCTTTATGATCGTGATGTTGCCGGAGTCGGCGATGAACATGGTGGCGCGCCGACTACCGGGCGAGCAGATTGCCAGGGCGCTTAACCGGCTTGGGGGCCAGTTTACGGCTGAAACCGTTTTCCAGCTGAATGCGCCGCCCATCACGCGGAGCAGCAAAGTGGCGCAGCTGTTCCGGCATGGCTATGCCCGCGGCACGATAGCGCTGTGGTTAACCTATTTTATGGGGCTGTTCGTGATTTACCTGCTGAACGGCTGGCTGCCAACCATTCTCCGCTCCGGCGGGCTGTCGCTGCAGCAGGCGGCGATGATGACCGGCTTGTTCCAGCTCGGCGGCCCGCTGGGCGGGATCCTTGTCGGTATGCTGATGGATCGCGCTTCGGCGAAAGCCGTGATTGCGGCAACCTATTTCCTCGGCTGTCTGTGCCTGTTGTCCCAGGGGGTGATGGATTTCGGTTCGGCGGCGCTGTCGGTGCTGATTTTTATCAGCGGGATGTGCATTAACGGCGCGCAGAACGGTCTGCAGGCCTATTCGCCAGCCTATTATCAAACCGAGATCCGCGCTACCGGAGTCAGCTGGATGCATGGTATCGGCCGTACCGGGGCTATCCTCAGCTCCACGCTGGGCGGGATGCTGATGCTGGCCGTGCCGGGACACTCGTCGATCTTTTTGGTGCTTGCGCTGCCGGCCTGCCTGGCGGGGATCTGTATTTTGTTGCACCGTATGAATCACGCTAAGCCTCGACTCACAGAGGCAGAACTTGACGCTTTGTCATCCCCCCTCGAACACCGATAAGTGGAGTTATCTGATGGCTAACATTCTCGGCGGTATCGCCGTCTCTCATACCCCGACTATCGGCTTCGCGGTCGATCATCATAAACAGCAGGACCCGGCGTGGGCGCCGATCTTCCAGAGCTTCGAACCGCTGCAGCGCTGGCTGGAGGAGAAAAAACCGGATGCGCTGGTATACATCTTTAATGACCATGTGACCGCCTTTTTCTTCGATCACTATTCGACTTTTACGCTGGGAATCGACGGTCAATATGACGTTGCCGATGAAGGCGGCGGACCGCGCTGCCTGCCGCCGGTCCAGGGCAACGCGGCGCTCTCAAGGCACATTGGCGCCAGCCTGATGGCCGACGAGTTTGATATGTCGTTCTTTATGGATAAAAAGCTCGACCACGGCCTTTTCTCGCCGCTTTCGGCGCTGTTGCCCTGGGATGAAGCGCAGGGGTGGCCGACGGCGGTGATCCCGTTACAGATCGGCGTGCTGCAATTTCCGGTACCAAGCGCGCGCCGTTGTTACAAACTCGGCCAGGCGCTGCGCCGGGCGATTGAAAGCTTCCCGGAAGATATCAATGTGGCGATTGTCGCGACCGGCGGGCTCTCGCATCAGGTTCATGGCGAGCGCTGCGGATTTAATAATCCCGACTGGGATGCCCAGTTTGTAGATATGCTGGTTAATGACCCGGAAAAGCTTACCGAAATGACCCTTGGCGAATATGCCGAGCTGGGGGGGATGGAGGGGTCCGAAGTGATCATGTGGCTGGTGATGCGCGGCGCGCTATCAGCCAATGTCACCGAAACCTGGCGCGACTATTACCTGCCGTCGATGACCGGTATCGCCACGCTGATCCTTGAGAACAATGCGCGCCTGCCCCCCGTCGATACCCTGACGCGCCATCGCCAGCATATGGCGCAGCAGCTGGCCGGGGTGGAGAAACTGCCGGGAACCTATCCTTTTACCCACGAGCGCAGCCTGAATGGCTTGCGGCTTAACCGTTTCCTGCATCGGCTGATTGAGCCTGCCTGGCGCGAACGTTTTCTGCAGTCGCCTCAGTCGCTTTATGCCGAAGCCGGACTGAGTGAGGAGGAACAGCAGTTGCTCAACGCGCGCGACTGGCGGGGATTAATTCAGTATGGCGCCAGCTTCTTCCTGCTGGAGAAAATGGGCGCGGTGGTCGGCGTATCCAACCTGCATATTTACGCCGCGATGCGCGGGCAGACGCTGGAGGCGTTTCAGCAAACGCGCAACCAGCAGGTAACCTATTCGGTGGCGGGTAAACGTTAAACGGCCCCGTCCTGAACCTGCTGATAAATAAAACGCAACAGCGCCTGCGTCGCCGGGGAGGGCAGGCTGCCGGCGCGAAACGTCAGCCCGATACGCCGGGTGGTATCGGGCAGGGGAACCGGCAACACGCTGAGCAGCCCATTGTCAGTTTCAAAACGCATCTGGCTGGCGGAGACCGCCGCCAGCATGTCGGAGCCCTGCAGCAATCCTCGCACCATCGCCGCATCCCCGGTCTCCACCGTCGGCTGGGGCAGCGGCAGCCCCAGGGTGACAAACGCCTTATCCAGCAAATTGCGCGCCGGCGCGTTGGCGCGCGGCAGCACCCATTGCGCTGTCGCCAGCTGGCTGCGCGGGTCCGGATGGCGAAGCAGCGGGTGATTATTACGCAGTAAAATCAACATATCCTCTTCGAATAACGCTTCGCTACAGAGGTCCGGGAGATCTTCATCCTGGCGCAGGGCGCCGATAATAAAATCGATATTACCTGCCCGCATATCGGCGACCAGCGACTCATACGGGCTTTCATTGGTCATGAGGGTGATGCCCGGGTGCTGGGCCAGAAAGGCGGCGATGGCGGAGGGCAGTAGCCGGGTCCGGCTCAGCGGCAGGGCGCCAATGCGCACGGTGCCCTCCAGCACCCCGCGACGGGCAGCGAGATCGCTCCAGATGTTTTCCAGTTCGTTGAGCGCTCTGCTCACCGGGGGATAGAGTAGCTCTGCGGCAGGCGTGGGACGCACCCCCTCTGGCGTCCGGCGAAATAGCGCCGAATCCACTCCTTTTTCCAGGACCTTCAGCGCGGCACTGACCGCCGGCTGAGTGATCCCCAACTGTTGCGCGACGGTTTGGGTATGGTTGACGTGATAGAGCTGAATAAAAATGGCTAAGCGGCGGGTATTGAACAGCCAGCCGGCGTCCGCCAGCGGGCCGCTGCTGCGGGTATGGTGCTTCTGCAGCAGCGCCGGGATGGCCTGCAGGTCGTCAATCGCCCGCCGGGCGCGCGGCAGGATGCACTTGCCATACTCGGTGGGCACCATGCCGCTGTAATGGCGTTCGAACAGCGTGACGTTCAACGCGGCTTCAAGATCGCGAATAGCCCGGGTTATCGCTGACTGCGTGCGGAATAAGTCATCGGCCGCGCGTGAGACGCTACCGCGCAGCGCGACCTGACAGAAAAAGCGCAGCTGCATGATATTTATAATTTTATCGTGCTTTCTCTTTAGCATTGTTCGTCAGGCCTGAAAAAGTGAGTGAGACGACAACATAAATAAAAATCATAGCCTTCGCAAGTTAACGAATTACCTCCCCACGACGGGACATGACAAGCTGAAAAAAACAACAGAGGAAGCCATCATGTCTCATCCGGTTAGCGAAAAAAGTGCCCTTGTCGTCAGCGCCCACTCGGCCGATTTCGTCTGGCGCGCGGGCGGTGCGATAGCGCTGCATGCCCTGCAGGGCTATCAGGTCCATGTGGTCTGTTTATCCTTTGGCGAGCGCGGCGAGTCCGCCAAACTGTGGCGTAAAGGCAACATGACCGAGGAGGCGGTGAAGCAGGTGCGTCGCGAAGAGGCGCAGGCCGCCGCCGCGATCCTGGGCGCCAGCGTCGAATTCTTTGATATCGGCGATTATCCGCTGCGCGCCGATAAAGAGACGCTATTTCGTCTGGCGGATGTGTATCGCCGTATCCAGCCCCACTTTGTCCTGACGCACTCCCTGCAGGATCCCTATAACTACGATCACCCCCTGGCCTCCCATCTGGCGCAGGAAGCGCGGATTATCGCCCAGGCAGAAGGCTATCGCCCTGGCGAGAAAATTGTCGCTGCTCCCCCGGTTTACTGTTTCGAACCGCACCAGCCGGAGCAGTGCAACTGGAAACCCGATGTGTTGCTGGACATCACCGCCGTCTGGGAGAAAAAGTATCAGGCCATTCAGTGCATGCAGGGTCAGGAGCATCTGTGGGAATACTACACCCGCGTGGCGCTGCAGCGCGGGGTGCAGGCCAAGCGCAATATCGGCATCACGGCCGCGCGCGATATCGTTCACGGCGAAGCCTTCCAGAGCATCTTCCCCCGCGTAACGGAGAACCTGGCATGAACCTGTTAAATAAAAAAGGCCTTGTGATCCGCCACCTGCCGCGCCATGACGAGGCGGTTTTGCGCCGCTGTGAGGCGGCCGGGGTGGCGACGCTCCATGAAGCCTGGGATCGTCAGGGGCTGATGGGGCCGGCAATCCGTCCGATTCAGCAGGGCGTCAGCCGGGCGGGCAACGCGGTAACCGTGCTGGTGACGCCTGGCGACAACTGGATGTTTCATGTGGCGGTCGAGCAGTGCCGCGCCGGCGATATTCTGGTGGTGGCCCCGACTTCGCCGTGCGGCGATGGCTTCTTCGGCGATCTACTGGCGACGTCACTACAATCGCGCGGCGTGGTCGGGCTGGTGGGCGATATCGGCATTCGTGATTCGCAAACGTTGCGGGAAATGGGATTCGCCGTCTGGTCCCGTCAGGTTTATGCCCAGGGGACGGTGAAAGAGAGCCTCGGTTCGGTTAACGTCCCGGTGATATGCGCAGGTCAGCTTGTACAGCCGGGCGATGTCGTGGTGGCCGACGACGATGGCGTCGTGGTGCTGCCTCACGCCCGGGTCCGTGATGTGCTCCATAAAGCGGAAGCCCGCATGAGCAATGAGCTTGCGAAACGTGAACGGATGCGCAATGGCGAGTTGGGGCTGGATATTTACGCTATGCGTCCGCGTCTGGCGGAAAAGGGCCTGCGGTATTACGACCGCGCAGACGAGGTGGAGGAATAAATGGCGCAACGCGGAATCCCCTGTCTATGGATGCGCGGCGGCACCTCTAAAGCGGCCTGTTTTCTGGCCGACGATCTGCCTGCCGATCCGGTGCGACGTGATGCGGTGCTGCTGGCGGTGATGGGCTCGCCTGATCCCCGGCAAATTGACGGGATCGGCGGCGCCGATCCGCTGACCAGTAAAGTGGCGATTATCCGCCGCTCCGCACGGCCTGACGCCGATGTGGACTATCTGTTTGCCCAGGTGAACGTGGCGGCGGCTACCGTGGATTATGGCCAAAACTGCGGCAATATTCTCGCCGCCGTTGGCCCTTTCGCCATCGAGCGCGGTCTGGTTCGCTACGATGCGCCGCTCACTCGGGTGCGTATTTTTATGGAGAACACGGGGCAACTGGCGGTGGCAGAGATCCCCTGTGACGCCGACGGGGTCAACTACGTCGGCGAGAGCCGTATCGATGGCGTGCCGGGCAGCGCCAGCCCGATCCTGCTCCATTTTCTTGATGTCGCCGGCTCCAGCTGCGGGGCGCTGCTGCCGACCGGCCGGGTCCGTGACCGTTTTGACGGCGTCGAGGTGACCTGCATCGATAACGGAATGCCGGTGATCCTGCTGCGCGCGTGCGACCTCGGTTGCACCGGCTATGAGACGCGCGAACAGCTGGATAATGACGACGCGCTTAAACGTCGCCTGGAGTCGATTCGCATGCAGGCCGGGCCGCTGATGCAGCTTGGCGACGTCAGCCAGCGCACGGTGCCCAAGATGACCCTGATCGCCGAGCCGCGACACGGCGGCGCCATCAGCAGCCGCACCTTTATCCCCCACCGCTGCCACGCGTCGATCGGCGTATTTGGCGCGGTGAGCGTGGCCAGCGCTTGTCTGCTCCCCGGCTCTGTCGCGCAGGGCCTGGCGCAGGTAGCGCCAGGCGATACGCCGCTGCTCAGCGTCGAGCATCCGACAGGCGAATTTAGCGTGACGCTTCAGCTTGATGCTGACGGCGCCCTGGCTGGCTGCGGCCTGTTACGCACAGCGCGACTGCTGTTTGCTGGCGAGGTTTTTATTCCGGCCCGCGTCTGGCCGCGTGAGGAGTGATGATGACAATCGCGTTTATTGGTTTTGGCGAGGCGGGTGGCATTCTGGCGGCGGATCTGGCCCGTGAGCATGCGGTGACCATTTGGGATTGCAAGCTCAATGGCCCGGAGCGAGAGGCGATGGTCAAAAAAGCCCGTGATTCGCGCGTTCAGGTGGGAAATTCGCTGGCGCAGGCGCTGGAGGGGGCCACGCTGGTTTTTTCTACTGTGACCGCCGGTGAGGCGCTAAAGGTGGCGCAGCAGGCGGCCGCGCTGCTGCAGCCGGGACAATATTTCCTCGATCTCAACTCCGTGGCGCCGGAGACGAAACGGCAGGCGGCTGAACATTTTCTGCCGGGCGCCTACATCGATGTCGCGGTGATGGCGCCGGTACCGCCGGCCCGATTGCAGACACCGTTATTGATCGGCGGGCCGCAGGCGGAGGCGATCGCGCCGCGTCTGCAGGGGCTGGGGCTGAATGCCCGCTATGGCGCCAGTACGGTGGGCCAGGTGTCGGCGATAAAAATGTGCCGTAGCGTGATGATCAAAGGTCTTGAAGCGCTTACCACAGAATGCCTGTTCGCGGCTCGTGAATACGGCGTTGAGGAGGAGGTGCTTAGCTCCTTGCATCATAGTTTCCCCTCTCTGGGCTGGACAGGCGCGTTCCCCGACTATCTGATCAGCCGGGTGGCGGAACATGGCATTCGGCGCAGCGAAGAGATGGAAGAGGTGGTGAAAACCCTGCGTGACGTGGGGAGCGCCGGGATAATGAGCGAGGCGATTGCGAAAAGCCAGCGCCAGCTGCCGGAGCAGATGGCCGCCCGTAGCCTGAGCTACAGGCAGCTGATGCCGTTTGACTGGAAAACGCTGGTCGCGAGGCTGAAATAACCGCTATTTGGCCGGACAGACGATTTTGTCGATTGCGGCCTGGTAGCTTTTCTGGTTATTGCGCTCCTTCGCCAGCGTTGCTTCGCGGACCGCGTTCTTGTTACCGTCGGTCGCCAGCACTTTATTGGCAAAATCGTTGTCGCTGAGGTGGCTTGCTGGCGCGCATTTTTCCTTCACCGCTTTGAGCACCTGCTGTTTTTGCTGCTCGAACTGCAGGCTTTGCAGCGGTGATTCGGCCCACGCCGACGTGGCGCTCAGGGCGGTGACCAGGCATACCATCCAACATGCTTTCATCAGGCTTCTCCTTCCGTAATCGCTTCCGTCAACTATATGCGCAGGCGGGAAAACACGCAAATAGTGGTCAGTTTAACTTATTGAAAATGCGCTTTTTCTCGCCTGCTCAGGCGGCTCTCACCCGCCGCCGCGAGTCGATGGCGATCAGCACCACCGACGCGAGGATCAGCAGAGTGCCCAGCCAGTCCGGCAGCGTGAAGGTGATCCCCAGAAGCAGGAGCGACAGCAGGGCGCTGCTCAGCGGTTCGGCGCAGCTTAGGATCCCGGCCTTTGCGCCGCCAATCTTCTGCGCGCCGTTGAGATAGAGGCTGAAGGTCAGCGAAGTACCGATCACCACCAGGTAGAAAAAAGCTAACAGCAGGCTGCCGTTAACCACAAAATCGGTGCCCTGGCCGCCGTAAAACGGCAATAGCATCGCGCCGCCGAACAGCATGCTCCAGCCGACGATGGGCAGCGTCCCGTAGCGGGCAATCAGCGTTGAAGGATAGGTGGTATAAAACGCGGCGGCAAACGCCGAGGCGATCCCCCAGAACAGCGCCGCCGGCGAAATCGACAGCGTCGTTGGGTTGCCGTGGGTCACCAGCAGAAAGGTGCCCGCCAGCGAGGTGCAGATAGCTCCCAGCACCAGCGGTGTGGGACGCGCTTTGCGGGCGAGGGCGAACCAGGCGACGATGATCGTCGGCGACAGAAACTGCAGCACCGTGGCCGTGGCGGCATTGGATTTTTCAATGGTCATCAGAAAGGTGAACTGCACGGTTAGCGCGCCAAACAGCGAGAAAAACAGCAGGCTTAGGGCGTCGCGGCGGTTTTGCAGCACGCGGAAAATGCGGTCGCCGTGAACAAAGCCGAGCATCAGCAGGATCAGCCCGGCGAACAGCAGACGCGTCATGGTCAGAAACGGCGACGACATCTGGCTTTCCTGCATAATAAATTGCGCACACACCCCGGAACTGCCCCACAGCACGGCGGCAATCAGTACGTTCAGCATCCCTTTTTTGCTGGAGCCCATCTTTTCCTCAAGCGAAATATGACAAAGGGGAATCATAGCATGCGCGCGCCCGGGCGGCGGGGCAGGAAATGGTAGTCGGGCGCGGCGGCGTAACTATTTTGCAGGCCCGGTAAGGCGAAGCCGCCGCCGGGCATTAACCGATAGTCGCGTTCTAGCTTAAATCGACATTTTTACTGCCGAACAGCCAGGTGAGGACAAAGCCGCACAGGTAGGAGACCGCCAGCCCGCCGGCGTAGACCGCCATCCCGGCGTAAATTCCGCTGCCGGAGGTCATCAGCGGCAGCGCCACCAGACCGGACGGGCCGAACACCGTGTTCAGGCCGACCGGCAGCCCCAGCCAGGCGATCAGTCCGACGAAGAACCCGCCGCAGGCGCCGCCGAGGCAGGCGGTGACAAACGGCTTCATCCGCGGCAGGGTGACGCCGTAGATCAGCGGCTCGCCAATCCCGAGGAAGCCCGGAATAATCGCCCCTTTAATCTGGGTTCGCAGCAGCGAATCGCGCTTCGCCCGCCAGAACAGCGCCAGCGCCGCCCCCACCTGCCCGGCCCCGGCCATCGCCAGGATCGGGAACAGCGAGTTAAAGCCCTGGGCGTCCACCAGCGCAAAATAGACCGGGACAAACCCCTGATGGACGCCGAACATCACCGCCAGCAGGAACAGGCCGGCCAGCACCGCCGAGCCAAACGGGTTGCCGTTAAGATGCAGGAACAGCCACGACATGCCGGTAAACAACCAGCCGCCAATCGGCATGATCACCGTAAAGGTCACCGCGCCCATGATCAGCAGCGTCACCGCCGAAGTGAGGATCATATCGAGGTTGGCCGGCATCACCCGCCGCACCTGGCGTTCAACCCACGCGCCAAGGATAGCGGCGATCAGTACGCCGATGATATTGCCGCGCGGATCGATGCCATGGCCGAAGAAGGTGGAAATGCCGGCGTAGAAGCCGCTGGTTGCCTCCGGGTTGTAGCCCAGCACGAACAGCGAGGCGATAATCGCGCCGTTCACGCCGGAGCCGCCGAACGCCTTCTGCGCGTTATAGCCAATCAGGATACTCAGAAAGGTGAACATCCCTTTGCTGAAGACCTTCATATAGCCAATCAGCGCCACCAGGCTGGCGTTCGGATGGGCGTTCTCCAGCACGAAAACCTGTTCCGCCAGGGTGGCGAAGCCCAGCAGCAGCCCGACGGCGATAAAGCCGGGGATCAGCGGCGTAAAGATGGTGGCGAATTTGGCGAGAAACTTCTGCACCGCGCTGGTCTGCCTGCCCTTCAGCGCCTGCTTTTTCTCCGCCGCGACGTCGGCCAGCGTCGGCGCGGCGGCGGGCGCCGCCTCCAGCAGGCCGTTCATCATTTCGGCGGCGGTTTGCGCCTTGCCGGGGCCGAGCACCACCTGGAACTGCTCGTCGCTGACGATCACCCCCATCACGCCGTCAATCTGGCGGATGGCGGCGCTGTCGGCCAGACTTTCATCGCGCAGGGTCAAGCGCAGGCGCGTCATGCAGTTGCCCGCCTGCGCGACGTTTGCGGCGCCGCCCACGTGGGCGAGGATCCGTGCTATCATCTCTTTCGTTATTTTTGCCATTGCCCGTTACCTGTCTGTCGGCGCTCAGGTGTTGCTGAGCGCCTTGCGGATATAGCCGTTGTTTTTCGCCAGCAGCGACTGCGCCTCTGCGGCGCTTAAGTCCGCCAGCACCATCACGATCGCCGTTTTACAGTGGCGGCCGCAGGCCTCCAGCGCCTTCTGGGCGGTGGCGCGATCGCAGTCGGTGGCCTCCATCACGATAGAGACCTGGCGCTCAATCAGCTTGGCGTTGGTCGCTTCGACGTCGACCATCAGGTTGCTGTACACCTTGCCGACGCGGATCATCGCCCCGGTGGAGATCATGTTCAGCACCAGCTTCTGCGCGGTGCCGGCTTTCAGGCGGGTAGAGCCAGTGACCACTTCCGGGCCGACCACCGGGGTGATCGCCACGTCCGCCAGCTGGGCCATTTCGCCATGCGGGTTACAGCTGACGATGGCGACAAAGGCACTCTGACTATGGGCGTATTCCATGGCGCCAATGACGTACGGCGTGCGTCCGCTGGCCGCCAGCCCCACCAGCACATCGCGGTTGCTGAAGTTCAGGTTCTGCAGATCCATCGCCCCCTGCGCTTTGTTGTCTTCCACGTTTTCCACGGCGCTGAGAATCGCTTTATGTCCGCCGGCGATGATACCCACCACCTGCTCCGGGCGGGTGCCGAAGGTTGGCGGGCATTCACTGGCATCGAGGATCCCCAGACGCCCTGAGGTACCCGCGCCAATGTAAATCAAGCGGCCACCGGCCTGCAGCGCCGCCGCGACCTTATCCACCACCTCGGCAATCTGCGGCAGATAGGGCGTTATCGCCTGGGCTACCTGCTGGTCTTCCTGGTTTATCACCGTCAGCATCTCGAGGGTGGAGAGGGTGTCAATGTTGGCGCTGTTGGCGTTACGTCGCTCGGTCAGCAGTTTGCTCAGGTCGATACTCATAGAAACCTCGTTATTCTCAGTGGCGCGCAGTATAAGGAATTATTTATTCCTTGCCTGTGAAGAGTATCACGATTAGTACGTGGAGAATAATACGAGAATGGTAGATATGGCGGGAAATAGTGCGGTAATAAATCTGGAATATTTTATTACCGCAGCAGGAGATTAGCGTGCGTCGCGCGGTTTGCTGAGGCCCAGCAGCAGCGCCAGCAGGTAGCAGATGGCCATCGCGAGGCTCATTTTCAGCATCGTTTCGCCGCCGAGACCCGCCAGCGGCGCGGCGATGCCGCCGAAGACAAACATCAGGGTGCCCATCAGCGCGGACGCGGTCCCGGACTGCGCGGCGTCGACGGCACTCATCGCCTCCGCGCCGGCGACGGTGCTGATGCCGCTCATCAGCGACACGGTAAAGAACAGGCCGACCAGCGCCAGCACCGGCAGATGCAGCCAGGCAAACAGCAGCATGATCGCCGCACAGCTCACGGCCAGCGTCAGGCCGCCGCGCAGCAGGCTTTCGGCGCTAAAGCGGCGCGCCAGACGGGAAAAGATCATCGCGGCGATGATCAGCCCGATACCGTTCAGACCGAACAGCAGACTGAACTGCATGGCGCTCATGCCGTATTCGCTCTGCATCACGAAGGAAGAAGAGCCGATGTAGGAGAACAGCCCGGCCATCATAAAGGCCTGGATCAGGCAGAAGCGCAGAAAGCGGCGATTTTTCAGCACCGGCTGGCCGGGCCGTTGGCGGCTGGCATGCGCCGCTGTGGCCGGGCGCGTTTCCCGCAGGATCGCCAGGCTCATCACCAGCAGCACGCCGCCAATGGCGGCCATCGTCCAGAAGAGAATTCGCCAGTCGAAGGCGGTGATGACGTAGCCGCCCAGCACCGGGGACAGCACCGGCGCAATGCCGTTCACGGTCATCAGCAGGGCGAAAAACTGGGTCAGCAGGGTGCCCTGGTATTTATCGCGGGCAATGGATCGCGACAGCACCGAGCCGCCGGCGCCGGCAAAGCCTTGTAAAAAGCGCCAGACAATCAGCATGTTGATATCGCGGGTCAGGGCGCACATCGCCGAAGAGAAGATAAACAGCAGCAGAGACAGCGCCAGCGGTTTCAGGCGGCCAATGCGGTCGCTCAGCGGGCCGAAAAACAGCTGACCCAGGCCGAGACCAATCAGCGCGGCGGTCAACGACAGCTGGGTCTGGGTGCTGGTGGCCTGCAGCTGCTGAGTGATCTCGGGCAGCGCCGGTAGATAAAAATCCGTGCACAGCGGGCCGATACCCGACAGCAGGCCGAGGATCAGCGCCCAGGAGAGGGAAACACGTGCCATAACGATTCCTTGTAGAGGCCGGGCTCGGGCTCCCGGCGGGTAAGTTTAACTGGCGCCGCCGCCCAGCGACTGCCAGAGGGTGATCCGGTTATTGAGGTCGGTCTGCTGCAGGGACAGCAGCGTCGTTTTCGCCGACCACAGCGTGCGCTGAGCGGTGAGCACCGACAGATAATCGCCGACCCCGGCCTGATAGCTCTTCATGGCGATATCCAGCGATGTCTGCTCGGCGGCGACATACTGCCGCTGAGCATCAAGCTCTTCGCTCAGCGTTTCCCGGCGCGCCAGCGCATCGGCAACGTCCTTAAACGCGCTCTGAATCGATTTCTCGTAGGTGGCGATCAGCCCCTTTTTCTCCGCTTCCGCATAGCGCAGCTGCGCCAGGTTGCTGCCGCCGGTGAACAGCGGCAGGCTGATGGAGGGGGCGAACGACCACACCTGCATCCCGTGGCTGAATAGCGACGACAGCGAGTCGCTGCCGACCCCGGCGCTGGCGGTCAGGGAAATCGACGGGAAGAAGTTCGCCCGCGCCGCGCCGATATCGGCATTGGCGCTCTTCAGATTGTGCTCCGCTTCCTGAATGTCCGGCCGACGCAGCAGCACCGACGACGACACGCCCGCCGGCACCAGCGCGATGCTGTTATCCCCGAGACTCTCGAGAGTGCCGGGCAGCAGGCTCTCCGGCACGGTTTCCCCCGCCAGCAGGTTAATGGCGTTTTTATCCTGCGCCACCAGCGTGCGATAGCTGGCGACGCTGGCGCGCGCCTGCTGATAGACGCTTTCCGCCGAGCTTAAATCACCCGCGGAGGCGGTGCCAACCGCCATCTGGCGGGCGACGATGTTGCGCGAGTTTGCCGCGCTGTCCATGGTCTGCTGCGCCAGCGCCAGATTGCTGTTATCCGTCGCCAGCGTCACCCAGGCGGTGGTCAAATCGGCAATCATCGTCAGCCGGGTATTCTGCGCGGTGAATTCGCTGGCAAGCCAGGTTTCGCGCGCCGCGCGCGACAGGCTCTGGTTCTTGCCGAACAAGTCCAGTTCGAAGCTGGAGACCGCGCCGTCGGCCTGTGAAGCGGAGCTCAGGCCACTGGCCACCGTTTTGCTGCGGGTGTGGCTCAGTTCGGCATCAACGGTGGGAAACAGCGATGCCCGCGTTTCGCCATACTGGGCGCGAGCGGCCTCGATATCGGCCAGCGCCTTTTGCACATCGCGGTTGCTGTTCAGCGCGATGCTGACCACTTTTTTCAGCCGGGCGTCATTGACCACTTTCTGCCAGTCGCCGACCACCGCCGTCGATTCGCCGTGCGCCCCGGGCAGGGTGGCCGGCACCGGCGCGGCCGGGCGATCATAATGCGGGTCAAGCGAGACGCAGCCCGCGGTCAGGAGCGCGATAAACATAAAACTTAAACGAAACATACCTTACTCCTGAGAAGGACGTTGGCGGGTGAAGAGACGCTTCACCAGCACGAAGAACAGCGGTACGAAGAACACCGCCAGCAGGGTGGCCGTCAGGGTGCCGCCGATAATCCCGGTGCCGATCGCCACGCGGCTGTTGGCTCCGGCGCCGGTGGCGATGGCCAGCGGCAGCACCCCGGCGATAAACGCCAGCGAGGTCATGACAATCGGGCGCAGGCGAGTCTGCGCGGCGCGGATCGCCGCCCGGGAGAGCGAATACCCCTCATCCACGGCGGATTCAGCGAACTCCACGATCAGGATGGCGTTTTTCGACGACAGGCCGATGGTGGTCAGCAGCGCCACCTGGAAGTAGACGTCGTTGCTTAAGCCGCGCAGCGTCGCTGCCAGCGCCGCGCCAAGCAGGCCGAGCGGGATGACCATGATCACCGAGAACGGCACCGACCAGCTCTCATACAGCGCCGCCAGGCACAGGAACACCACCAGAATCGAGATGGCGTACAGGCTCATCGCCTGGCCGCTGGCCAGCTTTTCCTGCAGCGAAATGCCGCTCCACGCCCAGGTGGAGCCCGCCGGCAGGCTGTCGGCCAGCTTTTCCATCTTGTCCATCGCCGCGCCGGAGCTGAAGCCGGCGGCGTTTTCGCCCTGGATCTCAAAGGCGGCGGAGCCGTTGTAGCGCACCAGGCTTTCCGGGCCGTATTGCCAGTGGGTGGTGGCGAAGGCGGAGAACGGCGTCATGCTGTTATCGCTGCCGCGAACGAACCATTTGCCAAGGTCCGACGGCACCGCGCGCGCGTCGCTTTCGCCCTGGATATAGACCTTTTTCACCCGGCCGCGATCGATAAAGTCATTCACGTAGGTACCGCCCCAGGCGCTGGAGAGCGTATCGGTCACGTCGCTCAGCGACAGCCCCAGCGAGACGGCTTTGTTGTTGTCGATATCCACCTGCAGCTGCGGCATCTGCGGCAGGTCGTTAGCGCGCACCGACTGCAGTTCGCTGCTCTGGTTGGCCGCCGCCAGCAGCTGGCTGCGCAGCTTCATCAGGCTGTCGCGGTCGGTACCGCCGCTGGCCATCAGCTCGAAGGTGAAGCCGTTGCTCTGCCCGAGACCGTCTACCGACGGCGGGGTCATGGCGAAGAGGGTGGCGTCGCGGATCGTCCCCAGCTCTTTGGTGGCGCGCAGGGCGATGGCCTGGGCGGTGTTGTCGTCCCCTTTGCGCTGCGACCAGTTTTTCAGCGACACGAAGGCCATCCCGGCGTTCTGCCCGCTGCCGCTAAAGCTGAAGCCGTCGACGGTGAAAATGACGTCGGTATTGGCTTTCTCTTTGGTGAGGAACCAGTCGGTGACCTGGCGGCGCACCTCGGCGGTACGCACCGCCGTCGCCCCGGCGGGCAGGGTGTACTGGACCATGATCTCCCCCTGGTCCTCCACCGGCAGGAAGCTGCCCGGCAGCTTCCACATCGCCAGCGCCATCGCCCCGCAAATCAGCGCGTAAGCGCCCATCATCACTGCGCCCCGGCGCAGGCCGCCGAGCACCCGGCGCTGGTAGCCCGCCTCCGTACGTCCCCACAGGCGGTTAAAGGCGCCGAAGAACCCTTTGGTGTGCGGTTTGGAGTGGCTGAGCAGCGCGCCGCACAGCGCCGGGGTGAGGGTCAGCGCTACCACCACCGACAGCATCATCGCCGAGATAATGGTTACCGAGAACTGGCGATAGATGACCCCGGTCGAACCGCCGAAGAAGGCCATCGGCAGGAACACCGCCGACAGCACCAGGGCAATCGCCACCAGCGCGCCGGAGATTTCGCCCATCGATTTTTCGGTGGCTTCGCGAGCGGGGAGCCCTTCGTCGCGCATAATGCGCTCGACGTTCTCCACCACCACGATGGCGTCATCCACCAGCAGGCCGATCGCCAGCACCATGGCGAACAGCGTCAGGGTGTTAATCGAGTAGCCGAACAGGGCCAGCACCCCGAAGGTGCCAAGCAGCACCACCGGCACCGCTACCGCCGGAATGAGCGTCGCGCGGAAGTTCTGCAGGAACAGATACATCACGCAGACGACGAGGATAATCGCTTCGAACAGGGTCTGAATCACGTCCTCGACCGAGATTTTGATGAACTCGGTGCTGTCCTTCGGATAGGCAATATCGTAACCCTGCGGCATCTGACGCTGGAATTCGGCGATTTTGCTTTTCACCAGCGTCGCGGTGTCCAGCGCGTTGGCGCCGGGGGCCATCATCACCGCGATCCCGGCGGCCGGGTGGCCGTTCAGATTGGCGGTGGCGGTGTAATCCTCGCTACCCATCTCCACCCGCGCGACATCGCTCAGGCGCACTACCGAGCCGTCGGCCTGGCTTTTCACGATGATCGCTTTGAACTGGTCAGGGGTTTGCAGCCGGGACTGCGCGCGCACGGTGGCGGTTAATTGCTGGGCATTGGACGACGGTAGCGCGCCGATTTTACCGGCGGAGACCTGCACGTTCTGCGCCTCAATCGCCGACTGGACGTCGGAAGGCATCAGCGAGTAGGAGGCGAGTTTGGTCGGGTCCATCCAGACGCGCATCGCGTATTCGGCGCCGAATACCTGCAGGCTGCCGACGCCCTCCACGCGCGCCAGCGGGTCCTGCATATTGCTGACCAGCCAGTCGGAGATATCGGAGCTGGTGGCGCGGTTGGTTTTGTCATACACCGCGAGGATCAGCAGAAAGCTGCTCTGCGATTTTTCCACCGTTACGCCGGACTGCTGGACTTCGCTCGGCAGCCGCGATTCCGCCTGCTGCACTTTATTTTGCACCTGCACCTGGGCGGTGTCCGGGTCGGTCCCCTGCTCAAAGGTGACGGTGATGCTGACCGAGCCGTCGGAGCTGCTGGTGGAGCTGAAGTAGAGCAGATGGTCGAGGCCGGTGAGCTGCTGCTCGATGACCTGGGTGACGCTGTTCTCCAGGGTTTCGGCGGACGCCCCGGTATAGGTGGCGGAGATTTTCACCGCCGGCGGGGCGACATCCGGGTACTGGCCTACCGGCAGCGTGCGGATCGCCAGCACCCCGGCGAGCATAATCAGAATGGCGATCACCCAGGCAAAGACCGGGCGACGCACGAAGAAACGGGAGAACATCAGGCGTTGCCTCCGTTATTGTTGACGGCGACGGCCTTCACTGTCTGTCCGGGGGCCACTTTACCGGTGCCTTCGACAATCAGCTTGTCGCCCGCTTTCAGGCCGCTCAGCACCAGCCATTTATCGCCGTAGGTGTCGCCGGTTTCCACGGTACGCTGCTCAACTTTGTTGGCGGCATCGACCACCAGCGCCGTGGCGTCGCCTTTGGCATCGCGGGTGATCCCCTGCTGCGGGGCGAGGATCGCGTCGTTCATGATGCCTTCATCGATGCGCGCGCGGACGAACATCCCCGGTAGCAGGACGTGCTGCGGGTTGGGGAAGATAGCGCGCAGGGTTACCGAGCCGGTAGATTCATCGACGGCGACTTCGGTGAGCGCCAGACGCCCTTTTTCGGGATAGGTACTGCCATCTTCCAGGGTTAACGTCACGCTGAGGGTGTCGCTGTTGCTGGCCAGGCTTTGCTTGCGTAAACGCAGGAGATCGACGCTGGATCGCGTCAGATCAACATACATGGTGTCGAGCCCGCGGATCGTCGCCAGCGCGGTATCCTGATCGGCGGAGACCAGCGCCCCCGGCGTAACCGACGAGATGCCGATGCGCCCGGCTATCGGCGCGGTGACGGTGGTCCAGTTCAGGTTAATGCGCGCGCTCTCCAGCGCCGCTTTCTTCGATTCCACGCTGGCCTTGTCCTGGGCGCAGGTGGAGGCGGCGTCGTCAGCATCCTGGCGGGAAACGCCGTTATCCCTGACCAGCGACGCGTAGCGCTGGGCCTTCTGGCAATCGGAGACCACCAGCGCCTGGGCCTGTTTCAGCGCCGCCGCCGCTTCGTTCCAGGTCGCGCGATAGCTGGAGGGATCGATCTGGTAAAGGGCCTGCCCGGCCTTCACCATATCGCCTTCGGTAAACAGGCGTTTCTGGATGATGCCGCCCACCTGCGGGCGAACTTCGGCGCTGAGCGAGGCGGTGGTGCGGCCGGTGAGCTGGCTGACTACCGGCACCGGCTGGCTTTGCAGGGTGACCACGCCCACTTCCGGCGTGGGTTGCTGCGGAGCAGATGTCTGCGCATTATCGCATCCGCTAAGGAGAAATAATGCTGTCGCGATGGGAGCTATGATGTATTTCATTATATTTTCTCAAGATATAAGACGTCCGCCCCGTTTATTTAAAAACGAGGGAATAGGTTGGGCGCTGAGGCATTTTCGGGTGAGCGAAAATGACAAAAAAGGAACACAGATGTTCCTGAACGTGATTGTTATTGTGTCTCCGCTGAAGCCAACCTCTTCGGTCTTCAGGAGGTGAAAAGCGCATCTCCTCTGGTTTTGTAGTGAGAATGATCATTCTCATTTTTCCCCATTATACGATCCATCGCGATAATGGAAAGGTTTTTTTGCTTACTTTTAGAACGCAAAAAATTAAGGCAAATAATCATGGAGAAAATAAGAATATTTTGTGAAAGTGGAGAGGGGAAATAACCATTCGGCAGCGCGATACTGGAGATAGTTAATGACACTAATCATTACAAAAAGTATTAATCCCGACGATCAACAAGAATTGTTTGCCGGTCTGCGGCAGTATAATCAGCAGTATCTCGATGCGGCGCAGTTTGGCGATCTGGGGATTTACTCGCGCGATGCGCAAGGGGTAATGCAGGGCGGGCTGATTGCCAAACGCAAGGGCAACTGGCTGTGCATTGAGTATCTGTGGGTTAGCGAGACGACGCGCGGGCGCGGGCTGGGGAGCGAGCTGATGCAGGAGGCGGAACAGCAGGCGCAGGCGCAAGGCTGCAGCCATCTGCTGGTGGATACCTTTAGCTTCCAGGCGCTGCCGTTTTATCAGAAATTAGGCTATCAGCTGCAGATGTCGCTGCCCGACTTCCCGCACGCAGGCATGCAGCGCCACTATTTGTCGAAGGCGCTGTAACGATCCTGGTATCCCCGGGCGGTCAGGTACCGTACCTGTGGTTGTGCCGGATGGCGGCATAAAGGCCTTATCCGGCCTACACAGTCCTCCCGTAGTTTCGCCCCACCCAGGACCGGCAAGCGCAACGCCGCCGGGCAGGATATCAGGCACGGCACCTGTATTCTTGCCGGGTGGCGGCTGTCGCCTTACCCGTCCTGGGGTTCGTGCTGTGCGCTCCCTGCGGCATAAGAGACATAGCGCAGAAGAAATATTGGGAGCGCAATCTGCCCGGACATAACACGGGAGTGGTAGCCCTGCTAAGCGCAGTGCGAGCAGGGAAAATCCCGGATGGCGGCGCGTGGTGTCTTATCCGGACTACAAAAGCGTCAAAACCACGCCTTAACCTCCAACGCCGTGGCCCATTAACGCCAGCGCGTGGCTGACGATGGTCTGACGGTTGACCGCCTGTAAACGCGGATCGCTGTGGATGCGCGAAAACGGCACCAGCACCAGGCTAATCACCGTGGTAAACAGCAGCTCCGGCGACAGCGCCGGGTTAATCTTGCCCTCCAGCTGCCAGCGGCGCACCGTCCCCAGCATCACCTGAAAACGCTCCTCGCCGAAGCGGGCATCCATATGCTGGCGCAGAATCGGCATCTCGCCGATGATCTCCTGCATCCACAGCGGCGCGAACCAGGCGTTTTTCTCCGCCATATGCCCCAGCGTTTCGACCATCATCGTCAGCGCCAGCACCGGGTCCTGTGGATGATCGACAAAGATGCGGCTGATGTGATTGCGCAGCGGCATAAAGCGCTCCTCAATCAGCTGAGTCACCAGCGCATCCCGCGAGCTGAAGTAGTAATGCAGCATCGCCGGCGTCACCCCGGCCTCTTTGGCGATGGCGTTCAACGATACGCGGCCCGCCCCGTCGCGGGCAAACAGCGTCAGGGCGATGTCCATCAACTGTTCGCGGTTGGCGGTACCCGGTTTTTTACCGCGCGGCCGACCCGGGCGGCGGGGAGCATCCTGATCCTTTTGTGCTGTCATGATATGGCGATCTCTTGACCCGACTCATTCTTTCACTAAATATTAATTATGCATTTAATTAATTTCAAGCGAGCGTTGTAATGACTACTCAAGTCGCAAACCCACCGGTGCAGTCGATACGCCTGCTGTTCAGCGCATTGCTGCTGGTGATGCTGCTTTCAGCGCTGGATCAGACCATTGTCTCCACCGCGCTGCCGACGATTGTCGGCGAACTGGGCGGGCTGGACAAGCTTTCCTGGGTGGTCACCGCCTATATCCTCAGCTCCACCATCGCGGTGCCGCTGTACGGTAAATTTGGCGATCTGTTCGGCCGCAAAATCGTGCTGCAGGTGGCGATTGGGCTGTTTCTCGTCGGCTCCGCGCTCTGCGGGCTGGCGCAGAACATGACCCAACTGGTGCTGATGCGCGGCCTGCAGGGGCTCGGCGGCGGCGGCCTGATGGTGATCAGCATGGCGGCGGTCGCCGACGTCATCCCGCCCGCCAACCGCGGCCGCTATCAGGGGCTGTTCGGCGGCGTTTTCGGCCTGGCGACGGTGATCGGCCCGCTGATCGGCGGTTTTCTGGTGCAGCACGCCTCCTGGCGCTGGATCTTCTATATCAACCTGCCGCTCGGCCTGTTCGCGCTGCTGGTGATCGGCGCGGTATTCCACAGCAGCAATAAACGCAGCCAGCATCAGATTGACTGGCTGGGGGCGATTTATCTCAGCATGGCGCTGCTGTGCATCATCCTGTTTACCTCGGAAGGGGGCAGCGTCCATGCGTGGAATGACCCGCAGCTGTGGTGCATTCTGGCCTTCGGCATCGTGGGGATCATCGGCTTTATTTACGAAGAACGGATGGCCGCCGAGCCGATTATTCCGCTGGCGCTGTTCCGCAACCGCAGCTTCCTGCTGTGCAGCCTGATCGGCTTCGTCATCGGCATGTCGCTGTTCGGGTCAGTCACCTTCCTGCCGCTCTATCTGCAGGTGGTGAAGGAGGCGACGCCCACCGAAGCCGGGCTGCAGCTGATCCCTCTGATGGGAGGCCTGCTGCTGACCTCGATTATCAGCGGGCGGATTATCAGCCGTACCGGTAAATATCGCCTGTTTCCGATCCTCGGCACCCTGCTCGGCGTGACCGGCATGGTACTGCTGACCCGCATCACCATTCACTCGCCGCTGTGGCAGCTGTACCTGTTTACCGGCGTGCTGGGAGCGGGTCTGGGGCTGGTGATGCAGGTGCTGGTCCTGGCGGTGCAGAATGCGATGCCGGCGCAGATGTACGGCGTCGCCACCTCCGGCGTGACCCTGTTCCGCTCGATTGGCGGCTCCATCGGCGTGGCGCTGTTTGGCGCGGTGTTCACGCACGTGCTGCAGAGCAACCTGCAACAACTGCTGCCGGAAGGCGCGGTGCTGCCGCCGGGAATGAATCCGGTGGCGGTCCAGCACCTGCCCGCGGATATCCGCCTCGACTACCTCGACGCCTTCGGCGCGGCGATCCACGCGGCGTTTCTGATGGCGGCCGGCATTATGGCGGTGGCGTTTGTCCTCTCATGGCTGTTAAAGGAGGCGCCGCTGAAGACCGCGACGCATTAAGCGGCCCTGGCGATGCGCAGCAGTGCCTGACGCAGCGCCGGTGCGGCAAAATCGATAAATTTTCGCAGCTTAAGCGGCGCCAGATCCCGAGCGGTATACAGCAAATGGACCGGCGCCGAATCCGGCTCGACGTTTTCCAGCAGCAGACGGAGCTCCCCGTGGCGCAGGCCATCCAGCGCCTGATAATGCAGTAAGCGGGCCACCCCCACCCCCAGCCGCGCGGCATCGGCGGCGCTCTCCGGCGTGGTGACGGATAGCACCGGCGGCAGGTTAATCAGCTGGTCCTCGCGCTCAGCGGCGCGAAAGCGCCAGCCGCGATAGGGCATCGGCGATTCAATGCGGATGATCGGCAGCGCCGCCAGATCGCGCGGCCGCTGCGGCTCGCCGTATTTCGCCAGCAGCGCCGGATGGGCGCAGGCCACAATCCGCATGGTGCCGAGGCGGGTGGCCACCATGCTGCTGTCCGCCAGGTCGCCAATCCGCACCGCCAGATCGACATGGTCGCTCACCAGGTCGGCATTGCGATCGCTGAGCAGCAAACGGATGCGAATTAGCGGGTAGCGGGCGATAAATTCACTGATTACCGGAAGAACGTGCTGGCGTCCAAACATCGTTGGCGCGGAGATCACCAGCTCGCCTTTTGGCTCCTGATATTCGCCCGTCGCCTGGCGTTCGGCGTTTTCCACCTCCTCAAGGATCCGCCGCGCGGCGGCAACATAATCGACCCCGGCGTCGGTGAGCGTCAGTTTGCGGGTGGTTCGCGCCAGCAGGCGTACGCCCAGCGCGCTCTCCAGTTCGCCAATATGGCGGCTGATGGTGGTCAACGGCATATTCAGCGCCCGCGCTGCCGCCGACATGCTCCCCAGCTCGGTCACTTTCACCAGCAGCGCCATCGCGCTTAATCGATCCATTATTCTCCCGTTTTGCGGAAAGATGATTGCCACTTTACCCGTATTATCATTCTTCACAGTACAGTCCATGATGGCGCCAGACAACAGGAGGCGCTATGGCAGCAACCTTTCTCGATATCGCTATTACCCCGGACGTGATGGATGTGCAGCATGAAATGGGCAGCGACTCGCTGTGGCAAACGCCGCGCAGTCGCCGCCAGGCCGACCGCTTCGGCGACAGCGAAGCGGGGATGATCGCCACCCGCGACAGCTTTTATCTGGCGACGGTGTCGCAGAGCGGCTGGCCCTACATTCAGCATCGCGGCGGCCCGCCGGGGTTTCTGCATCTGTTGGATGACACCACCCTGGCGATGGCCGATTTCGGCGGTAACCGCCAGTACATTACTACCGGCAATCTGCGCGGCAGCGACCGGGCCTGCCTGTTTTTGATGGATTATCCGCGCCGTGCCAGGCTGAAAATCTACGCCACCGTCGAGGTCCTGGCGGCAGAGGACCACCCGCAGCTGCTGGCGCAGGTGGCGCCGGCCAACTATCGCGCCCGCATTGAACGTCTGTTTCTTTTTCATTTGCAGGCGTTTGACTGGAACTGCCCGCAGCACATTACGCCGCGCTACAGCGCGCAGCAGGTGGCGGAGTACAGCCAGAACCTGCAGCAACGTATTCATGACCTGGAGCAGGAGAATCAGCGCCTGCAGCAGCAATTAGCCCGTAGAGGAGAGTAAGCATGACCGAACAACGTCCCCCGTTACCGCCGTTTACCCGCGACAGCGCTATCCAGAAGGTCCGCGCCGCGGAAGATGGCTGGAACAGCCGCGATGCGGAAAAAGTCGCCTTGGCCTACACCGTGGATAGCGAATGGCGCAACCGCAGCGAATTTGTCCACGGTCGGGGGCAAATTGTTGAGTTCCTGCAGCGAAAATGGCGCAAGGAGCAGCAATACAGGCTGATTAAGGAGCTGTGGGCATGGCAGGAGAATCGCATTGCCGTGCGCTTCGCCTATGAGTGGTGCGACGACAGCGGCAACTGGTTTCGCTCGTATGGCAATGAGAACTGGGAGTTTGATAAGCATGGACTGATGCAGACGCGCTACGCCTGCATCAACGACCTGCCAATTAGCGAAAGCGAGCGCCTGTTCCACTGGCCGCAGGGGCGCCGCCCGGACGATCATCCGGGGCTCAGCGAATTGGGACTGTAAACAGGCGCTGCGCGACGGATTAATCGGCTTTCGGGAAGTCGACCACCGTGTCGTTAACCCGGTTCACCATGTTGGTGAACAGGATGGCGCTGATGGCGCTGATAATCTCAATCACCTGCTGGTCGCTAAAACCGGCGTTGCGCAGCGCGGCGACGTCGGCTTCCGGCAGCGTACCGGTGGTGGTCACCAGGGTCTGCGCGAATTTCACCAGCGCATCAAGCTGCGTCTCTTCCGCATACTCCCCGCGGCGCAGGGCGTGGATCTGCTCGCTGCTGAAGCCAGCTTTTTTTCGCCATCAGGGTGTGCGCGGCCAGGCAGTAGTCACAGCCGGTGGCTTCGCTGACCGACAGATTAATCGCTTCCAGCTGCTGGGCGCTGAGGCTGCCTTTATGGAGCATCGCATTGTGCGCCAGCGCCTGCTGCAGCGCCGCCGGCGAGTGGCCGCCGATGGTCAGGTAGGCGTTCGGCACTTTGCCCATCGCTTTTTTAATCCCGGCGAAAATATCGGCGGCTTTGCCGGTGGCGTCTTGTTCACGGATATCTGCTAAACGGCTCATGGTTAACTCCTGTTGTTATCGAGGGTGTGTTGGCAATGGGGTCATCTTAGGCGCTTGCCGCATGCTAGACTGGCGGTCTTCGTCTCACCTTTTTGTCTTATCGTCTCAGGAGAAGCATGGACAGTCTCAGTCATCTGCTGGCGCTGCTGGCGCCGCGCTGCGAAGTGAACCTGCACTGTCGCTTCGGCGGCCGCTGGCAGGCCGGGCACCAGCAAATGCGCAGCGGCGTGGTGCCCTGGCACGTGGTGCTGCGCGGCGAGGGGCGGCTAAACGTCGGCGGCCAGACTCATCACCTGCGCGCGGGAGATGTCATCCTCCTGCCCCACGGTTCGCCGCATCTGATGGAGAGCCTGGTGGAGTGGGGCCAGGTGCTGCCGGTAGCGCACCGGTTTAACGGCACGGTGACGGAAATGCGCGCCGGCCCGGCGGAGGGGGCGCTGGAGATGCTGTGCGGCGAATTCTATTTTGGTCCGCACGTCAGCTGGCTGTTCAGTGAAGCATCGACGCTGATCCATCTCCATACCGATGCGCGTGAAGACTGCCCGGAGCTGGACGCGCTGCTTAATATACTAGTGCGCGAGAGCCTGGCGCAGCGTCCCGGCGGCAGCGCTATCGTGCGCAGCCTCGGCGATACGCTGCTGGTGCTCCTGCTGCGCATGCTGCTTGGCGAGCAACAGCCGCCCGGCGGGCTGCTGCGCCTGATGAGCGATGAACGCCTGATGCCGGCGGTGCTGGCGGTGATGGCGACCCCGGAGCAGCCGTGGACGCTGGAGAGTATGGCCGCCCGCGCGTTTTTATCACGGGCCACCTTTGCCCGTCATTTTGCCCGCGTCTATCACCTGACGCCGCAGGCGTGGCTGTCGCAGCTGCGAATGGCGCTGGCCGCCCGGCTGCTGCGCCTGGAGCGTCAGACCAACCTCGAGGTCATTGCCGAACGCTGCGGCTTTCAGTCGCTGGCGTCCTTCTCGAAGCGCTTCAAAATGCGCTATGGCGTGACGCCGGGCGAGTGGCGACGGGGCTAGCGCCTCGCGTTTCGCGAAGATGATTTTATTTCCAGTTGCGTGGTTTGCTGTTTATTACCCGACCCGAAAGTCGCTATAGTTTTGCACGAAAAAAACAATGACAGTCAGGACAGACAGGGTGAAGAGGATGAGATTACGTTTACGGGCCGCCGCCGCGGTAATGCTGGCGGGTCTGGCGCTGGTCGGCTGCGACCAAAAGGGTAATGAAGCGAAGCACATTAAGGTCGGTGTGATTAACGGCGCCGAGCAGGATGTAGCGGAAGTGGCGAAGAAGGTGGCCAAAGAGAAGTACGGTCTGGAGGTCGAGCTGGTGGGATTCAGCGGCTCGCTGCTGCCCAACGAGTCGACCAACGCCGGGGATCTGGACGCCAACGTCTTCCAGCATCGGCCTTTCCTTGAGCAGGACAACAAAGCGCATAATTATCATCTGGTGGCGGTCGGGAATACCTTCGTCTTCCCGATGGCCGGCTATTCGCGCAAGATCAAGTCAGTCGCCGAACTGAAAGACGGCGCGACGATCGCTATCCCCAACGATCCGACCAACCTCGGGCGGGCGCTACTGCTGCTGCAAAAAGAGAAGCTGATTACCCTCAAAGCCGGGACCGGCCTGCTGCCGACGGCGGTGGATATCACCGACAACCCGCGTAACCTGAAGATCATGGAGCTGGAAGGGGCGCAACTGCCGCGCGTACTCGACGATCCCAAAGTCGACGTGGCTATCATCAGCACCACCTACCTGCAGCAAACCGGGCTGTCGCCGGTTCGTGACGGCATCTTTATCGAAGATAAAAACTCGCCCTACGTGAACATCATCGTGACCCGGGAAGACAATAAAGACGCGCAAAACGTGAAGGAGTTTATGCAGTCGTACCAGTCGCCGGAGGTGGCGAAGGCGGCAGAGACTATCTTCAACGGCGGCGCGGTGCCTGGCTGGTAAGCCAACATACAGGGAGAGGCGCGTATGGTACGCCAACGGCAGGCTGACCTGCTGCTGATTGCCGCGACGGTGATTGCCGCCTGCGGCTGGATATTTTCCCGCGAGGCGATCGCCGGCATGCCGGTGTTCGCGTTTCTTGGGCTGCGTTTTTTCTTCGCCGCGCTGCTTCTGCTGCCGTTCTGCCGCGGTTTTCGCCCGCAAAAGCAGCACTGGCCAAAACTCATCATCAGCGGACTCTGGTTTGCGCTCAACCTCTGCCTGTGGATCTATTCGGTCTCCACGACGGCGTCGCTCGGCGAAGGGGCGTTTATCATGAGCCTGTCGATGATGTTCGTCCCGCTGACCGCATGGGTGATGATGAAGGTGCGCCCGCCGCGCGCCTGGTGGGAGTGCCTGCCGATTGCGGTGGTTGGCCTGGGGCTGCTCAGTCTGCATATGCCGATAGCCTTCCACCCCAGCCAGGGCTGGTTTTTGCTGACGGCGCTGGTGCAGTCGATCTGGTTCTGTTACACCAGCCGCTGCGCGCGTGAAGTACCGCTGATCCCCCTGACCACCGTGCAGCTGGCGATCACCGGTATCGTCGGGTTGACCATCTCCGCTGCCGTTGAACGCTGGGACCAGCCGATGACCCTGCCGACTCTCGGCTGGTTGGTGGCCAGCATTGTCATCGCTACCAGCCTGCGCTTCGGTCTGCAGATGAAGGGGCAGAAGTACGCGGCGGTGGCCAGCGCGGCGATCATCATGGTGCTCGAACCGCTGCTGACGGTCATTGCCGCCGCGCTGTGGTACGGCGAACAGCTGCCGCTGCAGAAGATTATCGGCGGCGTGCTGATCCTCGTGGCCCAGCTGTGGTTCCGCTGGCGGATGCTTAAGCCGTAAGCGAGCCGCTTCGCCGCTGCGCCATCAGCTGCAGCAGCGGCACCAGCGACAGCCCGTCCGGCATCTCGCCGCGGGCGATCAGTTGGTTTATCTCGTCGAAGGTAAACCAGCCGGTCTCCATCACCTCATCCTGATCTGCATCCATCCCCACCCAGTGTAAACCGGTGGCCAGCCAGGTGATAAACAGCTGATCGCTGCTGCCGTAGGAGGGGTTAAAGCGAATGATCTCCTCAACGCGTTGCGCCTGCCAGCCGGTCTCTTCCCGCAGCTCGCGCAGCGCGGCGACCGCCGGGTCTTCCCCTTCATCGACGCCGCCAGAGGGGATCGCCCACACCACCTTATCGATCAGGTAGCGGTAGTGGCGAATCAGCAGCACTTTCTCATCCTGGATGGCCACAATCCCCACCGCCGGGCGCGGGTAATGAATGGAATAAAAGTCGCGGCGCTCGCCGGGGGCGACATCAATACCCACCTTACGCATGCTGAACCACGGCGTCTCGGCGATGACCTGCGGGTCGTGCATATCGGCGGCGGTCAGTTTCTTTTTCATCCTGCCACTCCTGTCAAAAATTGAGCCTTAAGAACAACATAGCCGGAGGCGGATGGCAACCGCCGCAGGTTGGCCCGATTTCATCGATCATTGCCCAAACGCCCCTGTTGAGCCAGGAGGGGACTCAGTACGATGTTCGTCAGATGACCCCAGAGGAACGCCAACATGAACATCACCCACATCCGTAATGCGACCCAGATTATTCACTACGCCGGGAAAAGATTTCTCATCGATCCGATGCTGGCGGACAAAGGCGCCTGGCCGGGTTTTCCGGGCACCGCGCGCAGCGAATTGCGCAATCCGCTGGTTGAGCTGCCGTTTTCCCGCGATAAAATTGTCGATGTTGATGCGGTGATCGTCACCCACACCCATGACGATCACTGGGACGCGGCAGCGATCGCCGCGATCCCGAAAACCCTGCCGGTGTTCGTCCAGCATGAGGCCGACGCCGCGCTGCTGCGCAGCCAGGGATTTCAGGATCTGCGCCTGCTGTCGTCAGACAGCGAATTTGCCGGCGTGCGTCTGCTGATAACCACCTCCGGCCAACACGGCAGCGACCGCACCTACGCGGTGCCGGCGATGGCTGAACGCCTGGGCGAGGCCTGCGGCGTGGTGTTTCGCCATCCGCAGGAGAAGACGCTGTGGCTGGTGGGGGATACTATCTGGCGCGATGACATTGCAGCCGACCTGCTGAAGCTGCGCCCGGACGTGGTGGTCCTCAACGCCGGCTACGCCCACGTCATCGGCTTTGGCCCGATTATCATGGGCAAGGAAGATCTCCTGAACGTGCACTTCACCCTGCCGGAAGCAAAAATCATGGCTATCCACCTCGAGGCGGTCAACCACTGCCTGGTGAGTCGGGAAGAGATGCGCCAGTATGCGCTGGATAATCAGATTGCCGATGTGGTTTCTATCCCGCAGGATGGAGAAACCGTCGTTTATTAACATGCGTAAGGGGAAGGGACGATGAAACTCACCGACGTGGCGATTGTCGCTGTAGAGGGCTTTAGCCCGTTTCACTACGCCGTCCCCTGCATGCTGTTTGGCGATTCGGTTTCGGAAATCAAACGCTTTAATCTGCACATTTGCGCCGAGCGGCCGGGGCTGCTGCGCGCCCGCGATGGTTTTGCGCTGTACGCCACCGGCGATTTCGCCGCGCTGGAACAGGCGGATATCGTGGTGGTGCCTTACTGGGGCGAGGTCGATCGGCGTCCGCCGCAGGCGCTGCTTGATAGCCTGGTGCGGGCCCGGGATAACGGCTCGGAGATTGTCGGCCTGTGTCTCGGCGCGTTTGTCCTCGGCTACGCCGGGCTGCTGGATGGCAGGCGAGCGGCGACTCACTGGGAGTTCGAGCAGGATTTCCAGCGCCGGTTTCCGCAGGTGCAGCTGGATATCAACGCCCTGTACGTCGACGACCAGCGGATCATTACTTCGGCGGGCACCGCGGCGGCGCTGGACTGTTGCCTCTACATCATCCGCCAGCGTTTCGGCAGCCTCGCGGCCAACCAGATCGCCCGGCGGATGATTGTTTCGCCGCACCGCGAGGGCGGCCAGGCGCAGTTTATCGCCCAGCCGGTGCCGAAAAACACCCGCGATGCGCGAATCAACTGCCTGCTGGATTATCTGCAGCAGCATATTGCCGAGCCGCACAGTCTCGATTCGCTGGCCCGGGTGGTGGCGATGAGCCGCCGTACCCTGACCCGCCACTTCGCCCGGGCAACCGGGATGAGCATTACCGACTGGCTGACCGCCGAACGTCTGCGCCGCAGCCAGACTCTGCTTGAGGCGGGCGATCTGCCGGTCGAGCAGGTGGCGGAGGCGGTGGGCTATCTTTCAGCGGTCACCTGGCGCCAGCAGTTTAAAGCGCGCTTTGGCGTCAGCCCGACGGAATGGCGGCGTACCTTTCGTCGCGGCGCTTAGCCGGCGAGGGTCGCACTGTCGATCACGAAGCGGTATTTCACGTCACCCTTGACCATTCTTTCCCAGGCTTCGTTGATCTCATCGCCGCGGATCAATTCGATATCGGCGACGATGCCGTGTTCGGCGCAGAAGTCGAGCATCTCCTGAGTTTCCGGAATACCGCCGATCATCGAGCCGGCAATTGACCGGCGGCGGAAGATCAGATTGAACACTTCCGGCGACGGATGCGGCGTGGCCGGGGCGCCAACCAGCGTCATGGTACCATCGCGTTTCAGCAGCGTGGTGAAGGCATCGAGATTGTGCGGCGCCGCCACGGTGTTGAGGATGAAGTCGAAGCTTTTGACGTGGGCCGCCATTTCGTCGTCGTTGCGCGACACCACCACGTCATCGGCGCCCAGCGCTCTGGCCGCATTACGCTTGGATTCGGAGGTGGTAAAGGCCACCACGTGGGCCCCCATGGCATGGGCCAACTTGATCCCCATATGCCCCAGGCCGCCGATGCCGACCACGCCGACTTTTTTACCCGGCCCGACGTGCCAGTGGCGCAGCGGCGAGTATGTCGTGATCCCAGCGCACAGCAGCGGCGCGACGGCGGCCAGCTGCGCTTCGGGATGGGTTATCCGCAGCACGTAGCGTTCATTGACCACTATCTGCTGTGAATAACCGCCAAGCGTGTGTCCCGGCGCGTCCTGGGTCGGCCCGTTATAGGTCAGCACCATGTGGTCGCAGTAGTTTTCCAGCCCCTCAGCGCACTCTTCGCACTGTTGACAGCTATCGACCATACAGCCGACGCCCACCAGATCGCCGACGGCGTAGCGCGAGACGGCGTTGCCGACCGCGGTCACCCGACCCACAATTTCATGCCCCGGCACGCAGGGATACAGCGTTCCCGCCCATTCCGATCGCGCCTGGTGGAGATCGGAGTGGCAGACGCCGCAGTAAGCGATGGCGATCTGTACATCCTGCGGCCCCGGGTCGCGGCGGGTGATGGCCATTGATTCCAGCGGCTGGCTGGCGGAGTAGGTACCAATAGCGTTGATCAGCATAGCGAAACCTCTTCTTGATGAATGGACACAATAGAACGGGAGGGGAATGCGGGTGGTCAGTGGCATCGATAAGCGTAGCCTGGACTGGCCGAGATGCGAGGGGGAAAGCGGTAGAGAAACCCTCAGGCGCGGCCTTAACCAGCGCAGTAAATAATAAGATGGCCTTATCTTTATCGCCGCTAAGCCTTATAGGTATTTACGGCATATAGTATTATTTATTCCTGTAGAATAGAGATAAATAGTTATTGCAGATAATGATGCTTACACTCTTTTTATCCCCGTAACGTCTTGTCTTTTATTCGTTATTTCACCTGTTGATACTATGATTCTCAACGAATCACTTTTTCAACCAGACCTGATGGCATAAAAACCATGTCGATACCTGCAGCCAGCCCCTCTACCGACCAGGCGTTAACGTCCTTTTACTACGGAAGACAGACAAAGCCGTTATTGGCGGTGAAATCCCTGTTATCTGCGTTCCTGCCCGTCAGCTCACCCTTTGCGCTGCCGCGATCGACCTATTATCGTTTTCCGCCGACCCGGGAAGAATCTGGAATAATTTTAATCGAAGAGGGGATTGCCTCCGTTTGCCATGCGGAGAAGAGCATGGTTGTATCAACGATATTTGCCCCTTCGCTATTGGGATTAATCGATGGATACGGCGCGTTTAATGGTATCCCGGAAAAAAGCCACTGTTCCGTATTTGCTGAGACGGATTTGCGCGGAGGCTGGATAGGACACCAGGTGGCGGTCGAGATCCTCAATGAGAAAAACTTGTGGCAGGAGATGGCTCATATTCTGGCGCAGCGACTGATGGTGTTGAGGATGCGTTCGCAGGAGATGGTGGGGGTGGATTCTTATCCGATGGTGCGAACCCTGCTAACAGAGCTGGCGGACTACCCGGAGGAGTATCGTCGCCAAATTAATGCGTTAAGCTTTATACAGCGCCGCACCAACCTGTCGCGCAGCCGTGTTATGTCGATTCTGGCAGAGCTGCGCAAAGGTGGTTACATTACGGTCCATCGCGGGGTGCTGGAAAAGATAACCCGCACGCTTCCCGCCCACTTTTAAACCCGCGCGGCGGAGGGGCGTGATTTTCCCACCCCTCGTCAGCCGGTGGGCTAAGGCTCAACCGGCGTCAGAAAGTCCAGCCGCAGCGGCTCAGCCAGCAGAGACTCCATCTGCGCCATAGACGCCTGAAAATAGGGCATCGCGACATGGGCATCGAGGGCGTCCTGTCCCTGCCACGCCTCGCGCATATAGAAGGTGTCCGGCGCGTCGCGCAGCTGAAACAGGGCATAGTCGAGGTTGCCCGGCTCCTGTCTCGTCGGCAGGAGCAGCGCCTGCAGGGCCTGGCGCAGGGCGTCCGTTTGGCCCGGTTTCGCCTTGAGCACGGCGATAAGCGATATCATCTTAAAACCCCTCCAGCACGATCTTGCCGACGGCGCGTCCGGTTTCCAGCTGGCGATGCGCTTTCTGCAGATTGGCGGCGGTGATGGCGCCGTAGTGTTCGCCAAGGGTGGTTTTGATAGTGTGGTTGTCGATCAGCGCCGCCACGCGGGTGAGCAGCTGATGCTGGGCGATCATATCATCCGTCTCAAACATTGAACGGGTGAACATAAATTCCCAGTGCAGGGACAGGCTTTTCGCTTTCAGCGGCACCACGTCCAGGGTCTCCGGGTCATCAATCAGCGCCAGCTTGCCCTGCGGGGCGAGGGCGTCGATCAGCGCGTTGAAGTGCTGCTCGGTATTGGTCAGGCTGGCGACATGGGTTACCGACGTGATACCAATGCGCGCCAGCTCGTCGGCGAGCGGCTTGCTGTGATCGATCACATGGTGCGCGCCCGCCTCGCGGACCCACTGCTGGCTCTCCGGACGCGAGGCGGTGCCGATCACCGTCATGGCGGTCAGTTTACTGGCCAGCTGGGTCAGGATAGACCCCACGCCGCCCGCCGCGCCGACGATTAGCAGCGTGTCGCCCGCATTGCCGCCTTCCTCAACGCCGAGACGGTGAAACAGCAGCTCCCAGGCGGTGATCGCCGTCAGCGGCAGCGCGGCGGCGGAGGCATTATCGAGGGTGCGCGGTTTGTGCGCCACCAGGCGCTCATCCACCAGCTGATATTCACTGTTGCTGCCGGCCCGGCCCAGCGCGCCGGCGTACCAGACCTCGTCCCCGGGCGCGAACAGCGTCACTTCCTCACCGACGGACTGCACCACGCCAACGGCGTCCCAGCCCAGCACCCGCGGCGTGTCGCCCTGAAAGCCGGCGCGCACTTTGGTGTCTACCGGATTGACCGAGATAGCCTTCACAGCGACCAGCAGATCACGCCCGTGGGCGGTGGGGATCGGCAGGTCGATCTCGGTTAAAGAAGGGATGTTGTTGCCGTCAGCGGCGGCTTGAGTAATGGCGATAGCTTTCATAACTGCTCCGGTCTGTGATTCGGGTGAATGAAAAGATGGAGCCATCGTAGACCGCTGCCGGGAGGGGAAAAACGGGCTAACGGCAATAACAGTTATATGCAGAAAGTGAAAATCAGCCCACCTGATAGAAGTCGAGCATCACCCCATCCTGGGTCCGGCCACCGGCGCAGATAAACAGCGAGGTGGTTAGCCAGCTGAGCGCGGGAGCATCCACCTCAAAGGTGGGCACGGTGCGAAAATAGATGGCTTCTGGCGGAATATCGCTAAAAAAGCGCATATCGTCGGCGAAAAGCTGGTCATGATACTGGGCCGGCACCCGGCGGATGCCATTGTTTTCCACATAGACCGTGCCTTCCGCCACCTGCAGGGCATAGCGGGCGGACAGCCTGCAGGTGCCGTCGGGTTCGATTATCTGGCTGTCGACGCCGCCGGGTAATACGTGGCCGCGAAGTTGACCCGAGACGCTGCCGCCGACAATCGGGATCAGCTGGCGCTTACCGGTCTGCGGGCTGCGGGAGACGATTATCGGTTTATCAACCTGGATGGTAATGGAAAAACAGTGTCTGAGTTCGGGCGTCATTATGGCTCTCCTGTTTCGGTTGGTAACGGCACGCGGCCACCGCGCCAGTGTAACGGGTTTGCGAGAGACAAAATAACGCAGGGTTTGGATGAAAATGATTGGCTGGGATGATGAGTTTGGGGGGCTCAGGTTGGTATGGCGTGGCTGTGGGGGAGCAGAGGCAAACTGGCGGAAGATCACAGGAGTGATATTATTGATGTAACTTTTTGTTTTTAATTAAATTTATAATAATGTAGTTATTTTTTTATACATATAATTATACACATTTGTTTGACTGACAAGCTATCTATAGGTAAAGCACCAGTGACCGTTCTTATCTAAAAAACTTTTTTTTAGAAAAACTGTTCACACTGTTCACTGCGCATTTTTATCTTTACTATTCATATGGTTATGTGGTGAATAGTTGGTGAACAGTGAACACTTTACTATTCACCTCCACAGGTTATAGGTACAAGCGTTATAGTCTGCTGTGAGCGAAGTTCGGACAGTTGATGGAGGTGGTTGTTGAGGGGCTTTGTGAATGTTGGATGTCGGGAATAGCCATCTGATTTGTAATGGCCCTATACAGTAATATAGTTAACTACCAATGTTTCTTTAGCTTCCTTGGGGCTATACATCATTTTTTGTTTAATTTATGATTGGTTATCATTGATAGCATTTATTTTTGCTCGTTCGGTTGTAGGTAATTTAATCAATAACTGGAAATTTTAACTGCGTTTGTGTAAAATTTACACTTGTGGAGTTAATGAGTTATCGGGTGTAATAATCATGATTGATGATGGGGAAGTAATTGAAAGCACCTTGTCCCGACTAGTTTCTTGGGGCGGGTATCCGATATTCAAAGAGTTGTTTTTGGATGGCGGAGAGGGTTCTGTTTATTTGTCTGGCGGTGTAGTTAGAAACTCGATAATGAAATCTGATTACAAGGAGAAAGACTATGATTTCTTTATTGATATTAGTTGTTTTAATGATAAAGTAAAAACTCTTGAAAAATATGGAAAAATTCAATGTACCCCATATGGAGCACCTAGGTGGTTCCCTGAAAATTGTAATGAATATGCTGATATAATGCCGATACAACTTTTCTCTCCTGGTTTATGGCCTTGTTTTGATATTATTGACGTTCTCAATCAGTTTGACTTCACAATGAATTCGATTGCGTTGGATCTAAAAAAAGGTAAGTTATTCAATCCTGTTAATGGAGTGAGAGATGCATCGTGTAAGATCCTAAAAATGGTGAGGTTTGATTACCCTTCGGGACCATTTATTCATGGGGGAGGGATAGATAGAAATGCTATTTTGTGGATCCGGGGAATGCATTATGCAAGTAAATACAATTTGAATGTTGAACCAATTACATTATCTTGGATGAGAAAACATAATCATTTCAAATCTAATATATCATTTTTTACTGAAAATTTTTTTAAGCCGGAGCAAGGTTTTTTACTTAAAGAGGGGTTGTAGTTATTTTGAAAAGAAAGAAAAAAATGATAACCCTTTATTTTCAATGAATGATATCTCATTGGTGATAAACTATGCAACTGGCTTGGAATTGCTTTATTTCAAATTAATACCTATCGGTGTAATGACATATACAATATTGTGCAAAGCAGAAAATAATAGAGAATATATCATGCGGGTTTATCCACATGGCAGAGAAGATATTCTTGGAGCAGAAATTGAAATAATAACTCGCTGTAGGGAAATAAAACTACCAGTTCCTAATGTTATAGCGACATCATTAGATGGGCCAAAGATTGGGTTGAGTTATTTTGTTTATGACAAAATAGAAGGAATGATGCTTTCAGATTATCTTGATAAAGTTAACAGTCCAAATGTTGATTATGTTAGTGACCAATTGATTGATTTATTTAAAAAAATCTCATCACTGGATATTAAAAAATATGGTGAGTTAGAAAGCGGTTATAAAGCGGTTTGCTCAAGCTGGAGTGAGTTTGTATCGAATTCAATAACTCAAGGGAGGAAGGGTGTCATCAGTAGTAATATCCTTCCAATACATAAAATAAAAAAAATAGAAAGGCTTGTTTTGTCAAATTTAAACTCTCTGGATAAGGTAAGTGGTAAATTGCTATGGGGGGATGTAAGTGTTGATAATATACTGGTCACCGAAAATGGCGAGATATCAGGTATTATAGACTTCGAAAGTTGTTTGTCAGGTCCGGGTGATTGTACGATTGGGTATTTTTTGAATACACTATCTCCTAAATCAGTCACACATGCCTCATTGTTTCATGATTTATCAAGAAAATGTAATACCTTTAATGATGATGTATATTCTTTCTGTTTTCTAAGAGCGTATAGACTGGCTAGATTTATTGATTGTTCTCCACCTGCGGGGGAAAAAAGAGATATGTTGATTGATATATTTCCAGGGTTAGAGTGGGCGATATGTTTCTTTAATGACAGAATCAATGAGGTGAGTATATGAGTAATCAGGCAACAGGCAAGCAAAAGGTTTTTCTTTATGTAACCCTTTTAATAATAAGCGCGGCGGTTGCATTCTCAACTATTCATTATATTTGGAAAATGCAAAATAAGAAAGATATGTTGTTGTCTGTACCATTTTCTCCATCTCCTGATTTTGATTTATCTATCCTTCCTCCATTTATTAATTATGACTTCAATGGGAAATTTATATTTATAAAAGGTGCGTTAACGGAAGAGGATGAAAGTAAAATACTCTCAGTTTTTAGTTCTAATGGTAATATCAGTACGGAGAGTAGTGCCTCATTTCTGAAATTTAAGTCTGCGATAGTATTGATAGTTGAGAAATCAGACGAATTAAAAAATGAGCTGTCTACATTAATATTTTATGTCGCTTTATTAGGTGGAGCATTAGGCTCTACGTTGAGGATTTTTCTTGATTTTGTTGGTAATGCTTCCTATAAGGATGAATTGAATTTTCAACGTTGGTGGCCACTTTACTTTACGAGACCCGTTACAGGGGCTTTGTTAGGCTTGATAGTAATTATACTTTTGAAATCAAATATTATGTCATTAACGTTAAACTCTAATCACTCTGATTCACTATGGTGGTTAGGGTTGGCTATACTTTCTGGGTTTGGAACAATAGATGCTACAGAGAGATTAAGATTGACCTCAAAAGCAATTTTTGGTGATAGTAAAAGTCAATCGAAGGGGGATAATAAACAATAAGATAAAAATTAAATTAATTCCTGAAATAAGTAATGTCGATATACCTCATTAATAGATGCTAGGGATCATTTATCAATTAGTTGAAAATGATCTCTTCCCAATATAGTTGTCGGTCTCAATAAAAGAACGAAGTGTTCGCTCCTGGCACTGAGCAGTCTGATTACGTTTAAGGTAAAAAGTTTTTTTCTGGAAAAACTTTCACACTGTTCACTCTGGCCTGTATGCAGGTAAAAAAAGACCGGCAATGCCGGTCCGGGTAGGTTATGTTGCTGTGGGTTCATCGCACCTCGGCAGCCAGTCGGCGTTGCTTTCCTCCCTGAGGGTGAGATTGGTCTGCATCCCCTGATTTGTCCGGCGTTTATCGTAATTCAGTCCGTACTCTTTCAGCATGGCTGACAGCCCCTTGCCGAACATGGTCAGACTGAGCGCGTTCCTGTAGCCGTGGGCCTCCATGTAGACCAGATAGGCGTGATACAGATACAGGCGCGGCTGGCGCGGGATAATGTTCGCGTTCCCCATATACATCCCGTCCGCCTCCGGCAGTGCCTCCAGATAGCCGCAAAAATCAAACGTCGGGTCAGCATCGCGTTTAATACTGAGCGCCTCGTCGGAGTTCTGCTGCGACTGGAGCAGGGCGCGGGCGCTCATCGGGTCGCTGAACTGCTGCATTAACTGGCGCACAATCACGGCCAGCTCGCGGGCGATTTTATCCCTCAACTGCGGGTCGCGCTCCTCCGGGGCTATCTGCTCCGGGAAGTGGATAATCACCCGGCGGCGTGACACGCCCCCGCTGCGGTCGGTGAAGCGCATCGGGTTATTGTTCACGGCCAGAATCACCGCCGGAATATGCGTCGAGTACGGGTTCTGGTATTTCGGGTCGACCGACACCGCATCACCGCCGGTGATGGCCTTGAGTCCGGCACCGTCACCGCTCCATTTCTCCTGGTCAGGCAGACGAATAAGCGAGAAGCCAATCAGGGAGGCACGCTTGCGCGGGTCCTCCAGCGTGTCGATGTCGGCTGATGTGGCGTTATCCTCTCCGGCCAGCATCGTGGCGATTTCGGCCAGAATACTTTTCCCGCTGCCGCCGGGGCCGGTCACTTCGAGAAAGAGCTGCCAGTCGTAGCGGTTCGCCAGCACCATAAACAGCGCAGCCAGAATCACGTCGCGTTTTGTCGGGTTGCTGCTGGCCGCCCGGTCGAGCCAGCGCCAGAAATTCGGCGCATGGGTCTCCAGCGTTTCGCCCTCCACCGGCGGGGTGAAATCCACATCGCACAGGGTGCGCAGCCAGTGCGATTTGCTGTGCGGGCTGAATATCCCACTTTGGGTATCGAGTACGCCGTTGCGAAAACCAATCAGACGGCGCGCCGGTGCCTCCTGCTGCGGAATAATCAGTTTCAGGGTCTCCACCACCGACGCAATTCTCCCCGACGAGAACGGGGCGCGCACGCGCTGGAATAAATCAGCCACACTCCGTGAAAAAGTGGCGGCCGGGATATTTTTCCAGATGCCGTTTTCATAGCGGGACAGGAGCTGGCCGTTGGCATCCACGGCCAGCGCTTCGCCGTAATGCTCATGCACCCGCCATGCCTTGTCGCTGGGGCCCATGGCGGTAAATTCCGCCTCGCTCATGGTGTCAAACGGGCTTTGTGCCGCTGGCCGGATGGCGGCATAAATGGCTTTCCGCGTGGCGTCTTCCCCCTTCAGCATCACCGCATCATTCCAGTCACCGAACACCGGCGACAGGGCGACAACGCCCTCACAGGCCTGAGCGGCTGCGGTGGCTTTGTTCTGGCCGTCGCCATTCAGGTCACGGTCGGCGGCGAGGATAATCTGACAGGCCGGGTATTTATGACGGGCCAGGCTCGCCAGAGAAAGAAGGTTCACGGACGACAGCGCCACCATGACGGTTTCGCCGGTCAGGTGATGCACGGTAAGGGCCGTTGCATAACCCTCCGCTATCCACAGGCGTTTTCCCGTCTGTTTCTGTCCGTCGATGAGATGGCATGCGCCTTTGACCTGCCCGCCCTTCAGGGTGCGCTTGAGCCCCTCAGCATTAATAAACTGGAGGTTAACCAGCACGCCGGACTCGTCATACAGCGGCACCACCACATCACCGGCGCGGTAGGCCACGCCGCCGGTTTTGTGAGACGCGGTCAGTGTCAGACATTCCAGAGCGGGAAAGCCCTTGCGGGTCAGGTAGGCGTTGCCGGTGGCCGGGCGGGTTTTCTCCAGCAGTCTGACGGCCAGCGCGGCTGCCGCCTTGCGGTCGGCTTCCGTTCCGGCGTCTGCGGCCGCAATCACTTCCGGGGCCACCGGCGGCATATTGCCGGTGACGGCGTTCACCTTCCCGGCGGCCTCGGATGCCGACACGCCGAACACCTTCTCAACCAGTTTCAGGCCGTCACCGGCACCGCACTGGTTACAGAACCATGTGCCGCGCCCCTCTTTATCGTCAAAGCGGAACCGGTCAGCGCCGCCACACACCGGACAGGCCTGATGGCGGTTTTTTATCACTTTCATGCCCAGCGCCGGGAGAATGCGCGGCCAGTGGCCGCACGCCTGTTTTACGGTGTCCGTTACGTTCATTTTCATGGTTTTCTCCCTCAGTGCAGTACAGGCGATGTGATATGGCGGGCGCAGAGCTCATCCATCACGGCGAGCCCGAGGAAGGACAGAGACGGGGCGGCTTTCAGCGGCCCGGCCTGCATCAAATCTTCCAGTAATGCACAGGCAATCAGACGGCCTTTTTCCTCGCCGTGCTGGCGCAGGTAGAAGCCCTCCAGCTCGGCGGCGATGGCGCTTTCCAGCGCGTCGAGGGTGAGGTGAGGATAGCGGTGCTGACGTTCGCACAGGGTCAGCCAGGCGCAGGCGACAGCGCGGCGATACAGGGCGGCACGCAATACGGGCGGCAGAGGCGTTTTCATACATTGCCCTCCCCGGTGAACCAGCGGTGGTTGCAGCGTTCGACCACGCCGTTGAGCTGGGCGGTCATCAGGTAAATCACGGAGGTGAGCTGTAACTGCTGAGTCGGGTCACGACGCAGGGAGGTACAGTCCTGCACCTGCATCAGGTCGCTGACGAGCTGGCCGACATTGCGCATATGCTCAAGGCATTCGAGGTCACGGGCAGTAATTGTGGAGTGTCTCATGCGCGCACCTCCGCCACCGGCAGACGACCAGCAAACGAGAGGACGTAATCGCGAACGAGGGAAAGGCGTGCGGCGTGCTCGTCACCGGCGACGGCGCGGAGCATACAGATACGGTGCTGACGGTCTGCGCGACGAACGGCGGCAAACACAAAGACAAACTGCGGGTGTGACGGGGTGAGGATAGTAGCCATGATGGCAGCCTCCTTGAAGTAGTTTGAAAAACTACCACCGGAAACGCCAATTTCACTGGTGGCAGCCCGAGCGGGGTTGGCGTAACCGGCCTTCAAGGGAACCGGCCAGCCCGAAGGCTGCCCCGCCCGGACTACCATTATCAGAAAAGAACCCTGGTGCACGAATAAACACCACAGCCCTGAAAATGGGTGTGCCTGAGCAACGACATAAAAAAACACGCATGGCGCGTGTCGTGTCGCCTTGAAGTTATTCGGAACGCCAATTCCGGCTGTCGATTTTGCGACAGCGGCAAAACTATACCTGGAAACGGCGAAGGGAAGCAAGCCAGAAAAAGGGGCTTTTTGCGGAACGGGCATCATCATGCGTCATAGCCCCGGTTACGTTCGGCGATACGGTCAGCCATCCATGTGGTGATTTCCGACTGCGCCCACGCCACGTTTTTTCCGCCGAGGGAGATTTGTTTCGGGAAAGCCTCCCGGCTGATGAGGTCGTAAATCGTGGAGCGGGACAGCCCGCACAGATGCATCACTTCGGGCAGGCGAATAAAGCGCTCCTGAACGGTGTCAGAGACCGGCATCAGCGGCGCGGCAGGGGCAGAAGACGGGGAAGAAAAAGCGGTGTGCATCGGGCTACCTCATAAAGTCCATACAGTGCCGGTCGTGTCCGTCCGGCCTCGGGTAGCTCTCTATTTTGTGAATATTTTCCCCGAGGGCAACAAGTCATTTTGTAGTGGCCTACCACACAACAGAACGATTTTTAGACAGTGGCAAACGTTGGCCATCTTTTGGTAAACGTTGGCTAACTGGTGGCCCATTTCTGATTACTTTTATTTATATATTCTCCATTTTTAATCGTAAAAAAGACTAAATGAGCAGGACTCCGTCAAAATAGAAAGGTGAACAGTAGTGAACAGTCGGTGAACACTTCTGACCTCAACTGTTCACCACTTAACTTACTGTATTAATTATTCTTTTATTTAAAGTGAACAGTAGTGAACAGTTATATTTAAAAAAACAAACGGTGAGTAGGCTTTTCCTGAGACCTTTCTCTGGCAAGCCGGGTTTTGACGTCCTGTTTGTGCCAGTACTGCCACAACCGCAACAGGTCGTGTTGTTGTGTGCGCCCCGGCAGAATCACCTCATGTTGAAATCACGAGGAAACCTGCCATGACCGACAACACCTTTATCCCTGATTACCTGCAACCGGCGCTGGAGCGACTGGCCGCCGCCAGAGCGGCCCATCTTGAACAGGCCCGCCAGATGGAGGACACCCTGACGGCCATCACCCGCGCGGAGGAGCAGAAAGCAGAGCTGGAGCAGGATAACGGCAGCGACACCCGCACCTGGCGCGCCGCTTTCCGTGCCGGGGGCGCCATGCTGACCGATGAGCTGAAAAGCGGCCATATCGAACGCGTGGCCCGCCGGGAACTGGCGCAGGAATGTGACAATCTGACCGAAGTGCTGGCCTTCGAACGTGACCTGCTGAAAGTCTCCTGCAACAGCACCGCGCGGGCATTCCGCCAGGCGCATCATGCCGTACTGTCTGAATATGCGAAGGAAGAGCTCGACCGCGCGCTGAACGACACCCTCGGGCCACTGGTCCGGGCGATGGTGCTGAAAGCGGATGTGATGGCAAACCCGCTCGCCAACACCATTGGCCATCAGGGCTACACCGAGCCGGAGAAAGAGGTCATGCATCAGGTGGTGACCTTCCTGACCAGGAAAGTGAGCGACTTCTCCGTCACGCCAGCGGATGAGCCGGTGCTCTCCCTGACCGGCTTCCCGGCCGTTGCGCTTCCGCACATGGACCACGATGCCGCCAGCACACCCGGCCAGCTAAAAGTCTGGCAGGAGAAAATCCGTCAGCGCGAGGCTGACCTGAAAGCGCGGGGGCTACTGCCATGATGCACTGTCCGTTCTGCAAAAAGTCGGCGCATGCCCGCACCTCCCGCTATCTGTCGGAGAACGTCAAACAGCGCTATCACCAGTGCACCAATATTGAGTGCTCGGCGACGTTCCGCACCACTGAAGCCATCGACGAGGTTATACGTCCTCCGGCGGAGAAAGCGCCGCCTGTCGCGGAGCCGGTCACACCCCCGGCACCCCGTAAAGTGCAGGGCTGCTACAGCTCGCCATACCGTCATTAATCAGGGGAGAACTGACCATGACCACCCTTACGCTACAGCAGGCCTTTGAAGCCTGTCAGAAGAACGAAACCGCCTGGCTGAACCGTAAAGCCGAACTGGCGTCCGCAGAGCAGGAATATCAGGAACAGGTGCTGGCCGGGGATGACCGTATACCGGACAGAATGCAGACACTGCGCGACATTATCGATGTCAAAAAATGGGAGATAAATCAGGCCGCCGGACGCTATATCCGCGCCCATGAAGCGGTGCAGCGCATCAGTATCCGCAACCGGCTGAATGACTTTATGCAGGCGCACGGGACAGAGCTCGCCGCCACGCTTGCCCCGGAGCTGATGGGACTCAGTCAGCAGCCCGCACTCCTGACCGGCCATGCGCTCGACCGTTCGGCGCATTACCTGCGCGAAGCGCTGTCCGTGTGGCTGAGTACCGGTGAAGAAATTCATTATTCGGCAGAAGACAGTGATATTTTAACGGCCATCGGATTCAGGCCTGACGCGGCTTCGCGGGTGGATAATCAGGAAAAATACACCCCCGCACAGAGCCTGATTTATGCCCGCCGGCGCACGGAACTGGCCAGTAAGTAGTTCCGCAAAAAATCCCCGAAAATACCGCTATTTTTCCCGAATTAAGCCATGCATCCACAGGGTGCATGGTTTTGCATGCGTTTTCCCGTCCCGTCACTCCCTTCCCAGCCCTGTCCCGGCGCGGCCTGAGCTCCCCGCTGCATCTGCATGAAAACCGACCCACGAAGCGTGCAGGCGAGGCGGGGAAAGCACTGCGCGCCAGCGGTAAAGTATTTATTTAATGATATTTAATTTCGCGGCCTGAGTGCGTCGCTGCGCTGCGCGGGTTCGCGGGAGTGTCGATGAGTGGTACGGTGCTGCTCGGGGGCGTGGCGAGCCTCTGAGGCGGTCAGGAGAAGTGCAGGAAAAAGCCGCCCGGAGGATGAGGAAAATCAGTTATTTCGGCGTTGATACTGTTGCCTCTTAAAGCACTTACCTCCTGTACATGCATTCATCTGATGCATTCGGGCCTGTTGCATCTTGAGCCTTGCTATGCTCCTACATGAAAACAGACCCATGAAGCGCTCAGGCGAGGCGGGGAAAGTACTGCGCGCGAAGGTTGCATTAATTTAAGGACGTGATTAAATGTTCATCACTCCCTTACATCTGGTTAGATGTTCCTTAAGTCAAACTATTCAATCCCAACTAATGGTGAGCAAATGAGCGAAGGACTGGTCACTTTCTTCAAATATAAAAAATTAGGGTTCCATAAAAGAGGTGATTCATATTATGAACCACTAATGATGGCCGATATGTTGGAATCTTTACATACTTGGTTCTCAAGTAGAACATCATTGGCAGATACATTACCTTGGGATGATAATACACCTGGTTATTCCTCAAGGAAAAAAGTTTACTTGAAGGGTATTGAGCGAAACAACACCACAGGTGATTATGTAGTAATATTATGGCGAGCGATAGGAAATGGAAACGGGGTTTATGGTATTCGCTCTGACTCTGCTTTAAGTGATGATCGTTTATACAGCGCCGATGAAGAACTAGATGGTGAAAATGTTATATGGGGAGAGCCCGCTTATTATTGGTTTATTCCATCTTTAAATGTGTTTGCGTCAATAAAGTTCCACAGTTCAATTTCAGATACGGAACTAATGAATAAGTATCTTCGTGATTTTATGACTCTGCGCAGCGATATCAGGCCGAAGCGTCGTGAAATGAAAGAAGGTAAGACAGGAAATTATTTAAGTATATCTTTTAATTCTTCTTCAGGTGAAAATTTATGGCTTAGGATATATAGTGAGCAATATACTAAATTAACAAACGAAGCCGATTTAGATAGAATCGCGAACCAGATAACACACTTTGTTAAACGAGATGTCATTAGCGCATCTGTTCAACCAGATGACGGCTGGAGTAGGTACTTCAGGGGGCTTCCATTTATTTCCAGCGAAGTAACAAGAGATACTCGAAAGATTGAATTAACCATTGAAGCTTCTCCTACAGGCGAGGAGTTGCGCTCCATTTTTGAGACGTATAATGATGAATATAATGTTAGCACTGGTGATTGGGCTAATTTAGGTTTTAGAAAAGAGGGGGTAGGCGGAACATGTTGGTTAAACGAGTTCGTTGTAAGGAATACATTATTAGTTAGTAGTGTAGGTCAGTATGATGATTCAGGTTTTTACACTACTAATAGAATTTTCAATGCATTACACTTAACTAGAGATAATCTTCTGGCTGCTTTTACAACAAGTTCTCCGGATTCCGAAGAGCAGGCGAATTCTTGATTGGTGATATTAATGAAAACTCAAACTCGAGAGCGTCTAAAATATCTTCATATCTTTCCCTTAGCTGTGATTTTTTGGGCCAGTTTTGCATATCGGTCTGATATTACTAGTCAGGATTTAGAACCATTAATTTCTATTCTACAAAATGTTTCTGTAATGGTTTTTACTATTATGGGTATATGGATAGCATATCTATACCCTAATGCAATATTGAGGATTACTCAGCCTTCAAAAGTGGATGCTATTTTTTCAAATGAGGATAGTGAACGAGTGAAGGTTATTGTTGGTGTTGTCGTTCTATCTGCAATAGTTCTATCTCTTCTTTTGATAGGGGTTGTTATAAAACCTTTCATCATCAAATCTTGGTTGTTTATTAATGCACCAACTTTCTTTGTTGCCGTTGGCATATTCTCATTGCTTATTCTGAGTTACTTGCAACTTATAGCGCTCTATATTGTTATTGCATCTAATGTTAATTTTATAGTTGAGCTTAAAAATAAGAGAAACAAGCGCGATATTAATGATAGACTTTAATCTTCATATCACTGGCAGCCTTTTTTGACTGCCAGTTTTATTTTTCAATATTCTTTTGGATTAAGGGATGAGAATTTTATCTGCATACCATTGCAACATATCTCTTCTTTTTTCTAGATACTGAGCATGGTTATAGGTACCTCGAATACTATTCTTATCAATATGAGCCAATTGCATTTCAATCCAAGCACTATTAAATCCTTGTTCATGCAGAATTGTCGACATGGTATGTCTAAATCCGTGACCTGTTGCACGACCTTTGTAACCAAGTAGTTCAATGACTTGCGTCACACTTTCTTTCGAGATTGGCTTGCTGCGATTGTTCCTTCCAATAAAAATGTAAGGATAATGGCCAGTGATGGGCTTGAGCTGCTTAAAGAGGTCAATCACTTGAGTAGATAAAGGGACAATGTGAGGCCTGCGCATTTTCATCCGTTCTGCTGGGATTTCCCAAATTGCCTTTTCTAAATCAATTTCATCCCACGTAGAAAAGCGCATTTCCTGCGTTCTTACACCAGTTAACATGACTATCTTAGTCGCATTTTTAGTGATGATGCTGCCTGTATAGGCTTCAAGATCTCTGATAAAATGGGGCAATTCTTCAGCGGATAAGAAAGGATGATGTTTTTGCTTCGGTATGGCCAATGCGATAGCTAAATCAGGTGCAGGGTTATACTCAGCACGGCCAGTAATAATCGCGTATCTAAATACCTCTCCGCACCGCTGGCGTACTTTACGTGTTTTCTCCAGTGCTCCACGTTTCTCTATTCGTCGCAGCACTTCAAGTAATTCTAACGGTTTGATCTCACCGACAGGACGTTTGCCGATGAACGGGAAAACATCTTGCTCGAAGGTCTTAATGATTTCGTCGCGGTATGCCACTGTCCAGCGGTCAGCTTTGTTTGCATGCCATTCGCGGCTTATGGCTTCGAATGAGTTTTCTGTTGAAAGCTGCTGTGCCAGTTTTTGCGCTTTCCGTTCCTCAACCGGATCAATGCCATTAGAAACTTGCTTACGGGCGACCTCGCGCTTTTCACGAGCTTCAGCGAGGCTTATCAAGTCGTAGCTGCCAAATGACATTAAACGCGCTTTTCCAGCGAGGCGAAAACGGAACCGCCAGCCCTTCGAACCATCGGGATTGATAAGCAATGACAGGCCTTGCCCATCGTTCAATGTGTAGGGTTTGTCTTGGGGCTTCGCGCGTTTGATTTGTATGTCTGTCAGTGCCATGTGTATAAGCCAAAAATGTGTATAAAAAACCTATACACATCACTATACATATTTTTCATGGATTCAGAGAGAACTTGTCGGACGATTACGGATGAGTGATTAACTATGTGTATTGAAAATAAAGGGATTTTTAGACTTTCTCGGATAGCGGCGGAGCAATTTTGGCGGAAGATCACAGGAGTTGAACCTGCCCGGGACCGCTGGCGGCCCCAACTGGATTTGAAGTCCAGCCACCTCACCGGAGATGACGATCTTCCGCGCCTCGATTGCTACATGGAGGCGGGGCGCATTATAGCTACTTTCAGCCGTTTACCACATACCTAAACGCACTTTTTTACTGTTAAAACTGGACTTTACAGAACAGTCCTGGACAAATCCTCACAAAATCCGTGAGTTACACTTTTTCACTCCCTGATTCCCTACCGCGATCACAGAAAACAAGAAACGTAATCTGATAACGAGATATCGCAATTCATCTTAGTGCGGCAAAGGTTTACAAAAACCGTAACCGGTACCAACCCTCGGTGCCGCTAAGGGAATAGTGCGCATATGAAAGATCACATTTTGTCCGTCAAAGAGAAAATTGGTTATGGCATGGGTGATGCCGCCAGCCACATTATTTTTGATAACGTCATGTTGTACATGATGTTTTTTTACACCGATATTTTTGGTATCCCCGCCGGCTTTGTCGGCACCATGTTCCTGCTGGCGCGCGCGCTGGACGCGATTTCCGACCCGTGTATGGGTCTGCTTGCCGACCGTACCCGCAGCCGCTGGGGTAAGTTCCGCCCATGGATCCTCTTCGGCGCTATCCCGTTCGGCCTCGTCTGCGTGCTGGCCTACAGCTCGCCGGATTTAAGCCACAACGGCAAGCTGATCTACGCCGCCGTGACCTACACGCTGCTGACCCTGCTCTACACCGTGGTGAATATCCCTTACTGCGCGCTGGGCGGCGTGATCACCGACAACCCGACGCAGCGCATTTCGCTGCAGTCCTGGCGCTTCGTGCTGGCGACGGCGGGGGGCATGCTCTCCACCGTGCTGATGATGCCGCTGGTCAACTTTATCGGCGGCGAAGACAAAGCGCTCGGCTTCCAGGGGGGCATCGCGGTGCTGTCGGTGATTGCCTTCCTGATGCTGGCCTTCTGCTTCTTTACCACCAAAGAGCGTGTCGAAGCGCCGCCGAGCAGTACCTCGATGCGTGAAGACCTGCGCGATATCTGGCGCAATGACCAGTGGCGGGTGGTCGGCGTGCTCACCATCCTCAATATCCTCGCGGTCTGCGTTCGCGGCGGCGCGATGATGTATTACACCACCTGGATCATGGGCTCGGCGGCGCTGTTCACCGCCTTCCTCACGACCTACTGCGTCGGCAACCTGATTGGCTCGGCGCTGGCGAAACCGCTGACCGACTGGAAATGCAAAGTCAGCGTCTTCTGGTGGACCAACGCCCTCCTGGCGGTGCTCAGCGTGGCGATGTTCTTCGTACCGATGGACGCCGAAATCACCATGTTCGTCTTTATCTTCATCATTGGCGTACTGCACCAGCTGGTGACGCCAATCCAGTGGGTAATGATGTCCGACACCGTCGACTACGGCGAATGGTGTAACGGCAAACGCCTGACCGGCATCAGCTTCGCTGGCACCCTGTTTGTGCTCAAGCTGGGACTGGCGCTGGGCGGCGCGCTGATCGGCTGGATGCTGGCCGGCGGCGGCTATGATGCCGCCGCTAAAACCCAGAACAGCGCCACCCTCACCATCATTATCGCCTTGTTCACCCTCGTTCCGGCGGTGTGCTACCTGCTGAGCGCGGTGATCGCCAAACGCTACTACATGCTGAAAACGCCGTTCCTGAAAAAAATGATGGCCGAGCTGGCCGAGGGCGCGCGTCGCAACGAACAAGATTTCACCGCCGCCCCGATCGACAAAGAATGGCAAAACTAAGAGGACGTTTTAATGAAAATCAGTGATGGAAACTGGCTCATTCAACCAGGGCTCAACCTGATCCAACCCGTACAGGTTTACGAGGTGGAGCAGCAGGGGAATGAAATGGTGGTCTATGCCGCGCCGCGCGATGTCCGCGAACGCGCCTGGCAGCTGGATACGCCATTGTTCACCCTGCGCTTTTTCTCGCCGCAGGAAGGGATAATCGGCGTGCGTATGGAGCACTTCCAGGGCGCGCTGGATAACGGCCCGCACTATCCGCTGAACGTGCAGAAAGACGTCCATGTCGAAATAGAAAATACGGCCGGGTTCGCCGAGCTGAAAAGCGGCAGCCTCAGCGTGCGGGTGACTAAAGGCGAATTCTGGGGGCTGGATTTTCTGCGCGACGGCGTGCGTATCACCGGTAGCCAGCTAAAAAACAACGGCTACGTGCAGGATAGTAAGACCCAGCGCAACTACATGTTTGAGCGCCTCGACCTCGGCGTCGGCGAAACCGTCTACGGCCTCGGCGAGCGCTTTACCGCCCTGGTGCGCAACGGCCAGACGGTAGAAACCTGGAACGAGGACGGCGGCACCAGCACCGAGCAATCCTACAAAAATATCCCGTTCTATCTGACCAACCGCGGCTACGGCGTGCTGGTCAACCATCCGCAGCGCGTCTCATTCGAGGTGGGCTCGGAGAAAGTCTCTAAAGTCCAGTTCAGCGTTGAAGGCGAATACCTTGAGTACTTCGTGATCGACGGCCCGACGCCGAAAGCGGTGCTTAACCGCTATACACAGTTCACCGGCCGCCCGGCGCTGCCGCCGGCATGGTCGTTTGGTCTGTGGCTGACGACCTCGTTCACCACCAACTATGACGAAGCGACGGTGAATAGCTTTATCGACGGCATGGCTGAGCGCCATCTGCCGCTGCACGTCTTCCACTTCGACTGCTTCTGGATGAAGGCCTTCCAGTGGTGCGATTTTGAATGGGATCCGCTAACTTTCCCGGACCCGGAAGGGATGATCAAGCGCCTGAAGGCGAAAGGGCTGAAGGTCTGCGTGTGGATCAACCCGTACATCGGTCAGCGCTCGCCGGTGTTCAAAGAGCTGAAAGAGAAGGGTTATCTGCTGAAGCGTCCGGACGGTTCGCTGTGGCAGTGGGATAAGTGGCAGCCGGGGCTGGCGATTTATGACTTCACCAATCCGGAAGCCCGCCAGTGGTACGCTGACAAACTAAAAGGCCTGGTGGCGATGGGGGTCGATTGCTTCAAGACCGACTTTGGCGAGCGTATCCCGACCGACGTCCAGTGGTTTGATGGTTCCGATCCGCAGAAAATGCACAACCACTATGCCTTCATCTATAACGAGCTGGTGTGGAAGGTGCTGAAAGAGACCGTCGGCGAGCAGGAGGCGGTGCTGTTCGCCCGCTCCGCCTCGGTGGGCGCGCAGCAGTTCCCGGTGCACTGGGGCGGCGACTGCTACGCCAACTACGAATCGATGGCGGAAAGCCTGCGCGGCGGGCTGTCGATCGGCATGTCCGGCTTTGGTTTCTGGAGTCACGATATCGGCGGTTTCGAAAACACCGCGCCGGCCCACGTCTACAAGCGCTGGTGCGCCTTCGGCCTGCTCTCCAGCCACAGCCGCCTGCACGGCAGCAAATCCTATCGGGTGCCATGGGCCTACGATGACGAGTCCTGCGACGTGGTGCGCCACTTCACGCAGCTGAAATGCCGCATGATGCCGTATCTCTATCGTCAGGCGGCGCTGGCCAACGAGTGCGGCACGCCGATGCTGCGCGCGATGATGCTCGAGTTTCCGGACGATCCGGCCTGCGACTATCTCGACCGCCAGTATATGCTGGGCGATTCGGTCCTGGTGGCGCCGGTGTTCTCCGAGGCCGGCGAAGTGCAGTTTTATCTGCCGGAAGGGCACTGGACGCATCTGTGGCATAACGATGAATTGCCGGGTAGCCGCTGGCATAAGCAGCATCACGATGCGCTGAGCCTGCCGGTCTACGTTCGCGACAACAGCCTGCTGGCGCTGGGCAACAATGACCAGAAGCCGGATTACGCCTGGCATGAGGGCACCGCCTTCCAGCTGTTCCACCTTGAGGATGGACGCGAGGCACGCTGTGACGTTCCGGCGGCAGACGGCTCGATGATCTTCACCCTGAAGGCCAGGCGCCAGGGTAACGCCATCGCTGTGAGCGGCGAAGGCGAGGCCCGCGGCTGGACGCTGTGTCTGCGCAATATCCCGCAGGTCGCGGGCGTGCAGGGCGGTACGCAGACCGGTAGCGAACTGGGCGTGGTGGTGAGCGCCGAGGGTAATACGCTGACGATTACGTTGTAAATAGGTTAACAGCAGCAGCCCTCTTCGCCAGGCGGAGAGGGTTTTTTTATTCCATTTTTGTACAAAAAGTAACGTTCATTTCATTGTGGTGACTCAGGCCGCAGACGCGGTTGTCGAACGGTGTTAGCGTATTCTGCCGCTGAGAGGAGCCCGCCATGGACGTAGAAAATATCTTTCGTGACGTGAAGCTAAGCAAAACGGAAATGACCGTGCTGCGCTTTATTCAGAACGACCCGGAGCAGTGTATCCGCCAGGGAGTTCGCGCTGTGGCCGAACAGTGCTACAGCAACCCCTCTTCCCTGGTCCGGCTGGCAAAGAAACTGAAGTTCAGCGGCTGGCTGGAGCTGGTTTACTTTATCAAGTTCAATATCACCATGCCGAAGCTCGATGTCACCAACGATATCGACTACATGAGCGTTCAGCCGGAAGAAGCGCTGACGCCGCTGCTGGCAAGCCTTAAACAGCAGCGCATCCTGATCCACGGCAGCGGCTTTTCACAGCTGATCGCCCAGTATATTTACAACAAGTTTCTCGTCACCGGCGTGAATGCCAGCCTGGCGCTGTGGCCCGATTACGAAATCCTCGAACAGAAAAACGCCGCCTGCTTCGACTCCATCTGGATCATTTCTAAATCCGGGCGCAGCAGCTCGGCGCTCAACTGGGTTAAGGCCCTGGAGGGGAAGGAGATTAATCTGGTCTGCTTTACCGGCGACTACCAAAGCCCGCTGGCGCAGGCCGCGGATACGGCGTTTATTATTCACGACCCGCAGAAGTTCGATGATGATATTTACTGGAGCAACCCGTTTTTCGGCTACTGCATCTTAGGCTTTGAGCGACTATTGAAGATGTGGTTTACCAGCCTACGTAGCAATAGTTAGCCCCCGCTAAGCGCGGTGCGAGCGGGGGAATCCCATCGGCAGCGGATTACCGCCAGGCGGCGAACTGCTCATCGTCGAGATAGGCTTCGACCAGGGTTTTCGCCAGCGAATAGGAACCGATCAGCGGGTGCGCCATCAGCGCCCGCACCGCCAGCGATTTATCCTGCTGCAGGATCGCCGCCACCGCCAGCCGCTCATACTCCTTCACGCAGGCAATCATATTCTTCTGCGCTGTCGGCACCTTCACCGGCGTCACCGGCTTGAGGCCATCCCGGCTCAGGTCGCAGCTGATCTCGATCACGTCGTCCGGGCGTAAAAAATCGAGCGTGCCATTATTCTGGATCGACACCACGATCCGCTTAGTGGTGGTGCTGTTCACCGCTTCCAGGATATCCAGCGCCACTCCGGCATAGCCGCCGGTGTCCGGCTCTTCGATAAACTGGCGCAGCGTCAGCGGTTCGCGGGTGTGGAATTTCTCCTGCCGGGATTCGTTCTGCATATAGCTGTTTTCCCGGCGTAGGTAATGCTGCATCCAGATGGTGAAGGCGGCCTCCGGTTGCGTTCTGGCATCCACGGTGCGCAGTGCCTCGCGCATCTCCTGATTGATGCGGGCGATCTGCTCTCCGCGCGTCTCGCCGGCCCCCTGAATCGCCTTCAGCGCCTCGTCGCGATAGTAGTAATAATAGAGATATTCATTGAGGAGCTGATTATCGCAAAGCCGTACCAGCTCCGGGGAGAAGTACTGCATCGCCGTCTTCTGGTACAGTTCCGGGCTGGCGATCAGCCGTTCGGTCACCTCTTCCCCACGGACGGTGAAGTGGGTAAACCAGGAGAAATGGTTCAGCCCATAGCATTCCACGCTGAGGTCGCGCTCCTCACAGCCAAGGATCGCCGGCAGTTCACGAATCAGCTCGGAGGGGGCATCGCAGATCCCATAGATCCGGCGCTTAAAGCCGGACTTAATAATCGCTTCCGTCACCAGACCTGACGGGTTGGTAAAGTTAAACAGAATAGCGTCTTCGGCGGCATGTTCTTCGATCAGCCGGCAATAGCGAAGGATCGCCGGGATCGAGCGCATGGCCATCGCGAAACCGCCGGCGCCGGTGGTCTCCTGGCCGAGAGTGTTATGCTCAAGCGCAATTCGTTCGTCGCGAATGCGGCTTTCATCGCCGCCAACCCGCAGGGTGGTAATGATATAGTTGGCGTCCTGCAGCGCTGCGACCGGGTCGGTGGTGGTACTAAACTGAATATCCGGGCGAATGGTATTAAATACATAGCGGGCAATTTCGCCAAATATCGCCAGATTATCAGCAGAGTTATCGAGAAAAACGACTTCTGTTAAACCAATGCGGTGAGCGTTATAGGCCAGAGATTTCGCTAAAAATGCAGAGCGAACGCCGCCCCCGCCTAATACGGTTAATTTCATAAATACTCCTCATTAATTTTCTGCTAACCAGTTATCAACCCGGGAACGTACCTGTCCCACTTTGACGCCATAAATAACCTGAACTTCATTTCGATTGCGTACGACGCCGTTGGCGCCGGTATTTTTTAATTGCGTGTCATCAACCCGCGCCATATCGCGCACGGCCACGCGCAGGCGAGTAAAACAATTATCGACGGAAAGAATATTCTCCTTGCCCCCGAGGCCGCGGATAATGTCATCGGTGACCGACTGCGGTTGCGCGACTTTCTGGCGGTACTCTGCTTTGCTGTAAAGCTTCACGTTCTCGTCATCTTCCCGGCCCGGCGTTTTCAGGTTCAGCTTCACCACCAGGGTGCGGAAAATCACGTAGTAGACGGCGAACTGGCCGATACCGATAAGGACATAGCCCGGCCAGCGCGTTAAGGAGACCGGCAGCGGCAGGTTATAGATCAGAAACTCGATCAGGCCCGATGCTCCCCAGGGACGTACGGTGAAGATGTCGCAAATGGCCTGCGAGGCGGCGGTTAACGTCGCGTGGATCACCCACAGCAGCGGTGAGACAAATAAGAAGGTGAACTCAATCGGCTCGGTGATGCCGGTCAGCATCGAGGTGATAATCGCCGGCAGCAGAATCGCCTTCGCCATCGCTTTCTTCTCCGGTTTCGCGGTGTGGTAGAACGCCAGTGAGGCGCCCGCCAGGCCAAAGATAGTGGTCATCCCTTGCTGCGAAAAACGTAATGCGTCGTTCATGACCGGCGTCAGGTCGGGATGGCGCATATAGGCGAGGAATATGGCCTGGGTGCCGGAGACCACCTGACCATCCACGTTCAGCGTGCCGCCAATCTGGGTGAGCTGGAAGGGGGACCAGACGAAATGGTGCAGGCCGGTGGGGATAAGGAATTTTTCAAAGAAACCATAGACGAAGACCCCGGCGACCCCGGCATTTTTCATAAAACCGGTGAGGGCGGAGATGCCGTGGGTCATAAAGGGCCAAATCCAGGTAAAGGCGATGGCGTAGAAGATAACCACCGGCGTCATCGCCACCAGCGTCAGCTTGGCGCCGCCGTACATCGACAGCGCGCCAGGCAGCTCAATGGCAGAGACTTTATTGTGCACCCACGCAATCGTGCAGCCGAGAATAATGCCCAGGAAAACGCCCATATCCACCACCACAAAGCCCAGCAGCTGGGTTTGCCCGGTGCCATAATATTCACCGTTAATTTTTTCGGCGAGTCCATGGGTGTGTTCCAGCCAGGAGTGGTTGGCGCCAAGAAACATAATAAAGCACATCACTGAAACCAGTGCGACTTCGGTTTTTTTATCCTTTGCCAGGCCATAGCTGATGCCGACGCAAAATAATAAGCCGAGGTTGCCAAATAAAGGCCAAAAGGTGTCGCCGAGCATTTGCCCAAGCTGATGTAAGAAACTGGTTTCAGCAATTAATGTCGGATTAGTTAATACTGAACTGAGGGCCAGAATTAAGCCAATGACCGGCAAGAACAATACGGCGCCGATCATGGCCCGGGAGAATTTTTGCATATTCTCCAAAATACGCTGACGTATTTCAGGCATGATTGATCCTTTTATATTTTTGTAGGTACAGGGAGCGGTTTTTTATCGACTTCCAGTGATTTGGTTATAGCAACTCTGATATTTGAAAGGAACCTGTTGCGCTAAATAGGTACAGATAGCCGCGTATTGCACACAGGTTTCAGGACTCGCACCCCAACTCTCTCCCTGAAAGGGAGAGAGTAGTCAGAGTGGAGTTTTGCCGGGAAGCAATCCCTCTCCCCATAGAGGAGAGGGAATGGGCATCGCTATGGGGTGACGGAAGCGGGCGCTGGCGCGGCGGGGGCGGGGCTGACCTCGCCGTTGCGCATGATTTGCGCCACCTGCTGTTTCTCCATATTCACGGCGCTGAGCTGCCCGTTGATCGTCGGTTTGAGCGGGGCATCGGCCTGCACGCTGCCGCTGGCGGTCAGCTGGAGATTGCCATCCCCGCTTATAGGTAGCGACGGCCAGCCCCAGGCCTGCAGAATATTCAGCGGCACGCCGCGGCCGCTGAAGCTCAGATTGACCTGGCGCTGCGGCAGCTGGGATACCGCGGCGGTGGCCTGCAAAATGCCGCGCTCGGTGAAGGCGCTAAGCTCAGTGATATTGACCGTCGAGGCTGTGGCGTTCAGTTTGAGTGATGGGCGGCGCACGTCGATCCGGTTGAAAGTCGCCGCCGCGGCGTTCAGCGTCGCGCTGCCGTTCCATACTCCCCAGCTGCCGTTTTTCACCAGCTGTAGCTCGCCGCCATAGCCATCGAGGGCGGTAATTTGCCACGGGAAAGCAGGGTCCACATCGATGATCAGATTGCGGCTGGCGCTGAATTTTTTCAGCGTCAGGCTTTGCAGCCAGGCTGGCAGCGGCGTCATCCACAGCTGTTTCCAGTTCGCCGGCAGCGTGTACTCCAGTCCGGCGAAGGCGGTGTCGTCGAGCACCAGGGCGTTCCCGGCGCGCAGCCAGTTGCCGGAGGTGCGCACCATGCCGCCCTCCCAGCGCGAGGAGAACTGGCGCAGCGCAATGCCCTGGGGAGAGAATTCAGCATTGAGGATCGGGTCGAAGAAGTGCAGCGAACCGTAGATAAATTCGCTGGCGTTCATCGACAGCGTGCCGTCCTCGCTCTGCCAGCCGCCGTGGCTAAGGGTCAGGTTGCGCAGGCTCAGGTCGAGGTCGGTTACCGCCCAGTCCGGTCCCTGCAGGCGGGCGTCGGTGATGTCCAGGCGGCCAATCTGCAGAGAGGGGACCGTGGTTAACGGCGCGAAAAACTCGGCCAGCGAGGCGGGGCTCTGCAGTCGAATCTCGTTGAGCTGGAGGTTATCCACCCGCCAGCTGCCATCGGCGCTGCGTTTGGCATTGCCAGTTAAGGTGCCGCGGGCGACATCGGCGCCGAGGGTGGAGAGGGTGACCTCGCCCTGATCAATCTTACCCTGAATCAGAACGTTGCTGGCTTCGACGCCATTGAGCGTCATCGAGCCCGCGCTCATCTGGATCTGCGCCGTTTTCCCCAGCACATTGCCCGCCTCCGGCGTCCATGGGCTGACGCCGCCGGTGACGCGCTGCGCGCTGAGCGCCCAGCCGGTTTCCGGGCTGTTGAAAGCCATATTGCGCAACATCAGCCGGTCGGCAGCGAACGATAGGTCTGCAGAGTGGGGTGACAGATTCAGAGTGCCGTCGTTAAGGACTATCTCATCCGCATGCAGCGGATCGCTAAACTGGCGGGTGCTGAAGCCAATATCGACCGTTTTTGCCACCAAAGTGGCAGGCTTGCCTTCCCGACCAAAGGTGACGTTTCGCAACTGCACATGAAGGGGGGAGGAGAAATCGTGCTCCATCTCATCGAAGGAGACCTGCCAGCCGGTGCCATTGCTGAGCCAGGCGCTGGCCTGGCGGGCGCCCCAGTGGGTTTGCAGCAGGAACCACGCGCCAATAATGACGAGCAGCAGAGCGACTAGCAGCCAGAGAATCAGCTTTCCAAGAAATTTCATGGTCTTCCATTCTGTGAGATGCACATCACCGTGTTATGCCCGATTTAGGCGCACTTCTCAAGGCAGGCGTGGTTTATTTCCGTGATGGGGCAGGTGGTTGGAGGACGTCCCGGCCGATGCGCGACCGGGAACGCATGAGATCACGCCTTTTCTGGCGGGAAAATTAAATTCAGAACAATCGCCGTGATACCGCCGGCGGCAATCCCGGAGGAAAGCAGGTTTTTCAGCCAGTCCGGGGCGAACTGCAGGATCAGCGGTTGCTGCGACACGCCGAGGCCTACCGCCAGCGACAGAGCGATAATCAGGATCGCCCGACGGTTCAGCGGTTCACGGGAGACGATGCGCACGCCGGACGCGGCGATGGTGCCGAACATCACCAGCGTGGCGCCGCCGAGCACTGGCTCAGGGATATGCTGGACAAAGCCGCTCACCGCCGGGAACAGGCCGAGGACGATCAGCATCAGGGCAACCACAAAGCCGACGTAGCGGCTGGCGACCCCGGTCAGCTGGATCACGCCGTTGTTCTGGCCGAAGCAGGAGTTCGGGAAGGTGTTGAAGACCGCGGAAACGAAGGAGTTCAGGCCGTTAGCCAGCACGCCGCCTTTCAGGCGCTTCATATACAGCGGACCCGAGACCGGCTGTTCGGAGACGTCGGAGGTGGCGGTGATATCGCCGATGGTTTCCAGGGAGGTGATCATAAACACCAGCATCAGGGGCAGCAGCAGACTCCAGTCGATGCCGAGGCCATAATAGAGCGGCGTCGGGACGGTGATGAGGCTGCTGTTGGTCGGGGCGGTGTTGGCTGGCAGCATATCGAGGAACCACGCCGCCAGATAACCGGCAGCCATGGCAATCACTAGCGAGGCGATGCGCAGGTACGGGTTGCGCTGGCGGTTGAGGATAATAATCAGCGCCAGCACGATACCCGCCAGCAGCAGATTTTTCGGCGCACCAAAGGTGTGGTCAGCCATCGCCGCGTAGCCGCCGCCGATGGAGGTCAGTCCGACCTGAATCAGCGACAGGCCGATAATCATCACCACCACGCCGGAAACCAGCGGGGTAATGATACGGCGCGCCAGGTGCAGGATCCGGGAGAGGACCATTTCGGTGCAGCTGGCCAGCATCAGGGTGCCGAAGAGGGCGGCCATCATGGTGGGGACGTCGGCGCCGCCGGTTTTCAAGGCGGTACCGCCCATGATCAGCGGGGCGACAAAGTTGAAGCTGGTGCCCTGGATGGAGAGCAGTCCGGAGCCGACCGGGCCCCAGGCTTTGATCTGAATAATAGAGGCGACGCCGGAGGCGAACAGCGACATGCTGATGATATGTTGGGTATCTTGCGCCGGGAGACCGAGAGCCTGGCAGATTAACAGCGCCGGGGTGATCACCGCGACAAACATCGCCAGCAGGTGCTGGAAGGCGGCGAACAGGGTTTGCGGTAGCGGCGGGCGATCTTCGAGGCGGTAGATTAATTCGCTGGCTGGTTTATGCGCAACCGGTTGCGCATTTTCTGACTCTGCGGTGTTAACGGACATCACAAGCAATCCCAAGGTGGCAAAGCGGGAATTTTATCGGACTGTAGACCAAAAGCAAACGTTTGCCAGCGTTTGCTCATAAAAATTTATACCGTGAATATGCGCAACGAGGTAATTAACATTTTGTATGCTAAATCGCATCATTAAGGATACAAAATATCTTTTTCTGTCAATTTTTCCGCCGTTCTGCGTAAAATCCCCCTCTGACTCCTCATGATGAGAAGCTAAAGACACCAGGAATATCGTCGCGTGTGAATGGATCATGCGCCTATAAGGAGCTTTTTATGTTTCATCTCGATACCTTATCGACGCTCGTTGCCGCAACGCTCGTGCTGTTACTCGGCAGAAAACTCGTACAAACCGTTCCCTTCCTTAAGAAATACACTATTCCTGAACCCGTTGCCGGCGGTCTGCTGGTGGCGCTGGCGCTGCTGGCGCTGAAAAAAAGCATGGATATCGAAATTGATTTCGATATGAGTCTGAAAGATCCGCTGATGCTGGCGTTCTTCGCCACCATCGGTCTTAACGCCAACCTCGCCAGCCTGCGGGCCGGCGGCAAGGTGCTGGGCACTTTCCTGATCGTGGTGGTTGGCCTGCTGCTGCTGCAGAACGCCCTCGGTATCGGCATGGCGACGCTGCTGGGGCTGGATCCGCTAATGGGTCTGCTGGCCGGGTCGATTACCTTATCCGGCGGCCACGGCACCGGGGCGGCGTGGAGTAAGCTGTTCGTTGAGCGCTACGGTTTTGCCAACGCCACCGAGGTGGCGATGGCCTGCGCGACTTTCGGCCTGGTGCTGGGCGGCCTGATCGGCGGCCCGGTGGCGCGTTATCTGGTGAAGCACTCTTCCTCACCGGACGGGACACCGGACGATCAGGTGGCGCCAACCGCCTTTGAAAAGCCGGACGTGGGGCGGGTGATCACCTCGCTGGTGCTGATCGAAAGTATCGCCCTGATCGCCATCTGTCTGACGCTGGGCAAGGTGGTTGCGCAACTGCTGGCGGGGAGCGTCTTCGAGCTGCCGACTTTCGTCTGCGTGCTGTTTATCGGCGTGATCCTCAGCAACAGCCTGGCGCTGGCGGGGTTGTATCGGGTGTTCGATCGCGCGGTATCGGTGTTGGGCAACGTCAGCCTGTCGCTGTTCCTCGCCATGGCGCTGATGAGCCTCAAGCTGTGGGAGTTGGCCTCGCTGGCGCTGCCGATGATTATTATCCTGGCGGTGCAGGCGCTGGCGATGGCGCTGTATGCGGTGTTCGTCACCTATCGGATGATGGGCAAAAACTACGATGCCGCGGTGCTGGCAGCCGGGCATTGCGGGTTTGGCCTGGGGGCAACGCCGACGGCGATCGCCAATATGCAGGCGATTACCGACCGTTTCGGGCCATCGCATATGGCCTTCCTGGTAGTGCCGATGGTGGGGGCGTTCTTTATCGATATCGTCAACGCGCTGGTGATTAAGCTGTACCTGCTGCTGCCGATATTTGGCTGATAAAAAACCCGGAGGCGGTGCTGCGCACCTGTCCGGGCTACAAGATCGTGCTGTTTGGGGTTTTGTAGCCCGGCTAAGGCGTTTACGCCGCAAGCCGGGAATAACTTCACAATCTTACGCTTCGTCGTGCTCTTCCCACGCTAACGCGCGTTTCACCGCTTTCTTCCAGCCGCTGTAACGATAGTTACGCTCAGTAGTTTCAATACCCGGGCGGAATTCGCGCTCAATCACCGCTTTCTCCTGCAGTTCATCCAGATTCTGCCAGAAACCGACCGCCAGACCGGCCAGATAGGCCGCGCCCAGCGCCGTCACTTCGCGTACTTCCGGACGCTCGACACGGGTGCCGAGGATATCGGACTGGAACTGCATCAGGAAGTTGTTAGCCACCGCGCCGCCGTCTACGCGCAGGGCGTGCAGACGAATGCCAGAGTCAGCCTGCATCGCTTCCAGCACGTCGCGGGTCTGAAAGGCGATGGACTCCAGCGTCGCACGGATAATGTGGTTGGAGTTCACGCCGCGGGTGAGGCCGAAAATCGCGCCGCGGGCATACGGGTCCCAGTACGGTGCGCCAAGACCGGTGAACGCGGGTACCACGTATACGCCGTTGGTATCCTTCACCTTGGTGGCGAAGTACTCGGAGTCGAAGGCATCGCTGATGAGCTTCATCTCGTCGCGCAGCCACTGAATAGACGCGCCGGCCATAAACACCGCCCCTTCCAGAGCGTAGTTCACCTCGCCGCGCGGGCCGCAGGCGATGGTGGTCAGCAGACCGTGGGTGGAGGTGACCGCTTTTTCGCCGGTATTCATCAGCATAAAGCAGCCGGTGCCGTAGGTGTTTTTCGCCATCCCTTCCTTGACGCACAGCTGGCCGAACAGGGCCGCCTGCTGGTCACCGGCGATCCCGGCGATAGGAATACGGGTCCCGCCTTTACCACCGATGTTGGTCTGGCCGTACACTTCGGAAGACTTGCGCACTTCCGGCAGCATGGCGCGCGGAATGTCCAGCGCGTCGAGCATCTTGTCGTCCCAGTCGAGGTCGTGAATGTTGAACAGCATGGTACGTGAGGCGTTGGTGTAGTCGGTGACGTGCACGCGGCCCTGGGTCATCTTCCAGATAAGCCAGGTGTCAACGGTGCCGAACAGCAGCTCGCCGCGCTTCGCACGCTCACGGGAACCTTCGACATGGTCGAGGATCCATTTCACCTTGGTGCCGGAGAAGTACGGGTCCACCACCAGGCCTGTGGCCTTGCGGATATACTCTTCCATCCCGTCACGCTTGAGCTGCTCGCAGATCTCCGCGGTACGGCGGCACTGCCAGACGATAGCGTTGTAGATGGGTTTACCGGTCTCTCGCTCCCACACCACCACGGTCTCACGCTGATTGGTGATGCCGATGGCCGCGATCTGATCGGAGTTGATATCCGCTTTGGCCAGCGCTTCGACCAGCGTCGAGCTTTGGGAAGCCCAGATTTCCATCGGGTCGTGTTCGACCCAGCCTGGCTTAGGATAAATCTGTTCAAATTCTCGCTGGGAGACGCTGACGATATTGGCATCATGATCCATCACAACGGCCCGGGAGCTGGTAGTGCCCTGGTCAAGCGCAACGATATATTTTTTGTCGGTCATAGTCGGTGTCCCGTAGTCAGATTACAGCGAAGCTTTATGTTGAGCGGTGGAAGAGGAGGGGCTCTGTTGCTCTTCCTCCACGCAGGTGTCGCAAGGCAGGTGACGGCCAATCAGCTTACGATAGCTGAATGCGCCCAGCGCCGCGCCGACCACCGGTGCGCACAGCGGCACCAGGAAATAAGGAATATCTTTGCCGCCGGTGAAGGCGACGTCACCCCACCCCGCCAGCCAGGCGAAGGCTTTCGGGCCGATGTCACGCGCCGGGTTCATGGCGAAGCCGGTCAGCGGTCCCATGGAGGCGCCAATCACCGCAATCAGCAGGCCAATCAGCAGAGGGGCCAGCGGGCCGCGCGGTATGCCGTTGCCATCGTCGGTCAGCGCCAGGATGACGCCCATCAGGATAGCGGTAATCACCATCTCTACCGCGAAGGCCTGCACAAAATTGATGTGCGGGTTCGGGTAAGTGGAGAAAATGCCGGCCAGATCGAGGCTTTCCACGCTGCCGCGAATCATATGGTGGGTGGTTTCATAATCGAGGAAAAGATTGTAGTAAAGCCCGTAAACTAATGCCGCAGCGCAAAAGGCGCCAGCGAATTGCGAAATAATAAAAGGAACCACTTTGCGGCCTTCGAAGCAGGCGAACAGCCACAGCGCGATAGTCACCGCTGGGTTAAGGTGCGCACCGGAGACCCCGGCGGTCAGGTAGATCGCCATGGCGACGCCCAGACCCCAGATGATGCTGATTTCCCATTGTCCGAAGCTGGCTCCCGCGACCTTGAGCGCAGCCACGCACCCAACGCCGAAAAAGATCAACAACCCGGTACCGAGGAACTCTGCGATGCACTGGCCTTTTAAGGTTGATGTTTGGCTCATAATCGAATCCTGAAGCGTGGTGATGATTATTGTATGTAGGGTGGTCACAGACGACCATATTGCCATGTAGGCATAGTGTTAATTTATCGTTAACGAGCAAAAACGAGAAATATCGAACTTCAAATGTGTGTGCCTCGTCAAGAAAATGAGCGTTTTCGCGCCATTTGCGCGCATCGAGAGCGCTGCCGGAGCGTTTCACCACGCATTTTGTTAACCATAAAATTAACATTGACCCATGAACTACGAGCGAACTGCGCTGAAAGCACCAGGTAAAGACTGAAAAGTGTTGCAAACCGCAATCTACGCGGCTTGCCGCTGGACAGGGGCGGCGGGGATTCATACAATCGACGATAACACCGCTATGTGCGCTAATTTTCGTTAAGGCGGGACCGCGTATACGAAACACGAGTTTCTATCAACGCCTTGCAAGTTCAGGAGAGGTATGACGATGTCATTAGAAGTGTTTGAGAAATTAGAATCTAAGGTTCAGCAGGCGATTGATACCATCACTCTGTTGCAGATGGAAATCGAAGAGCTGAAAGAAAAGAACAACACCCTGGTGCAGGAAGTTCAGAGCGCGCAGCATGGTCGTGAAGAGCTGGAGCGCGAAAACAGCCAGCTGAAAGAGCAGCAGCAGGGCTGGCAGGAACGTCTGCAGGCGCTGCTGGGTCGCATGGAAGAAGTCTAATCGCTTCGCGCCCTCTCCCGCCCGGGAGGGGGTCATCCTTACTCGCGTCTTTATATCCGCAAGTTATAGCCAATCTTTTTTTATTCTTTAATCATTGAATCGCTTTCTGGCACGCTTAACCCATCACAACATACATAAAGAGAGCGGTGCGATGAATAAGTGGGGCGTAGGGTTAACTCTGTTGCTGGCATCCGCCAGCGTTCTGGCAAAAGACATTCAGCTATTAAACGTATCTTATGATCCAACGCGCGAGCTGTACGAACAGTACAACAAAGCGTTTAGCGCACACTGGAAGCAGGAGACCGGCGACAACGTGGTGATCCGCCAGTCGCATGGTGGCTCTGGCAAACAGGCGACCTCGGTGATTAACGGTATTGAAGCGGATGTGGTCACGCTGGCGCTGGCCTACGATGTCGACGCTATTGCCGAACGCGGCCGCATCGATAAAAACTGGCTGAAACGCCTGCCGGATAACTCTGCGCCGTATACCTCCACCATCGTGTTCCTCGTCCGCAAGGGCAATCCGAAACAGATCCATGACTGGAACGATCTGATCAAACCGGGCGTGTCGGTCATTACCCCGAACCCGAAAAGCTCCGGCGGCGCCCGCTGGAACTACCTGGCGGCCTGGGGCTATGCCCTGCATCAGAATCACGGCGACCAGGCGAAAGCCCAGGAATTCGTCAAGGCGCTGTATAAAAACGTGGAAGTGCTGGACTCCGGCGCGCGCGGTTCGACCAATACCTTCGTAGAACGCGGCATCGGCGATGTGCTGATCGCCTGGGAAAACGAAGCGCTGCTGGCGACCAACGAACTGGGCAAAGACAAGTTTGAAATCGTGACCCCGAGTGAGTCGATTCTGGCTGAGCCGACCGTCTCGGTGGTCGACAAAGTGGTGGATAAGAAAGGCACGCGCCAGGTGGCGGAAGCGTACCTGAAGTATCTCTACTCGCCGGAAGGCCAGGAGATTGCGGCGAAGAACTTCTACCGCCCGCGCGATCCGAATGTGGCGAAGAAATATGCTAACGAATTCCCGAAACTGAAGCTGTTTACCATCGATCAGGAGTTCGGCGGCTGGACGAAAGCGCAGAAAGAGCACTTCTCCAACGGCGGCACCTTCGACCAGATTAGCCAGCGTTAATTCTCTTGTCCCTGCTTGCGCTACGCTTAGCAGGGCTATAGTTTTGCGCGGTGCGTAGCCCGGGTAAGGCGTCAGCCGCCACCCGGGACAACGCCCCGTCCACCATCTGTTTTCATTTAGTCATCAAATTACGCTACTCTTCCGCTTCAGGCTTAACAGGGAATGAAAATGAGAAGAGTAAGATACTTTTTGCTGGCGCTGCTGGTGGCGATCCTCGCGGCGCTGGCGGGCGGCTACTACTGGCTGCACTCTGGCAACCCGGACGCATTACGCAAGATTGTCCTGCAGCAGTGCGTACCCCATCAGCAACAGCAGCAAAACCCGTCGCCGTGCGCGGAAGTGAACCTCAAGGGCGGCTATGTGCTGTTTAAAGACCGTAACGGCCCGCTGCAATATTTGCTGATGCCGACCTACCGCATCAACGGCACCGAAAGCCCGCTGCTGCTGGAACCGTTGACGCCGAACTTTTTCTGGCAGGCCTGGCAGGGGCGTGAAATCATGAGCCAGCGCCACGGCGCGCCGGTTCCTGATAACGCGGTATCGCTGGCGATCAACTCGCGCAGTGGACGTACGCAAAACCATTTCCATATTCATATCTCCTGCCTGCGCCCCGATGTGCGCGCGCAGTTAGATAAGGATGCCGCAGCGATCAGCAGCCGCTGGCTGCCGCTACCGGGCGGGCTTCAGGGCCACGAATACCTGGCGCGCCGGGTGACGGAGGCGGAGCTGGCCCAGCGTAGCCCGTTCCTGATGCTGGCGGAAGAGGTGCCGGAGGCGCGCCAGCATATGGGACGCTTCGCGCTGGCAATGGCGCGACAGAGCGACGGCTCGCTGGTGCTGCTGGCGACGGAGCGTAACCTGCTGACCCTGAACCGGGCTTCAGCGGAAGAAATTCAGGATCATCGCTGCGCCATCCTTAACGCAAACCACTAGTTCTGGCGTTTACCTGTCTTACCTGTCGTCGTATTCTTGCTGAAAAAAACGACAGGAGACAGGCATGTCGCTCTGGCTTACCCACCCGCTGTTCCTTCCTTCATTGATTGTCGGCGTCACCATCGTGCTGTGGGCGACGTCGCTGCTGCCGGAATTTATCACCGCGCTGCTGTTCTTCGCAGCGGCGATGATGGCGAAAATCGCTCCGCCGGAGGTGATCTTCGGCGGCTTTGCCTCTTCGGCGTTCTGGCTGGTGTTCAGCGGCTTTGTGCTCGGCATCGCCATCCGTAAAACCGGACTGGCGGACCGGGCGGCGCAGGCGCTGTCGGCCAGGCTCACCGACTCCTGGCCGCGGATGGTCGCCAGCGTGGTACTCCTGAGCTACGCCCTGGCGTTCGTGATGCCCTCCAACATGGGGCGCATCGCGCTGCTGATGCCGATCGTGGCGGCGATGGCCCGCCGCGTGGGCATTGCCGACGGTAGCCGCGGCTGGTTCGGCCTGGCGCTGGCGGTGGGGTTCGGCACCTTTCAGCTGTCGGCGACGATTTTGCCCGCCAACGTGCCGAATCTGGTGATGAGTGGCGCGGCGGAAGGCTCGTACGGTATCCATCTGAATTATGTTCCCTATTTACTGCTGCATACGCCGGTGCTTGGCTGGCTGAAAGGGGCGGTGCTGGTGGCGCTGATTTGCTGGCTGTTTCCCGGCAAGCCGCATCCACCGCGCGACCTGACGCCGCTGCCGCCGATGAGCCGCGACGAGAAACGTCTGGCGTGGCTGCTGGCGGTGGTCCTCTCGCTATGGGTGACCGAGAGCTGGCACGGCGTCGGCCCGGCGTGGACCGGCCTGGCGGCGGCTGTGATCACGCTGCTGCCGCGGGTTGGCTTTATCAACGGCGAGGAGTTTGCCAGCGGGGTGAATATGCGCACCTGCATTTACGTCGCCGGGATTCTGGGGCTAGCGATCGCCGTCACCCAAACCGGGATTGGCGGCGCAGTGGGCAATGCGCTGCTGCAGGTGATGCCCCTGGATAAAGACAATCCTTTCACCAGCTTTCTCGCCCTGACCGGGATAACCAGCGCGCTGAACTTTATTATGACCGCCAACGGCGTGCCGGCGCTGTATACCACCTTTGCCCAGAGCTTTGCCGACGCCACCGGTTTTCCGCTGCTAAGCGTGATTATGATTCAGGTGCTGGGCTATTCCACGCCGCTGCTGCCCTATCAGGCGTCGCCGATCGTGGTGGCGATGGGGTTAGGCAAGGTCCCGGCGAGGGCGGGGATGCAACTGTGTCTGGCGCTGGCGGCGGTGAGTTATCTGATTTTACTGCCGCTGGACTACGCCTGGTATCAGCTGTTGGGGAAACTGTAACGGCAAAAGAAAGCCCGGCTTGCGCTGTGCTAGGCCGGGCTCCCACGTTTTGTCAGTCAACCCGGTCGCGTGTCGCCACCGGGAAAAGCGAATTACGCTTTTTTCGCTGCTTCTGCTGCTTTAACGATCACCGCGAAAGCGTCAGCTTTCAGGGAGGCGCCGCCAACCAGCGCGCCGTCGATGTCCGGCTGGGTGAACAGCTCTGCGGCGTTGCCAGCGTTAACGGAACCGCCGTACTGGATGATCACTTGCTCAGCGATTTTGGCGTCAGCTTTAGCAATGTGGTCACGGATGAATTTGTGCACCGCCTGCGCCTGAGCCGGGGTCGCTGATTTGCCGGTACCGATAGCCCATACTGGTTCGTAAGCGATAACCACGCCTTCGAAAGCGGCAGCGCCCTGGGTTTTCAGCACGGCGTCGATCTGACGTGCGCAAACTTCTTCCGTTTTGCCCGCTTCGTTTTCGGCTTCGGTTTCACCGATGCACAGAACCGGGGTCAGACCCTGCTCTTTCAGCACGGCGAATTTCTTCGCGATCAGCTCGTCGGATTCTTTGTGGTAGGTACGACGCTCGGAGTGGCCGATGATGATGTACTGCGCGCCGATATCTTTCAGCATTTCGGCGGAGGTTTCACCGGTGAATGCGCCGGACAGATTCACGTCAACGTTCTGCGCGCCCAGGTGAATGTGGCTGCCTTCTGCCGCGCGCTTAGCCAGGTCCAGATACATTTCCGGCGGGGCGATGGCAACTGCACAGCCGCTTACGCCAGCCAGCTCGGTACGCAGGTTCGCAACCAGTTCGTTTACCATGTGGCGGCTGCCGTTCAGTTTCCAGTTACCCATCACTAAAGGATGTCGCATTTTAATTCTCCACGCTACTTAAGCGAATTAAGGAATATAGCCGCCCCAGAGGGCAGCATGGTCTGTGAAACAGTATAGAGACTCGTCACTGGAAAGGCTTTGCTTTTTGTCATTTATTGTTACCTTCCAGCGTTTCAGATAGCGCCAGCTTAATCGGTTCAATGGCGAAGGTCAGGCCCTTTTCCCCATGATCTGCCACCACATAGCGCACGGCGCCTTCGGTATCGGCGAAGTAGCGCTTGCCCTTGCCGGCGGCCAGCAGTTTCTGCAGTTTTTGCTGGCTTTGCGCCTGGCTAAAAGTCGGCACGAAGGCGCGGATCATGGCGCTCATATACTCCAGCGCTTTGGTCCTGGCCGCCTTTTGCTCCGGCCCCTGGATCGGCAGCCAGGTGATCTGCATGGATTTGATCTTCAGCGTGCCGCGCTCCAGCGCGGTGGAGGCATAGAGATTTTCGTTAATTTTGCTGGCGGCGCGGGTCAGGTTAGCCCGATCGCGACTGGTGGCGATGGAACGGAATTCGTTCAGAGGCAGCTTTGGGTTATCGGCGTTGAATTTCTCGCGGAACTGACTGATCGACTGGTCAAAGCTCGGCGCGCCGGCGAGCAGGTAGGGCGCTGCCGCGGTCGTCGATTCGCTCTCTGCGGACAACGCGTGCGGGCCGACGGCAAGGCCCATCAGCCCACTTAACCACAAAATTGTCCACTTCTTCATGCCCGTCGTTCCTTTTTTTGCCTGCTGACGATTAAATCGGGAAGCGCGGCGCTTGTCAAAAAGTCACGACGCCAGGGTAAACTACGCAGACGATGATGATAAGGAAAAACGCATGACCCTACAGCAGTGGTTATTCTCAATTAAAGGGCGCATTGGCCGCCGCGATTTCTGGATCTGGATTGCCATCTGGCTGGTGACCATGAGCGCCCTGTTTACCCTGGCAGGCAGCAATCTGCTCAACCTGCAGACGGCGGCGTTTATTATCGTCTGCCTGCTGTGGCCGACGGCGGCGGTGGTGGTCAAGCGGCTGCACGATCGCGGCAAATCCGGACTTTGGGCGCTGCTGATGATTCTGGCGTGGATGCTGCTGGCGGGGAACTGGGCGATGTTGCCGCAGGTCTGGCAGTGGGGCGTCGGGCGCTTTGTGCCGACGTTGATTATCGTCATGATGTTGATCGACCTGGGGGCGTTTGTCGGCACCCAGGGCGAGAATAAGTTCGGCAAGGAGACCCAGGACGTGCGCTGGAAAGCGGACGCCTGATTACCAGTAGTGCTCCGCCGTCATATGGCCCGGCCGGCGACGCAGATGTTTGGTCATCTGCCGGGTCTCTTTTAACAGCTGTTGGGTATCGCGCACCATTTGCGGGTTGCCGCACAGCATCACATGGCTGGTGTCGGTGGTCATCGGCAGGCCGACGGCCTCTTCCAGCGCGCCGGTTTCAATCAGAAACGGCACCCGGCCGGTCAGCGAGCCTTCCACGGTTTCGCGGCTGACCACCGTCTGAATACGGAGTTTGCCGGCATAGCGCTGCTCCAGTTCGCGCATTAGCGGCAGATAGCTCAGGTCCGCGGCGTAGCGGACGGCGTGGACCAGCACCAGGTTATTAAAGCGCTCAAGGTCCTTGCCTTCCTGCAAAATTGACAGGTACGGCCCGAGGGCAGTGCCGGTCGCCAGCATCCACAGGGTATCGCAATCCGGTACTTCCTCGAGGACGAAGAAACCTGCCGCTTCACTCACCACCAGGACTTCATCGCCCGGCTTCAGCGCCGCCAGACGCGGGCTCAGCTTGCCTTCCGGGACGGTGACCAGATAGAACTCGAGGTCGGGATTGCCGGGGGCGTTGACGTAGGAGTAGGCGCGCTGCACGCGTTCGCCGTCGATTTCCAGCCCGAGCTTGGTAAATTGCCCGGCGGTAAACGGATGAACAGGCGCCCGCACGTATAAACTGAACAAGGCGTCCGTCCAGTACTCCACTTTTGTCACTTTGCCGCTAACCCAGTCCGCCATCGTCTTCTCCTGTTGCCAAGCGATGCCTTATCTTCGGTCCAGACGAGCCAGATTTCCACCCCGAAGGCGCAAGAAAGCTCTATTGATCAAATATAAACGAAGAACAGGGCAACCGCCTGCGGACGGTTGCCTGGGAGAGAAAAAGCGGTATTACAGGATGTGCTGCTGGATGTCTGGATCTTTACGGTCGAGGTAATGAATCGACTGGATACGACGGATAGTGCGCGACTTGCCGCGGATCAGCAGCGTCTCGGTGGTGGCCATGTTGCCCTTGCGGGTGATGCCGTCCAGCAGATCGCCTTTGGTGATCCCGGTGGCGGAGAAGACGACGTTATCGCTGCGCGCCATTTCATCCAGACGCAGCACTTTGCCCGCTTCAATGCCCATGGTTTTGCAGCGCGCCAGCTCATTTTCACCGATGCGGCGGTTCTCTTCGTTATCGCCCTTCACGTGGTGGCGAGCCAGCAGGCGCCCCTGCATATCCCCGTCGAGGGCGCGGATCACCGCGGCGGAAACCACCCCTTCCGGCGCGCCGCCGATGCCGTACAGTACGTCGACTTCGCTATCCGGCATGCAGGTGAGAATAGAGGCCGCGACGTCGCCATCGGGAATAGCGAACACGCGCACGCCCAGCTGCTGCAGCTGGGCAATGACCGCGTCGTGGCGCGGTTTCGCCAGCACGGTGACGGTCAGCTCGCCCAGCGGCTTGTTCAGGGCGCGGGCGATATTGTGCAGGTTCTCTTCCAGCGGCAGATTGAGATCGATAGCGCCTTTAGCGCCCGGGCCGACGATCAGCTTTTCCATATACATATCCGGCGCGTTGAGGAAGCAGCCCTTATCGCCGACCGCCATCACCGCCAGGGCGTTGGCCTGGCCCATCGCCGTCATGCGGGTGCCTTCGATGGGATCGACGGCGATATCTACCGCATCGCCCTTGCCGGTACCCACTTTTTCGCCGATATAAAGCATCGGCGCTTCATCGATTTCGCCCTCGCCGATGACGATGGTGCCGTCGATATTGACGAGGTTAAGCATAATGCGCATGGCGTTAACCGCTGCGCCGTCGGCGGTATTCTTATCGCCGCGGCCCAGCCATTTATAGCCCGCCAGCGCGGCGGCTTCGGTGACACGCGAAAATTCGATGGCCAGTTCTCGTTTCATAATCCACTCGTTGTGTAGAAAAGTTGCCCGCAGCGCGGCAAAAGCGCGCTACGCGTTGGAATAGCGTTCGGTTTCCGGCATCCAGCGCTCGATAAGCGCCTGGGCCTGCAGCGGATAGCGTTCATGAATGTGGCGAGCAATGCGCTGGACATCGGGGATCATCGCCTGATCGCGCAGTAAGTCCGCCACTTTAAATTCGGCGTTGCCGGTCTGGCGGGTGCCGAGCAGCTCGCCGGGACCGCGAATTTCGAGGTCTTTCTGGGCAATGACGAAACCATCGTTGCTGTCGCGCAGGACCTGCAGACGTTTCTGCGCCGTTTTGGAGAGCGGCGATTTATAGAGTAGCACGCAGTGGGAAGCGACCGCGCCGCGCCCGACGCGCCCTCTGAGCTGGTGCAGCTGCGCCAGACCCAGACGTTCCGGGTTTTCGATAATCATCAGGCTTGAGTTAGGCACGTCGACACCGACTTCAATCACCGTGGTGGCTACCAGCAGATGCATCTCGCCCTGCTTGAAGGCCTGCATCACCGCCTGCTTCTCCGCCGGTTTCATCCGCCCGTGGACGAGGCCGATATTGAGCTCCGGCAGCGCCAGTTTGAGCTCTTCCCAGGTGGCTTCCGCCGCCTGGGCTTCCAGCAGATCGGACTCTTCAATCAGCGTACAGACCCAATAGGCCTGGCGACCTTCATGGGTACAGGCGTTGCGCACGCGGTCGATAATATCGCTGCGCCGGGTGTCGGGGATGGCGACGGTGGTCACCGGAGTTCGGCCTGGCGGCAGCTCGTCGATAATCGAGGTGTCCAGATCGGCGTAGGCGGTCATCGCCAGGGTGCGGGGGATCGGCGTGGCGGTCATGATCAGCTGATGCGGGTGGAACCCCTGCTGCTGACCTTTCTCCCACAGCGCCAGCCGCTGATGCACGCCGAAGCGGTGCTGTTCGTCGATAATCACCAGCGCCAGGCCGTTAAACTGCACCTGCTCCTGGAAGATGGCGTGGGTGCCGACAATCATCTGCACTTCGCCGCTGGCGATAGCCTCCTGCTGCGCCTGACGGGCTTTGCCTTTCTGTTTGCCCGCCAGCCAGCCGACTTCTATGCCCAGCGGTTCGAACCAGCTGCGGAAGTTATTGGCATGCTGCTCGGCAAGCAGTTCGGTGGGCGCCATCAGCGCCACCTGTTTGCCGTGGACGATAGCGCGCAAGGCGGCCAGGGCAGCGACCAGCGTTTTACCGGAGCCAACGTCGCCCTGCACCAGGCGCATCATCGGCACGTCCAGCGCCATATCGTGTTCAATCTCGGCGGTAACCCGCGCCTGCGCGCCGGTGGGCTTAAAGGGCAGGGAGGCCAGCAGTTGGTTTTTCAGGGTATCGTTGGCGCCGAGCGGCAGGGCGTGATAGCGCTGGGCGCCTGCCCGCAGCGCCAGCATGCTGAGGTTATGCGCCAGCAGCTCTTCCAGAATCAGACGCTGCTGCGCCGGGTGCTTGCCGCTTTCCAGCTCGCTAAGTTGCAAGGAGGGAGGCGGGCGGTGCAGCGTACGCAGCGCCTCCGGCAGGCTCATCATCCCCTGCGCCAGCTCCGGCGGCAGGAGTTCGCTAATCGCGCAGGTTTCCAGGAGCTCAAGCGCCTGATCGGTGAGCTTGCGCAGGGTCGCCTGCTTGATGCCTTCGGTGGTCGGATAGACTGGGGTTAACGTTTCCTGCAGCTCCGGGGTGCTCATATCGCCCTGGACGCGATATTCCGGGTGGATCATCTCGGCGCCGTACTTCCCGCGTTTGGCTTCACCGTAGGCCAGCACCCGACGACCGGTCGCGAGGCTGTTTTTCATCGCCGCGTTGAAGTTGAAAAAGCGCATGGTGAGGATGCCGGTGCCATCGCTGATCTGGCAGGTCATCATCCGCCGGCCGCCGAAGGTGATATTGCTGTTGAGCACTTCACCTTCCACGGTGGCATAAACTCCGGGAAGTAGCTCGGCTATCGGGTAAAGATGGGTGCGATCTTCGTAGCGTAAAGGCAGGTGCAGCAGCAGGTCCTGTACCGTATGCAGGCCAATCTTCGCCAGTTTGCTGCTCTGCGCAGCGCCCACACCGGTGAGTGAACTGAGCGGAACGGCATCTAACAGGCGGCCTGACATTGGGTTTACCTCGCAGCCTGCATGGTAGCCCACCACGCGGCATCGGCTTCTACTTCGCCCTGCTCGTTAACGTGGGGGTAAGGCAGACCTTTTTGTCTGGCGACGCGGGCCAGCACCGGATAGCCGCCTTCGAACAGCAGGCGCTGCTGCTCTTGTGGCGGCAGCATGCTGTTGGCGCGTTGGTACATCCCGGCATTCTGCCGCTGGCGCTGCGCCTCGTAGAGGATCAGCGCCGAGGCGACGGAGACGTTCAGCGACTGCACCATGCCGATCATCGGGATAATGATGTCCTGATCGGCCAGCGCCAGCGCTTCCTGGGTGATGCCGGTTTTTTCCTGACCCATCAGGATGCAGGTTGGACGCGTATAGTCGATTTCACGAAAATCGATGGCTTTGTCGGAAAGGTGAGTGGCGAGAATTTGCATGCCCTGGCCTTTCAGGTGGCCGACGGCATCTGCGATAGTGCGGTGGGTTTTAACCTGCACCCAGCTGTTGCTGCCCGCGGCGGCGGAGGCCATGGTACGCATCCGGCTGCTCGGCCAGACGGCATGCACTTCGTGTACGCCAACGGCATCTGCGGTCCGGATGACCGCAGAGACGTTATGAGGCTTATGGACCTGCTCCATGCAGACCGTCAGGTCAGGCTGACGCCTGGCGAGCATCTCGCAGATACGCTCGTAGCGCTTTGAGTTCATAAAGCTAGTTTCGGTTACGGGTGACTTTAATCACGTCCGGCATGACGCGGATTTTGCGCATGATATTCGCCAGATGCACGCGGTCGCGCGCGGTCAGGCGGATAAAGGCGCTGTATACGCGGCCATCTTTCTCTTCCGTATTCAGGCTCTGGATATTGGAAGACGCGGTGTTGATCGCCGCCGTCAGGTTAGCCAGCGCGCCCTGGTGGTTAAACATGTCCACCTTGATTTCGGTGATGAACTCCTGAGCGGTCTCTTTATCCCACTCAACCGCCATAAATTTCTCCGGCTCTTTCTGGTAGCCGCGAATGTTACGACAGGATTCATGGTGGATAACCAACCCTTTACCCGGGCTGACGTGGGCGATAATCGGGTCACCTGGAATTGGACGACAGCACTTGGCGAAGGTGATCAACACGCCATCGGCGCCTTTGATTGGCAGATGACCGTGGTTCGACGCGTTAGCCGGTACCGGCGCCGCAGCGGCTTCGCCCTGCTGCAGGTTTTTTGCCACCACGACGCTCATGGCGTTGCCCAGACCGATTTCCGCCAGCAGATCGTCAAGCGAGGCCAGCTTCATGCGATCGAGTTCGCGCTGGATATTCTCCGGTGGGATCTCGGCGAGTTTGCGGCTTCCGCCCAGCGCGTGATTGAGCAGACGACGGCCAAGGCTGACCGAATCGTCGCGCTTAAGGTTTTTCAGCAGCTGACGGATCTTGGCGCGCGCTTTCGAGCTGACGACAAAGTTCAGCCAGGCGGCGTTCGGGCGAGCGCCCGGCGCGGTGATAATTTCGACAGTCTGACCGCTGGAGAGCGGCTGCGACAGCGGATAGGGCTGACGGTCGACGCGCGCGCCGACGCAGGCATGACCGATATCGGTATGCACCGCGTAGGCGAAGTCCACCGGCGTGGCGCCGGCAGGCAGTTCGACAATGCGCCCTTCCGGGGTGAAAACGTAAATCTCATCGGGGAACAGATCGGATTTTACGCTCTCGATAAATTCAAACGAGCTACCGGCGCTCTGCTGCAGCTCCAGCAGGCTTTGCATCCAGCGCTGAGCGCGGATTTGCGCGGTGGTGCTGCTTTCGCCGCCGTGCTCTTTATAAGCCCAGTGCGCCGCTACCCCCATCTCCGCCATCTGGTCCATGTCTTCGGTACGAATTTGTACCTCGACCGGGACGCCGTGGGGGCCGATCATCGAGGTGTGCAAAGACTGATAGCCGTTCGCTTTCGGAATGGCGATGTAATCTTTGAAACGACCTGGACGCGGTTTGTAGAGGCTGTGCATCTGGCCGAGCACGCGATAGCAGATATCGGCATCATGGACGATAACGCGGAAGGCGTAGATATCCATGATCGAGTGAAAACGCTGCTCTTTAAGCACCATTTTGCAGTAGATGGAGTACAGATGCTTTTCGCGACCGCTGACGCGGCAGGGGATCCCCGCTTCCTGCAACCGTCCTTCGATTTCGGAGAGGATCTTTTGAATCATCTCCTTACGGTTGCCGCGCGCCGCTTTGACCACCTCTTTAATGACGCGGTAGCGATTAGGGTACAGTGCTTCAAAGCCCAGCTCTTCGAGCTCGGTTTTGATGTGATGGATACCTAAACGGTGCGCCAGCGGGCTGTAAATTTCCAGCGTTTCGCGGGCGATGCGTCGGCGTTTATCCGGGCGCAGCGAGCCCAGAGTACGCATGTTGTGGGTGCGGTCGGCAAGCTTGATGAGGATGACGCGGATGTCCTGCACCATCGCCATGATCATTTTGCGAAAGTTTTCGGCCTGCGCCTCTTTCTTATCGCGGAACTTGAGTTTATCAAGTTTCGACACCCCCTCTACCAGCTCGGCGACGCTTTTACCAAAAAGCTGTTCCATATCCTGGTAGGTGGCGG